>JGI12627J18819_10000524_pt1 | contig 12756 bp, 10 predicted proteins | sample TexAe_OM1H0_M2_FD_18819 | JGI IMG/M metagenome (IMG submission 18819)
GCAAGTTCGGCCGCCGTCATCGGCTTGGCATAGCCGCCGCCTCGCTTCTGCTGCTGATTTTGGCCGTAGGCTTCGCCGCCACCAGCTACGAGGCCAGGATTGCCACACAACAGCGCGATGTCGCGGTAGCGGCACGATCTCGCGCGTTGACGCAAACGGCCAATTCACGCTTGAGGGACTCCGACGCCCAGGGGGCGATGGCCATTCTTCTGGAACTTTCCCGCGAGCGGAATGCCCGCGCCGCGCGCGATGCCGAGGAATTGAACGCCTTCCAGCAAGCGCGCGCCGCCGATTCGCAGCTTTTGGCCCTGAGCGGCCACGCCGGCTCGCTGAAAACCGTAGCCTACTCTCCCGACGGCCGCCGTCTTGTTACCGCATCCGCGGACGCGACGGCCCGCATTTGGGACGCCCTCACCGGACGCCAATTGCTCGTTCTCGCCGGGCATGCAGATAGGGTCAGATCTGCGCTTTTCTCCGTCGATGGGAAAAAGGTGGTCACAGCGGCTTACGATGGAACCGCGCGAATCTGGGATGCGACCAGCGGTCAACAGCTCACGCTCCTCAGCGGTCACAACGGCCGCATGAATTTTGCAGTGTTTTCACCGGACGGACATCGCATCGTCACGGCCTCGGGCGACGGAACGGGTCAGGTCTGGGATGCCGATCAAGGCCGACCGCTGCTGGAATTGCAAGGGCATACGGAAATCATGACCGGCGCCGCCTTCTCGTCAGACGGCCAGCGTATCGCCACCGCGAGCCATGACCGCACAGCGAGAGTCTGGAATGCCGCAACCGGCCGTGAGATTGTGCAGTTGAAGGGGCACACGCATCAGGTTTGGTGTGTCGCGTTTTCCGCGGATGGTCGCCGCATAGCGACCGGGTCATACGACGACACGGCTCGCATCTGGGATGCCGAAAGCGGACGCCAGCTGCAGGTTCTCAGTGGACACAAGAACGTCGTCACCTCGGTCGAGTTCTCCGCCGATGGAACGCACGTATTGACCGCATCCGAGGACAAAACCGCGCGTGTTTGGGACGCAGTGACCGGCCGAGAACTCGCGCTCTTGCACAGCAATGACATGCTGGAAATGGCGGCCTTCGCGCCCGATGCCGGTCGCGTTGTGACCGCTGGCATGGATGGCATCGGGCGCGTTTGGAATCTGCGAAACGCCGGCGAGATTTCGGTGTTGACGCAGTCCGACCTGGTGGCTTCAGCCGAATTTTCGCCGAATGGTAGCCGGATATTAACCTCCTCTTGGGACGGGACCGCCCGAATTTGGGACGCAAAGACGGGGACGCGAATCCTCACCATGGATCCGCACAGCGGCCACATTGAGTTCGCGGCGTTCTCCCCGGACTCGCGCAAAGTGGTAACCAGCTCCGCAGACGGCAAGGTTCGGATCTGGGACGGCGCCTCCGGACATTTGATTGAGACAGCAGCCGGCCATTCCGATCGCGTTGAATCCTCTCGTTTCTCGCCGGACGGGAGCCGCATCGTATCGGCGTCCTGGGACAAAACCGCGCGAGTTTGGGAGGCTGCAACGGGCAAGCTATTGCAGATTCTCAAGGGTCATACTGACAAGCTTGACTACGCGGCCTTCTCGCCGGACGGCCGATACGTCGTCACTGCCTCCTACGATAGAACAGCGCGGATCTGGGATGCTCGAACAGGCGCGCAGATCAGCACTCTCGCCGCCCATGCTGATCGGGTCAGTACAGCCATTTTCTCGCCGGACGGAAACCGCGTTGTCACGGCCTCCAATGATCGCACCGCCCGAGTTTGGGAGGTCGCGACCGGGGAGCCGGTGTTAGTGCTCAGTGGACACGATGATGGCGTTGAAATGGCCGCCTACTCAGCCGACGGGAATCGGATCGTGACAGGTTCATACGATCACACGGTACGCATTTGGGATGCACACACCGGCGAACAACTAAAGGTGCTCAACGGACACCTGGACCTGGTCGAAACAGCGCTGTTTTCGCCGGACGGAAAACAGATCGTGACCGCATCCGACGACAAGACCGCGCGAATCTGGAATGCAAGCGCGCAGCCGCTGTCCACGCAGATTGCCTGGGCTCAGGCCGCTCAGTTCGATCCGCTCGCCAATTCTGAACGATTTCGGCTTGGCCTCGCCACCACGAGCGACGCGCGCCGCTGGCCCTCTTCCCATAGCAAGTGTGACGATGCGGCCGCAGCGCCATACGATCCCGACCGTTTGGCGCAAGGCGTCGTGCTGGGAAGGATCGTGACCGACATTGCGATTGCAGCTTGTGCGGGTACACCTGGCGGCGGAATGGATGCGCGAGCCCGTTATCAGCACGGTCGCGCGCTTGCCGCAAGCCGACGATTTGCGGAAGCCAAGCGGGATTTCGAGCGGGCTGCGGAGCTCGGGTATAGAGTGGCGCGCGTTGACCTGGCAGACCTGGCAACTAATCCAAGCGCTGGATTGATCGATGTAAGCTCGGCCATCACACTCTATGAGCAAGCGTGGCGGGACGGCGTGACGCTTGCGGCATCTCGTCTTGGCGGTCTGTACGAACGGGAAATGGCCCGCTCGTCTGACGGCAATCCATCGCCGACGCCTGATCTCGCAAAGGCGTGGTTCTGGTACGAAAAAGGTGCTGCTGCGGGCGAGCCAACCGCACTGGCGCGCTTGGCTGAGAGAGCCGAGGTGAAGCAAAACGCGGAACTCGAGTCCTTCAGCTATTACGCCTCAGCGGCCGAGAGAGCGAGAATTGAGGACTGGCCTGACAGCGCGTGGCGGGATTGGCGTTATCGGCGAGCATCGCTGGCGCGCTTGCTCGCCGGCCAAGGCCAGATGCAGGAAGTCTCCGATGCCTTCGTGCGAGCGGTGTCCAGCCGTCGTCGCTGATGAATTATTCCCCGGACTCTAAACTGGGTCACCGTGCCAAAGCTATGACGAGCCCAGAGCCGATGCCATGGCATGCAAAGTCTGCGTGGTAAATTCATCCAGAGGAAAAAACGTTTCCAACGCAAGCTCTTGTAAAGTTACGTCCACCGGCGAGCCAAATACGGTCGTGGTACTGATCAAACTCAAGACACCCACAGGACTTCTAATTTTTAGTGGCGCTGCCACGCCCAGGTGTTCGCCCTGCAAATGCTCTGTTCGATCGGTCGCCGGCACGGGAAAGCTGCGCAAATCGGCGAGGAGAGAAACCAGCACGGGGTCTGCCGTCGCTTCAATTTGATGGGCCAACCGTTCAAACAAATGTGCGCGCCATTGCGGCAGATTGAGGATGCTTGGCGCGAGGCCTTTTGGATGAAAGGTAAGGCGCAGTACGTTAATGGGTGGTCGCAGCAGCGACTCATCAACACCGGTGAAAAATTGCGCCACCATCCGATTTGCCGTGACCAGATTCCAGTGTCTATCGAGAGCCAGTGCTGGAAATGGCTCATGGCATTTCAAGATCAATTCCACGGCCCGTTTAGCGTCTGCCAAAGCAGGATCATCCAAAGGTGCCTCCCGATACATTGGCGCAAATCCGGCCGCCAGCAGAAAGACGTTACGCTCACGCAACGGGACTTCCAGCTTTGCCGTCAGGCGAAGCAACATGTCGCGACTCGGATTCGCACGACCCGTTTCCATGTAACTCAAGTGCCGCGTGGAGATCTCGACATCGTTGGCAAGCGCCAGCTGGCTCAAATGTCGGCGCAGGCGCCACGCGCGCAAGCGTGCGCCGAAGGTCGGAGCGGCGGGGTCTTTCGCAACTCTTTGCGGTAAGGCGGTAGGCGAGTTCATGGTCTAATCATAGAACGCACACGTGCATTCTCCATAACCTCCGAGGTAATGGACTTGGATAGGGGTACGGGTAAGGTTGCCGCTTTCCACGTCGGAGTTATAGGTGAGGCAGGAGCATGCAGAGACGAAACGCCCTGAGGGCGAGCGCGGCATTGTTGGCAGGTTGTGGTTTGAGTTTGATGGGTAAGAGCGCACCGTCGCACATCAGCCTTTCGAGCCAAGCTAGCAAGGCCCTCCCATTCCCCTATGTGGTAGCTGCTGAGCGTACAACCCTATTTTACAGAGATTGGGGAGCCGGTGAACGGACGGTCGTCTTCCTACACGGCTGGCCCCTACATTCACAGATGTGGCAGTATCAGATGCTCCATTTGGCAAATGCCGCGGTACGGGTGATCGCGTACGATCAGCGCGGTTGCGGACGGTCGACTGACCCTGGCACCGGATATGACGTCGACTCACTCGCCGATGACCTGTCCTCGATAATTGAGCAACTTGGACTGCGAAAGGTGGTGCTCGTCGGGCACTCTTTCGGGGCAGGCCAGATCGTGCGCTACCTTTCGAAGCACGGCTCCCGGCGCGTTTCCGGGATAGTTCTTGTGTCGGCCTCGCTGCCTTTCATCCAACAAAGCCAGGACAATCCTGACGGAGTCGATGCAGCGCACTTTGAGCATCTGCGCATGCTGATCCGAACGGATACGCCGAAATGGCTAGGGAATGCCTCCAAGATATTCTTTGACCCAGACATATCTCCCGAAATGGTCCAGTGGGGCATACGGATGTGTTCGGAGAATTCGATTTGGGCGCTTACGCAAACGAATCATGCGGATGTGGAAACGGATTTTCGCGGAGAGTTGCCCAAGCTCACCGTCCCAACGCTGGTTATTCACGGTGACGCCGATCGGACTTGCAATATTGAGACGACGGGGCGCCGGGTGGCGCGCTTGATTCCCGGCGCGCAGCTCAAGGTCTACCAGGGTGCCCGGCACGGGCTCTTCATCTCGCAAATGGACCGGCTCAATGACGATCTACTGACCTTTGTGTCTGATAGGTAACACGCGATTGTCTGACAATGGCCGGTTCGTCCATCCGATAGACGACTGGTCTGGTTGGGCGCACCTTGATCCCGTAAGCCAGAAACCCATCCAAAAGGACTCCCGTTGCAGGCCATGTATATCGATATCGCACCCTTTCGTTGGCCCACAAGACTGCGAAGGCTAGCGGTGCTGACTGTCGGTGGGGCAATTTGCGTTTTATCGACACTGACGCGCGCAGACGCACAAGAACCTGCGCTGTCACCTCCGGTCAATCATGAAGTTGGGCGGATTGAAGCGGTCTTGGCGGCGAGCGACGAGGGTTATCGGTATCGAGGATATGTGATGGCTTGGCGCTCCATGCGTGTGGTTGTCGCGGGTTCGCCGGATGACTCGCATGCAAAAGGCAGCAACCTTGACGTGGTTGTGTACCGATCCGATGTCGACGGCCATAAAGTCTTGCGCTTCGTACCCAATTCATCTTTGCCGGACGAAGAGGAAGTCGAGCGCGATTCTGGATCGAGCGCTGAGATTATCCAGGCCACTGCTCCGATCGAAGAGACTGTCTTCGCCGAATCTGACGGCTATCGGTTCGTGGGCTACTTCGTAACATGGCACCATCAGCGCGTTTTCGTGGTCGACCCGCGGTCTGCGGTGCAACGCGGAATTGGCGAAACCATAAACTTTCGCGTATTGCGTACCGGACGCGGCACGGATCAACGCTTGTCATTTTCCATGTAATTGTGCGAGTGGCTCATATCCCGCAATTCGCCTCACCGCGCCTCGCGGTAAAGCTATCGGCCCGCATCAGCGCCGCCTTCACAACTGCGATCTGATCGGAATCAGCACAATCTCCGCCACCTTCTCTGCCCACAGCCGGCTTTGCCAGCGATTAAAGTCATAAGGTGTCGATAGCTTCAGGTCTTCTTCGAAAACTTCGGTCATGCGACGTGCAAATTCGGCGTCGTAAACGTTCAAGCTCGCCTCATCGTTCAATTCGAAAGAGCGCATGTCGAAATTCGTCGATCCCACCGAGACCATGCGAGCATCGAATATCAGCATTTTGCAGTGGAGCATGGTCGGATCGTACTCGTGAATCTCGACGCCGCTCTTCAGCAACGGGCCCCAGGCCCGCTTGGTGGCAATGCGCACAGTCTCGGAATCGATGTGTTTGTCGGGCACCAAAAGACGGATACGAACACCTCTGGCTCGCGCCTTGATGAGTTCGCGGGTCATCAGGTCGTCCGGGATGAAATAGGCCGCCTCGATGTCGATCGACCTTTCGGCCGCGGTGATCGCCATCAAATACATGAGGCGCATGCTCTCGCTGCCGCCGGCGGGCGAGCTCACGAACATATGCATTTTCATCTCACCGCTATGCGGCAATGGCGGAAAGTAATCGTCACCGTTCAGCACGCGGCCGGTGGTCTTGATCCAGTTGTCGAGAAAAGCCGCCTGAAATTGCGCTACCACAGGTCCCTCGACCCGGAAGTGGATGTCGCGCCAGTGATTGGGATCCTGGGCGTGACCGCTCCACTCATCGGCAATCCCTACACCGCCGGTAAATCCCACTGCGCCATCGACGATCAGAACTTTTCGATGGGTACGGTTATTCAGTTTGCCCAACGAAAACCAATGCAAGGCGTGGTATCGCACGATCTCGACGCCCGCCTCCTGCATGCTGCTCATCAGCTGGGACGAGATTTTTTCGCTGCCCAGCCAGTCGAGCATGAGATGAACCTTGACTCCAGCACGCGCCCGCTCGCTCAAGGCCTGTGCGAACTCCTCACCGGTTCGGCCAGACCAATAGATGTACGTCTCGAAGTTGATGCTCGACTTGGCAGCGACGATGGCACCAAGCATCGCCGGAAAAATCTCGTCACCATTTTGCAGCGCAGTGATTTTATTGCCCTGCACGATCGCTGGCCCCAGCAACGTACTCATTTCCCGCTCGAATTGCGGATCGGAGATCCCGTACAGGTGTCGCACCTGATGCTGTATCTTCTTTTCAGGTGTATGGAAATTGATGACCACGATGGTGACGATGAGCGTCGCCACGACGCTCATCGCGATTGCCCATCCCGTTGTCACGTTATTTGGCCCACGCCACGCGGCCGCACAATCTTTTGAAAACTACACTCTCGGGCCGCGCCGAAACAATGCGTGGTAAATGACCAAAAAGACGATTGCCCCAACAACAGCCACGAGAATGCTGTAAAGATTGAGGCCGGTCACGCCGGCCATGCCAAATTTCTCGAACAAGAAGCCGCCGACGACGGCACCGACGATGCCAAGAATGATGTCCAAGATCATCCCTTCACCCGATTTATTGACGATTTTGCTCGCGACAAATCCGGCAATCAAGCCTAAAACGATCCACGCAATGAATGACATTGAAGTCCCCTTGTTGTAGTTGAGCTTTCCGGGGTGGCAGTGTGCGCGCCCGGAGGCCCGATCCCGGGTTAGGGTGGGGCAATGGTTGCGTCGGACAGAGCCGGTAGTTGCTGTAAGCGATTGGGAGCCGGGGGCCTTCCCACAAGATCAGGTGGCCGGCAATGCAGCCGGGATCGATCGGAATGAGTATAGACGTTGCAGCAACAGTGCGGTCAGGATAACGTCAAAAATAGCGTAAGCGTATTCTGTTCGTGAAACGCCAACGCCAAACGGAAACCAAATCCCGGGAACTCCCACCAACGATAGTTCCTGCGCGAATAAACCCACAGACATCAGTGTTATTGCAAGACATCCGAGCCACTTTTCGCGGCTTGGCTGGACCGCGCTGCGAAACAAAATCAACAAAGTGAAAATCAAAAAAATGCACCGCACAGACAGGGAGCAATAACGTAGAACCGTCTCGACAGCGGCTGGAAATACACCGAAGAACCAAGAGCGGCGCAGAATCGACAACACTACAGAGATCAAGGTGAGCCATCCGACAGCGGCGGGCAGCCAGGATAAGCGGTACTGCTTAGTCCAGTGATACCACGCCATCGTCCAAGCACCCAGGCCCAAAGGAGTCATGAGAACACCTGTCACGATCTCAATTCCTTGGTAGGATTCGAATTGCCACCAAAAATAGACGGCCTGATTGGCGCGCGCGACTCCAACGATGAGCAATGCGACTGCCATCCAACGGTAGGCAGGGTTGCTTCGATCGAACGGGACCAATGCGCAGACAATGAGTGCGAGAACCCAAAAGATCACTCCCTCCACGGCGTCGACCAGGTAGCCGCGGATGGTCTCCCATTGTTGCCCCTGATATCTTGCCAAGGCGCCGGCGGTCGTTCCCAATGACGGCGCAATATAGATTCCACCGGAATTCGGATCGGCGAGCATCCAAGGCCCCATCCATACGCGAAATGCAATGACGCCGGTGTGTTGCCTTTCAACTGAGAAGTCGCTGCCATCCAGCCGAAATGATATAGGACGATGAATCCCGTACACGCGGGGTTTGCTGCCCGAAAAGTCTCCGAACCCGCCTAAGAGTCGGCCGTCCAGGAAAGCTTGATAGGCACTGTCCACGTAAGGCGGACCGTCCAAAGCCAGACCTTCGTCAGTCGGCGCGTCGAAAATGATACGCATCCGATACCATGCGTAGCCGCTATAACCGCCGTGCCCCCGCCTCTGCCATCCGGGTACATATCCCGTCAGTCCAACGTCGCCGTCATGAGCATCTGCGGGAGGGGTCAAGTCGACGGACTCCCAACTCGAGTCGTCAAACTCGGGTTCGGCCCAACGGGCATCATCGCCCGTATGAAATTTCCAAGGCCCGTTGAGCGCTACTACCGCCTTACCGAGCGTAAAACGATTGGCTGATGGAACCTCAATCGCGGCGACGCTCCCCGAAGCGATGAGCCCCATCAATAGCGCTGACAGAAGTAAGGGTCCGACGCGCCTGAAATGGTCGCGCGTGCGCAGTAAAAGCTGCATGTGTCCAGAATAGTGGGTTTTAGAGTCTTTCGTAGTCAAGTCCCACTTGGAGGGAAATTATTGGTACCACTTTCGGGAGACTATTGGGATAAGACATCCCTAGCGAACGGCGAATGTCTGGCAGGGAACAACCAATCCTGATGAGGCATGCCGGCCTCACTCACCGAGTCCTGGGTCACGATCAATTGCGATGAGGCCAGCAACAGGGCCGACTGATAGCTGCGACGAAGCGGACTGGCGACGATAACTTTGCATCCTGTCGCAGCAAGCAATGTAGCCTGCGGGATCCGGTCACCGAGTATTCCGCTTCCATTGAACGACGCAAGCCAATACCCGAGGGTCCGTGGAGCTATCCACTTGGAACGGCTCAGTGCCGGCCTTCCGTGACGCCCAAGTACAATCTCCATCCCCCCTCCCAGACCGCTCAGCATGCACGGGAAATCCAGATTTTGGCCGGCATTCCGGCGGGGCGTCGTGCCGGTCAAAACCAATCGAGAAGTTATATTAGTATGGCTCGATCAAATCTATTCTACCTTAGGCGCCGCTGAGCATTTTGGCGGGCAAGGCCCGCAGCCGGGTGAGTCGCGAACCGGCGTGCTGCAAGATTTTTCGGTCTAACGGTCGAAATAGCATGCGTAACAACGTCGTATCTGTATTCAGTCACTTGGAGATTGCAATGGCCCCCACCATCACTGTATTCGAAAAATCACCCGATGGAGGCCGCGGCCTCGCGCGTGATATGCGCGTTCGCTGGGCACTCGAAGAGGTGGGCCAGCCTTATGACGTACGTCTTGTCTCCTTCGGTCAAATGAAAGAGCCGTCGCATCGAGCGCGCAATCCCTTTGGGCAGATTCCGACTTACGAAGACGGCGATCTGACCCTCTTCGAGTCTGGATCCATTGTGTTCCATATCGCTGAACGTCACGCAGGCCTGCTGCCGAACGAAGCGAACAGCCGGGCGCGCGCGATCACATGGATGTTTGCCGCGCTCAACACGGTGGAACCGCCGCTCGTCGAAATCACAGTCGCCGTGCTTTTTGAGCGTGATAAACCATGGTGCGAGCAGCGCCTGCCCGTCGTCCAGGAACGTGCGCGCAAAATGCTGGGTGAGCTTGCGAGGCGGCTCGGCGATTCCGAATGGCTGGATGGCGACTTCAATGCCGGAGACCTCATGCTGGCCGCGGTGCTCTTCAGGGGAAGGGTATCGGGAATCCTGGATCAATATCCAAACCTCCTGGCCTATGTTGCTCGTGCTGAAGCGCGACCTGCCTTCAAGCGCGCCTTCGCTGCTCAATTCGCGGTTTTCGCCAAATCGTCTCAGGCAGGTTGAGACGACGCGCGGCGATTCGAAGGTCGCTCCGAGCGCCGAAGTCCTGAGGTCTTGGGCCGAACCTACCCTCCCGAGGGGTGATCTGGTGCAAGAAGTTCTGCGGCTAAAGCAGCAATCGGGCATCTGCTCGTCTGGTTCAGGAGCCGTCGGAACTATTTATCGGCCCGCGTAAATCACGGGTCTGCGCTCTTGGGTTAGACTTGGGCAACGAGCGGTCCAACGCCGCCGACGGAGATCTCCATGGCCTCATCACCCGCCGTTATCCCGCCTTTGCCGGATTCGCGCGCAGATGAACTCTTTGCTCTGTTGCGCCTTCAGCAGGCCGCGTTCCTGAAGGATATGAATCCGCCGCGTGCCGTTCGCGTGGATCGGTTGAGAAGGTTGAGCGCAATGGTTGCGGCGCATGCGGACGATTTCGCGTCGGCCATATCGAGCGACTTCAGTACCCGCTCGATGATAGAGATTCGCATCACAGAAACACTGGTCCTGCAAAGCGGAATTCGCCACGCGATCCGCAATCTGGCCGGTTGGATGAAGGCGCGCCGGGTTCCGACCGCCCTGGCTTATCAGCCGGGCAGGTCTCGCATCATGCGCCAGCCATTGGGAGTGATCGGGATCATAAGCCCGTGGAACTATCCGCTGCAGCTGGCCTTGGCGCCCCTCGTCGGCGCACTGGCTGCCGGAAATCGCGCGATGATAAAACCGTCGGAATTGACCCCCGCGTTCTCCGAGGCATTGGCCGCAGCGATCGCCGAAACGTTTCCGACCGATGAAGTCTCGGTGGTTACGGGCGACGCGTCGGTAGGAAGACTCTTTTCCTCCCTGCCCTTCGATCATTTGGTGTTTACCGGGTCGACGGCAGTGGGCCGGGAGGTTGCGCAGGCCGCAGCCAAAAACCTAACGCCCGTGACGCTCGAATTGGGCGGCAAGTCACCTGCGATCATCGACCCCTCGTGCAAGATCGAGAGCGTCATCGACCGCATCGCTTGGGGCAAGCTGATCAACGCTGGACAAACTTGCATCGCCCCTGACTACATGCTCGTGCCGCGGAATGGGGTTGATCATTTCGTTCAGGTGCTGCGCAAAAGCATGTTGGGTCTTTATCCGAAGTTTCGGTCGAACCCCGACTATTCCGGCATCATCAGCGACCGCCATCTTCGGCGCTTGCGAGATCTCATGGAAGATGCGCGTCAGCGCGGCGCCCGGGTGATTGATATCGAGCCGGCCGATGACACCCTTTCCGCGACTCGTCAGCTGGCACCCACGATCCTACTCGACGTGAGCGATGACATGCGCGTCATGAATGAAGAGATCTTCGGCCCGATACTACCCATCGTCCCCTACGACAGAGTTGAAGAGGCGCTGGCCTATGTGAACCGCCGCGATCGGCCGCTCGCCTTGTATTGGTTCGGCGCGGACACCGCTGTTCGCGATCGCGTCCTGGCTGGGACCATTGCGGGGGGCGTTTCGATCAACGACACGCTGCTGCACATTGCGCAGGAAGAGCTGCCTTTCGGCGGCGTAGGCTCCTCGGGTCAGGGGCATTATCACGGCGAGTACGGTTTTCGGCAGTTCTCGAAGGAGAAGCCGATTTTTATTCAGTCGCGCTTTTCGGGCGGCGGAATAATCCGGCCCCCTTACAAGGCCTCTATCGGCCGCGTATTGAATTGGATTTCGCGCCTCACGTAGGTTTTCGGAAGCATGGCGGGAAAATCCCCCGAATTCGGTTCTAGCTGATAGAACCTTATGAATTCTGCCGTCCCGTCTCGCCTTGGTTTCGACCGCCGATTCTATCTCGGTGCCGGCCTCGTCGCGTTGGCGCTGGTGTTCTGGGGCTTTGCCCACACCTACTACCTCAAGCTGATTTTCGGCACGCCCGCGCTGTCGACGCGCCTGCACATTCACGGCGCCATCATGAGCTCGTGGCTGGTTTTGTTTTTCGTGCAAGCCTTTCTCGTTTCCGCGCACCGAGTTGTGTTGCACCGCCGCCTCGGCGTGGCGGGTGTGTTGATCGCAATACTGGTCGTCATTGCAGGCGGCACGACCACGTTCAACGCCGCCGCACGCGAAGTCGGCCGGCACTCAGCAGAAGCCGGCGCCCGAGTTTCGGTGTTGGGGCTGGAGATCGTTCAGATGGCGCTGTTTGCAGGCTTCGTCTCGGCAGCGGTAGCCAAGAGGCGCCGCCCGGATTTTCACAAGCGGTACATGCTGCTCGCGACCGCGTGCATGATGCCGTCGGCGTTCTCGAGAATTCCGCTCAATCTGACTTTCATGATGTCGGACTTCCTTTCGATCCTGGTTCTCTCCGATCTATTGATACTACTGTGGATCGCGGTTGATACGATGCGAAATCGGCGACTGCATCCGGCTTTCGGCTGGGGCGGTTTGATACTGATCGGATCGCTCAATCTCGCCTACTTGGGCGCCAAAAGCGCGCCCTGGTTGCGATTCGGCACATGGCTGGTTTCATGAGGATTCGTTTAGGGAAATCCTGAACGGCTGCGCTCCTTTCTGCTGCACCGATTCGCCCAACGCCCTTAGATTCTCAAGTCCCTCGATCAGGCTGATCACGTGGTTTCCCGAGAGCTCACCGCCCTGCCACGCGAACTTGCAGAAGCCATAAGGAAATAAGATTTCGGGTTCGCTGTCCGCACCGGCGTAAAGCAAAATCTGACCCGGCTTGGGCCGGTTCATCGTGTTCTCG
>JGI12627J18819_10000525_pt1 | contig 12737 bp, 7 predicted proteins | sample TexAe_OM1H0_M2_FD_18819 | JGI IMG/M metagenome (IMG submission 18819)
GATGAAGCGGCGGCCCGCTGCGACATTTTCCCAATAGGCGTCGCGGCGAATGATCATGCCGGAGTAATCCCTCCAGGTATCCGGATATCCGACCTGGATGTCCGTGGCATTGAGTTTCTCCAGCGCCCTTGCCTTTGTTGCGGGCTGCATCCAGGCGGCCGCGCCGATCTGCTCCCGCAATTGCGCCCGTAAGTTGCCGACAATCTCTTGCGCCTTGGCCTTTGAGGACGGCGGAAAGTAGGCCTGCACGAACTTCCGCGCGAGCGGGTCGGATAGCGTGGCGTCAGTCGATTCGACGCAACGCTGCGAGCGCGGCTTGAGTGCGCCCGCACCGCCCAAGTATTTGTCCCTGAAGTCGAATGACTCCTCGACGAAGGCTCGGGAAAGGGACGGCGCTGCTGCATCGAGCAATTGCCACTTGAGGTAAGCCTTCCAGGTCGCGACCGGCGTCTCCTTGAACTCACGCTCCAGTTGCACCAGGTATCGGGGTTCCGACACGGAGAGATCGGTCTTCGGCAGCTTGGCCTCGCCGAAGTAGCTATCCCAATCGATGTGCGGAGCAAGCAGTTTCAATTCCGCAAAGCTCGTTTTGTGATAGGTGGCGGCGAGATCGGCAGCCGTGGCGCTGTCCAGCGCAGCCTCGGCCAGCCGTTTCTCGAGCGCAAGGATTTCGACGGAAGCTGCGCTTGCTTCGGCTTGCGGGACGCCCCCCAAAACGAGGATCTTGGCGATGTGCGCTATGAACCTGGCGCGCGCCTCCGCGAACCGCGGTTCATCCCTTAGGTAGTAGCTGCGGTCGGGAAGTCCTAAATTTCCGGCCGCGACATTCTCGATGAAACGGTTGCCGTCACTGTAATCCGCCTCGCCGTTAGTGGTGAATGCCGCGAAGATGCCGAGATCGTGAAGCCGGCGCACGAGGCGTTGCACGTCGGCAGCCGTGCGAGCCGAGTCGATGCCCGTCAACAATGCACCCACCGGTTTGAGCTCCGCGGCATTGATCGCAGTCTCGTCCATGCATGCTGCATAGTGGTCACCCACCTGCTGTTCGATGCTGCGCTTGGGCCAATCCGTCTTGCCGGAGACTTCTTCGATCACCCCCTGTATGCGCTGCCAATTGGCATCGTGCGCCGCAATGCGGCGGCTCCAGCGAGGCAGCCCAGCGGGGATCGGGTTTTGCGAGCGCCACGTACCGTTCGCAAACTCATAGAAGTCCGTGCAGGCCTCGGCCTGTCGGTTTAGATCCCCCAGATGCACGCCCTGCGGCAGCTCTGATGACGCGCTCGCCACAATGGGCGCGAGGGCCATTGAAACAAAAAGGATCGCGCTGCGCATCGAACCCTCGCTATTGACCGGTAAGGCACTTTGCTGGCGCCGAGCTCGCTTAGAAATACTGGGGCGGGACAATCGTCGGACAGAAAGCGCCAGTTCCGCCGTGGCCTTCCGATCTATGACCTATTTTGTCCTGTCCATGTCTCAAACGGGCGTTTCGATACAGCACTGTAAGCGTGCAGAATGCTAGTATCCATTCACTGCCAGAGGCCTAAAATGTCCTGTCCTAGTACCGCCCTGTTGGTTATCGATGCCCAGCAGTCGTTTCAGCATCGACCCTACTGGAGCGCTGCCGATGCTCCGGCATTCCTTGACCGTATGCAGGCGCTAATCGACGGTGCGAAAGCTCGCCAAATCCCGATCCTGCAGATATTCCACGTCGAAGAGGAGGGGGCGTTTTCGCTGGCATCCGGGCACGTCAAGACCTTGAGCGCGCTTGCCATCGCGCCCGACGCCGTCTTTTACAAGCACCGGCATAGCGCCTTGATCGGCAGCGGCTTATCGATCTGGCTGACGGAACACGGCGTCTCGCGTCTGATCGTTTCGGGAATTCGCACGGAGCAGTGCTGCGAGACCACCACCCGGCATGCCTCCGACTCTGGCTACGCAGTCGACTTTGTGAGTGAAGCGACGCTCAGCTTTGCCATGACCGACCGCGTCGGCCGGGTGTGGTCCGCTGAGGAAATCAAGTCGCGCACCGAATTGGTTTTGGAAGGGCGCTTCGCCCGCGTGTTGACGGTAGAGCAGGCGCTGGCCGCCGTAGACGCGCTGAGTCAAGACGCGGGGCGGCGCGCGGCATGATCGAGCGGGCACCGCGAATCCTGGACGTATGGGTGGTCTTGCCGGAGCGGGTGCTGCTGCTCGACATCGCCGGACCGATGGAGGTTTTGCGCCGCGCGAATGTCGAACAAAACGCACTGCAATTCAATGTGCGCTACGCCGGATCCAAGGCGCGTGCATTGTCTTCGGTGGGAATTCCGCTCACCGACATCGCGCCCTTGCCGGGATCGCTGCCCGACGGTGCCATGGTGGTGGTACCGGGATCGGCCGACAAGATTGCCTTCGGCGAGGATCCAGGTCAGGCGCAGGTGCGCCAGGATGAACAGCAGATCATCGACTGGCTGAGGGCCTGCGTTCGTCCCGGACACACTCTTATGACCATTTGCTCGGGCGCCTTGCTCGCTGCGCGGGCCGGGCTGCTGGACGGCTTCTCCTGCACCACGCATCACGCCGAGTGCGCGGAGCTGGCCACATTGGCGCCGCGGGCGAAGGTATTGGAGAACCGCTTGTTCGTCATCGACGGCGAGCGCTACACCAGCGCCGGCGTCACGGCGGGACTCGATCTCATGCTCAACGTCGTGAGCTCGCTCGCCGGACACGCTTGCGCGCTTGCGATCGCCCGGCATCTCGTGCTGTACATGCGCCGTGAGGGCGCCGATCCGCAAATCTCGCCCTGGCTCGCGGGCCGCAATCATTTGCACCCGGCCGTGCATCGCGTGCAGGATGCCATTCTGGCAGATCCCACAGAAAATTGGACGCTGGCGCGCCTCGCCAAAATCGCGAATACGAGTGCGCGTCACTTATCGCGGCTGTTCAACGAACACGCCGGCATGAACATCACGGCGTACATCAACAGTTTGCGCGTCGCACTGGCGCACCAGCTGCTGACGAGCAGTCGTCTTGACATGGAACGTGTGGCCGAGCGGACAGGATTCGCCTCATCGCGGCAGCTGCGCCGCGCGTGGCGCCGCTCTTACGACACGCCTCCGAATGCTCTGCGCAGCGCGGGCTGATTCTTCAATGCGCCGCGGCGCGTATCGCCGTCAGATATTTGAACCTGACCTTGTTGATGTCCTCTGACCACGCGGCAGGCCACGCAGAATTGATCACCACTACCAGGCGCTCTTTTGGAAATACCGACATGGTTTGCCCGAAAATACCCTCAGCCTCATAACCCCCCGGAATGATCCACCAGAAATATCCATAGGGCGGCTCGGACACATGTTTCGAGGTGGCATCTTCGGTCCAACCGGCGGGCACGACTTGCGTGCCGTTGACCACACCGTGTTCCAGCATGAATTGGCCCATGCGGCCGTAGTCGCGCAAGGTCATGCTGATGCAGCAGCCCCCGCGCTCGTGACCTGCGACATCCTCGACCCAGATGGCATCCTGTTCCATGCCGTAGGGGCCCCACACCTTCTCGGATAGATAGTCCGCGAGCGGCTTGCCGACGGCATTTGAAAGCAGGATCCCGGCAAGGTCGGTCTCGCCGGTTTTGTAGACGAACTTGGTGCCCGGGCCGGCCTCGCGCGGCAGGCGGCGCATGTAGCTGACGACCGGATTGACGCCTGGCTCCAGAATACTCAAGCCCACTTTGGCCACGTCCGAGTTGGGGTCGGTGTAGCTTTCGTTCCATTTGACCCCAGAAGTCATGGTGATGAGTTGCCGCACGGTAACATCGTCGTACGCGCTGCCCTTCATCTCCGGAATGTACTGCGTGACCTTGTCATCCAGGCTTTTGATTTTGCCGTCTTTTATCGCGGCCCCGATCAAGGTTGAGGTGACGGACTTGGCGACGGAAAAGGAAGTCCAGCGGTCCTTCTCGGTCCTTCCCAATGCGTAGCGCTCGAGCACGATCTCGCCGTTCTTGATCGCCAGCACGCCCGAGGCACGAAATTTCTGCATGTAGCCGGCAGTGTCGTAAGTCTTATTTTCATACGTGAACTTGACGTCGATAGGACTCCCTTTTGGCAGTGCATGAATTGCGTCGCCACGCTTGATCACGCGAAACGGCGCGAGCTTCTCCATGTTCTTATAGCCCCAAGCCTGCTGCTCGGGCGTCCAGGTCAAAATGGAGGCGCCCCCTGGTGGAAGATGATCCTCATCGGCCGCTGCCAAGGCGTTGCCAAAAATCGCGGCGAGCGTAAGAGCTGCAAGGGTTTTTCGAATCATTGTTTCCGCTCTCTCGTGGGTGTTCCGCCCGGCACCATATCCCAAAAATAAGCGCCTTCCTACGCAACGTTTCCACGGATGCTGATAGGGTGTAGGTACATCCCGGGCCATATTCTCCGGATGCTTCACTTCAAGCCCTTTGGCGCCGCGCAAACTCATAACAACTGGCGGGCAGAGCGGATCGCAGAGTTCAACGGTTGGCCCTCCGGGGTCGCGGTTTCCTCTCACGGGCGAATCTTCGTGAGTTTTCCGCAAGCGAACTATCAATTGTCGGCGGCGACGCTATGCGAGGTNGAGAACGGAATCGCATTCCCGTTCCCCTTCGCCGGTTTCACCTCGATCCATGGCTTGCGCTGCGGCGAAAAGGACAGAGTCTATGCGCTCGACACCGGCTCCACGGACCTGGCCGGGTGCGATCCGGCAAGCGCGGCGCTGTGGGTGTTGGACGCACACGGCGGCACTGTGCTTCATCGTCACGCCTTTGCCGCCGACATCGTATTGCCCACGTCCTACCTGATCGACTTCGCGCTGGACGCGCGCAACGGCGCGGCATATCTCTTGGATGCGGGGCGCGAACCGCCCAACGCCCTGATCGTGCTCGACCTTGGGACGGGCCGCGCGCGGCGGGTACTGAACGATCATCCGAGCCTTCGCATCAGCGCATCGTCGGGTCGGCGCGGACTTCTCGCCAACCGCAAGCCCCTGCTGGTACGGGACAGCCGTGGCCATGCGCAGCCGGTACAGGCGGGGGCCATCGGTATTGCGCTTCATGGCAATGACGACACCCTCTATTGGTCCAAGCCTGACACGCTTTACTCGGTCGACACCCGGCTTCTGCTGGACCCTAACGCGAGTGCCGCGCAACTCGATGCAGCTATCAGAACGTGGCCGCTCCGTCCGTTTGCATCGGACGGCTTGGCCCACGACAGCGAGGGCCACATTCTCCTGACCGACGTCACACACAACGGCGTGCAGCGCCTGACGCCAGGCTCGGGAACCTACGAATTATTGATTTCGGATCCCCGCATCAGTTGGCCGGACGGCATCGCTGTGGGACCGGACCACGCCATCTATGTCACCTCGAGCCAGTTTCATCGCAGCAGCATGTTCAACGACGGCGTTGATCGGCGCAGAGCTCCGTTCAGCCTCTTTCGTCTGGCTCCAACGGGACTGAACGCGGCTTNAGCGGCGTTGTTTTTGCGCACATGGATGAAACCGGCAACACGTGATTTTGAACGAGTGTTAAGCGCGCACAAATCAGATCGCGCTGACCGAGCGCCGCCGACAAACTGATATACCAGTGGGCGAAGTTGGCGCGCTCACATATATCTCAGCATCGTTCGTGCTCTCTTTACNGCAAAGGTCATTCATCTTATGAATATTGCGCGTGAAGAAATAACCTTAACTAACAAGTGTTTGCGAATTATTTAAGGCACGCTCGGGCACGCTGCGCCACTGTGGCGCGCGCACAGGCTCGCGATGACTCAAAACGATGCGTGGCGGCGGCTTCGTGCAATTGCATTCAGCGCTTCAGCTTCCGCGTCGGCTCGAGGCAAAAAAATTAACCCTTCCTGGCTCCGCGGTATGGCTTCCCATCCAACTGGTGGCGTGTTGTAATCCGTTGACAATTTGCAACGGCTGCGCAGGGATGAAGTTGCGCTGAACGTTGCATGAAAAGCGCTTGGGATCGTTTCTACACTCAAGGGAGATAAGAATGGGGAATACTAAACTGCAGTACGCGGTGCGTGCTGTGCTGGCCGCAGCTGCGGCATCGGCGGTGGCGCCGGCAGCATATGCACAAACTGCCGCGGCTTCCGCGAACGACGCCGCATTGCAAGAAGTGGTCGTCACCGGATCACGACTTGCGATTTCACCGAATGATGTNTCGATAAGCCCAGTCACCAGTCTTGATGCACTCGATATTCAAAAATCGGGTTTGGTGCGCACCGAAGACCTGTTGAACAACTTGCCGCAGGTCGTCGCTGAACAGAGCGGCGGAACCTCGATCAGTGCAAACGGTACCGCCACGGTGAGTCTGCGCGGCTTGGGCTCGCAGCGAACCTTGGTCCTCGTCAACGGCACGCGTTTGGCGCCGGGCGCGGGCTTGGGCACGACCACGACGAGCAGCGCGGATATCAATCAGATCCCCGCGGATCTCATCGAGCGCGTCGACGTGCTCACGGGCGGCGCATCCGCCGTGTACGGCGCGGACGCCGTCGCGGGCGTCGTAAATTTCGTATTGAACACCCATTTTGAAGGCGTACGCGTCGATGCGAACTACGGTTTCGGCCGTTACTCGAATAATCACGCAGACCTTCTCGCCAATCTGTCCGCCAAGGGCGATCCCCTTCCCGACAGTACCGTGGACGCCGGGTTCAACAAGGATGTATCGATCCTGATGGGGTCGAACTTCGCGGACGGCAAAGGCAACGCCACGGTCTATGCGACGTACTTAAAGACCTCTCCTGCGGTTGGCTACCAATACGACTACGCAGGTTGCAGCTTGAACACACCGAGCAAGTTGCCGGGACCCGGCGGTTTGAGTTGCGGCGGTTCAGGAACGCCGGGCACGGGACGATTCGCCGTGTACGGAAGCACGGTGGCGGGCGGCGCGGTGAAACCTGTCACACCGGCAAGCTCGTACGCCATCGATCCCGCAACGGGCGCTTTCCGGCCTTACAGCAACGCGACCGACAGCTACAACTACGGCGGCTTGAGCTTCTTGCAGCGCGCAGCGGAACGCTATACGGCCGGCTCGTTCTTGAATTACGACATCAACGACAAGACCAATGTGTATTCGGACTTCATGTATGCGCGCAACAGCTCCGAGGCCAACTACGGTCCCAGCGGCTTGTTCACGTACACGGGGGCAACCGTCAGCTGCGGTGGCCCAGCGGGCGTCAATCCGTTGTTCAGTCAGGCTGAAGCCGCGGTCTTCTGCGCCCCTGCAACGATTGCTGCGAACCAGTTGGCCTTCCCGCAGAACGCAGGCACCAACAACATCAACTTGTATGTCGGCCGGCGCGCTGTGGAAAACGGTCCTCGCGAAGACAACTATCTGTCCAATTCTTTCCGTGAGACGCTCGGCGTCAAGGGTAAATGGATCGAAGGATTGTCTTACGATCTGTACGGCCAGGTCGGCATCAACACGATGCATGACTCGCAAGGCAACTACATCAACGCCACCAGCGGCACCAACGCGTTGAACGTGGTCACGGATCCCGCAACGGGACAACCGGCTTGCGTGGCAGCACTAAACGGCACCGCACCGACATGCGTTCCTTGGAATATCTTTGCCAAAGGCGGCGTGACTCCGGCAGCGATTGCTTACATCGACGTTCCGGCGACTTATTCGGTGACGACGAAGGAATACATCGTCGACGGTTCGGTCACGGCCGATCTGGAAAAGATGGGCATGAAGCTCCCGACCGCCTCCTCGGGTCCCAGCGTCAACCTGGGTGCTGAGTACCGCTCAGAGAGCTATGTCTTGGATCCTGACTACATCTTTGCGAATGGCTTGAACTCCGGCGGCAATGGCGCGCAATCGGCCATCAACGGCGGATTCCACGTCTCGGAAATCTTTACCGAAGGCAATTTGCCGGTCGCGAACGATTTGCCGGGCGTGTATAGCCTGGAGCTGAACGCCGGCTACCGTTACTCGAAGTACACCTCCGGTTTCGACACCAATACGTATAAGTTTGGCCTCGAATACGCTCCGATCAAGGATGTGAAGCTACGCGGTGGCTACAACCGCGCGGTTAGAGCACCGGGCGTGGGCGACTTGTTCGCGCCGGCAGTCATCGGCGCCGGCGGCACGGCGGATCCTTGCTGGGGTCCGGTGGTCGGCGGCACCGGCGGAACGACGGGCACGATTCAAGGTCACGATTTTGCCTATTGCGCCCGTACCGGCGTGACGGCGGCAGAGTGGGGCAACATCGCCACCAACCCGGCCGCGCAGATCAATACTTCGGTGGGCGGCAATATCAACCTGAAGCCGGAAAAGGCCGACACGTTCACCTACGGAGTGGTTTTCCAGCCGACCTTCGTGGCCAATTTGGTCGCATCGTTGGACTTCTACTACATCCGTATTCAGAACACGATCGTATCGCTAACGTCGAACACCATCATCAACAACTGCGGCCAGAACGATAGCGGTTGCGATCTGATCCATCGCGGTGCCGGCACGGGCTCGCTCTGGTTCAATACCAGCAATTTCGTGACGGCAACCGAGCAGAACATCGGGACCATCAGTACGAAAGGCATCGACTTGGCGTCGCACTATTCGTTCGACACCGGCTACGGCAAGTTGGGCGTTCAGTTGTTGGGGACGCGGGTGCTCAACTTCTTCACAGCACCCATCGCCGGCGGCGCCGCCTACAACTGCGCCGGTTACTGGGGTACGACTTGCGGTGCCCCCACGCCTCACTGGAGACACGTGCTCAATACCGATTGGCAAGCGCCTTGGATGGGTCTGGATGTGTCGCTGCGTTGGCGCTACATCGGTCCGACTCAGACCGACCATGCGAGCCAGGATCCGCAGCTGTCGTCGACGTACTACACGGGGACGGCGCACATCGGCGGATACTCGTACCTGGATCTGTCGCTTTCCATGCCGATTGCCAGCACGGGAATCGACTTGCGGGTCGGCGTGAACAACTTGACCGACAAGGCGCCGCCGATCATCCCCAGCGGCAGCTATTCGGAATGCCCCAACACTTCGTGCAACGACAACACGTGGGTCGGCACGTATGACACGTTGGGCCGTTACCTGTACGCGCATGTGCAAGTGAAGTTCTAGAGCAACAGCAAAACTAGGGTGTAACAAATTGCGGCGGGTTTAAACACCCGCCGCTTTTTTTTTAACGCCGTCGCAAAAAAGCAGCCGGGTACTCGTCGACCAAATTTCCCAGTACCGCCTTCAGGGGTTCGAGCCAGCGCTCGTAATGACGCCACTGATCCACCCCCTGGGTGTATATCGGACGGCGGACCTGCTGCGAGCTCACGGTTTGCGCGACGCGCTCGAGCTCGTGAAATCTCAGGCACTGAGGTTCGAATGCCAGTCCGCAAGCATCCAGCAGCCGGCGCACTTCCCGTTCGTCGTCTGCCACCAGCTGTTCATAGTGAACGCGGTGCACGCGTCCGGGCAGCACCGAATCGATGTGATCCATGAGGGCGGCGTAATCGCGGTAGTACAGTCCGAGTTCGCCCAGGTCATAGGCGAAATTCATGCCGGCGCTGAACAGCTGCTTATAGCAGCCGAAGCCGCAGCCCAAGGGATGGCGGCGCGCATCGACGATCGTGGCCCGCGGGAACATCAGGTGGATGATTCCGAGGCTCGCAAAGTTGCCATGCATCTTGTCGATGAAACGGGGAAGAGCCCGCAGGCGATGCGGGCGCGCGCTGGCCAGATAGCGCTGCGCCAGTGCGCCAACGTCTGAACGGGTCAGCGCGGCGACATTCTCGGGATATCGCGCGGCCGTCTCTGGCAGCCCGGCAAGCTCGCGCGCCAATGCCGGCAGGTGGGGCAATTCGCGCGTACCTTCGATTTGCGAGTGGCCCGCCAATATCTGCTCGAGCAGGGTGGAACCGGAACGCGGCAGGCCGACGATGAATATCGGGTCGGCCGCCGGCGAGCCCCAGCCGGCGCGTTGCTCGAAAAATTGACGGGTAAAGGTCGCCTTGAAGCGATGCACGAAGGCGGTATTGGCAGTGGCGTCGTAATGAAAGGCGGCGCGGGCTCGGCGGTTGCCGCGCTCGTAATGTTCAAAGGACGCGGCATAGTCGCCGCGATCCTCGAGCGTTTTGCCCAGCGCGAATTCGAAACAAGTTGCGTCGTAGCCCGCGGGGGCGGCCGCAGTCAATTGTTGCTGCAGCGTCTCGACGATGCTCGGTGAATCCAGCGCATCGAGATTCGCCAGGGCCCAATATGCCAGTCCATTGCCGGGCTGCAGCTCCAGCGCGTGCCGATAGGCAGCGAGGGCCTCGCGCGTTTGCCCGCTGTACCGCCGCTGATTGCCGGCGATCACGAACAGGTCCGCATCATTCGGATGCTCGGCGAGCAGATCCTCAATGACCCGAAGTGCTTCGGCCGGTCTCTCGGCGAGCTCCAGCGCTTCGGCCTTCAGGATCAGCAGCGAGCGGCCGCGCGGCTGCGCCACCAAAAGCCGCTCGATCAGCTTGAGCGCTTCCTCGGTGCGGCCCTGCCGGAGCTGCAGCTGCGCGAGCTGCTCACGCGCTGCGTTGTCGCAAGGCGCCTGGGCAAGGATCTGATCAAGGGCCAATTCTTCACCCAAGTCATCTCCGCGGCGCGACGCGATCGCTGCCAGCAGCGTGAGCGCGGCAACCGGACTGCCGCCGCTCCGCAACACCTTCCGCGCCTCGAGCTCCGCCGCGGGAAGTTGTCCGAGATCGAACGCGCGATAGGCGTCGCTCAGCTCGGCTGGATTGCCGGCAAGACGCCGGTATTTTATATAGGCCGCATCCGCGGCGCCCGTCCGACCCGCCAGCAAGTGCAGCTTCGACACTTCCGACCAGGCGTCGACTAGAGTTTGATCGAGTTTCAAGGCTTGTTCCAATGCCGAGATCCCTTCCGCAACGCGCCCGCACGCTGCGTAGGTGCGGCCCAGTTCCAGCTGTATCAGCGCCGCATCAGGTTGAAGCTTCCCTAAGGCTTCCATGATGTCGACTGCGCTCGCGGAATCTCCCAAACGCCTGCATGCTGTTGTCAGCAGCAATGTTGCGGCATCATGGCCCGGTTGCGCCTTGAGCACCGCGCCGGCAAGCCGCGCCGCGGCAGCGGGGTCCGTCTCGAGCAGCATCGATGCGCGCATGAGCTCAAGATCGATCGAAGCAAGCATTGTTAAATAGTCCTCCTCGTCTAACGAGCCACGGTTGGCTGTTATACAATGCCGGTGTGAATTCCGCTGCCCCAGCACCGCTCGACGAAGCGACTATCATCCGCGTTTTGCAGGCTTCCAAGGCCGAAGAAGCCGCGGGACGCATGCCGGAGTCGGACCAGTTGCTGGCCAATGTCGCGCAGCGCGCCCCGAATCATCCGGCGGTGCTCAACGAGCTCGGGGTACGCACGTTGGCGCGCGGCAACGCCGAGCAGGCACAGTTGCTCTTCAGCCGCGCGGCGGCCGCCAACCCGGGTCAGCCGGCGATTTGGGCGAATCTTGCCAGCAGCCTGAAGGCGCTCGGCCGGAACCTCGAGGAGTTCGATGCCATAGAGAAAGCGCTCGCCTTGGAGCCGCGGCATTTGTCGGCCCTGCTGCAAAAGGGGGACTATTTCGAGCGCGCCGGAGATCCCCGCAATGCCGCGCAGGCCTACCAGGCGGCCTTACATTCTCTGCCGCCAAACGCCGTGATACCGCTGCATCTGAAGTCCGCGTTCGAGCTGGCAAGGACCAAGGTCGATCAGGATCGCGCGGCGTTGAGCGAGGTGCTGGAACGGTCGCTTTCGGAAATCCGCGACCGCTATGGCGGCGAACGCCAACATCGCGTGGATGCATGTCTTGACACCTTGATGGGCAAGCGCCCGGTGTTTCACCAGCAGCCGACGTGGATGTATTTTCCGGAATTACCGGCGATCGATTTCTTCGATCGCGCGCTGTTTCCGTGGTTGCCCGCTCTCGAAGCCGCGAGCCCGCAAATAAGAACCGAACTCATGCGGGTGTTGGTCTCGGACCGCGAGGGACTGCAGCCCTATCTGGATTTCCCCGACGGGCTGCCTATCGATCAGTTCAAGGAGTTGAACCGCTCGCGCAAATGGAGCGCCTATTTCTTGTGGAACCAGAGCGTGCCCAACGCGGGTCATATCGCGCGCTGCCCGGTGACGGCGCGCATCTTGGAAGAAGTAGTGCCGAGATGCCGCGTCGAGCGCCGCGCGCCGACCGCGTTCTTCTCAATCTTGGACCCCAACACGCGCATTCCTGCTCATACCGGCATCACCAACACGCGCTGCACGGTGCATTTGCCGCTGATCGTTCCGCCCAATTGCGGCTTTCGGGTCGGCGCCACAACGCGCGAATGGGTTACAGACCAAGCGTGGGTATTCGACGACACCATCGAACACGAGGCCTGGAATCTCTCGGATACGCCGCGCGCCGTGCTGATCTTCGACATCTGGAACCCGCTGCTCAGCCCAGCCGAGCGCGACATGATCCAAACGGCCACGGAAGTGTACGGCCGGTATTATTCGCAACAGCCGGAAAGCCCTTCATGAACTCAACGAAGTCCGCGGTTTGGATAGCGCTGATTGCAACTGTCGCGCCGTTCGGGGCTGCATGCGCCGCTGCCGCTGGACCGAGCGCAGAGCAGATGGCCCATTGCGCCGCGATCACTGCACGGGATGAGCGCTTGTCCTGCTATGACGTGCTCGCTCATCGTCCGCCGGACGAAGCCCCTGCCATCGCTGATACTGCGGCCGCGCCGGCCACGCCGGCCGCGCCCGTCGC
>JGI12627J18819_10000529_pt1 | contig 12716 bp, 9 predicted proteins | sample TexAe_OM1H0_M2_FD_18819 | JGI IMG/M metagenome (IMG submission 18819)
ATCCCGGGGCTTGGCACGGCCGGTGGGTTCACGTTCATGTTGCAGGACCGGAGCAGCGGGACTGTACAACAACTCATGGACACTTTCGATAAGTTCATTCTGGCGGCGCGTAAACGCCCGGAAATTGCTTCGCTCGTAACCACCTTCCGCCCTTCCGTGCCCCAACTTTTTATGGACGTCGACCAGGATCGCGTACTGAAGCAAGGTCTCCAATTCGGCGAAGTTTACCAGACTCTTCAGGCCTTCTTAGGTGGTGCCTATGTAAACCAGTTCAACCGTTTCGGACGCCAGTGGAAGGTCTACCTTCAGGCGGAACCGGAATACCGCACCAACATCGATAAGATCAACAATTTTTATGTCCGAAATTCAAAGGGTGAGATGACGCCTCTGGCCTCCCTGGTCTCTGTGAAGCGTGTTTCGGGTCCGGAGTACACCAACCGCTTCCAAATGTTTCGCAGTATCCAAATCAACGGATCCCCAGCTCCTGGATTCAGTTCCGGACAAGCCATGGCCGCCATGGCAGAGGTTGCGAAAGAAGTCCTCCCCTCCGGATTTGGTTATTCCTGGATGGACATGTCCTATCAGGAGGAGAAGGCCGCCGGCGGACAAGCGATCGTCTTCGGGATGTGCTTTCTGATGGTCTTTCTAATCCTGGCTGCTCTGTATGAGAGTTGGTTGTTGCCCTTCAGCGTTCTCCTGTCTGTTCCTGTGGCAGTTCTTGGAGCGAATGCGGGACTGCTGTTGCGCAAGTTCGACAACAATGTCTACGCCCAGATCGGACTCATCATGTTGATTGGACTCACCGCCAAGAACTCCATCCTCATCGTCGAATTCGCAATCTTGGAACGCGCAAAGGGGAAGGACTTCGTGGAGGCGGCACTGGAAGCCGGCAGACAGCGCTTGCGGCCTATTCTAATGACCTCGTTCGCATTCATCCTTGGGTGCGTTCCTCTCTGGACGGCGAAAGGAGCGGGCGCCTTTGGACGAAAGGTTCTCGGAAGTTCGGTGATCACGGGCATGTCTGCAGCTAGCGTTCTGGGGATTTTTTTCGTGCCCGTCTTGTACGTATTGTTTGAGCGCATCGGTAAAAAGCAGCCTCATGTGGAAGTGGCTCAGCCAGCCGAACTGGAAAGCGGACACGACTGATGAGAAAGTCCCTTGCAATCGCTCTTCTTCCACTGCTGTTGCTGACGGGCTGTACCGTCGGCCCGAAGTATAAGCGCCCGACTTTCCAACCACCGACCACGTTCTACACAGAACAACAGGCCTCGGTAATTTCCGCTGCCGATCAAGCCTGGTGGGATTTGTTTAGAGATCCTGTCCTCCAAGATCTCATCCGGGAAGCCCTGAAGAATAACTATGATTATCAATTGGCCGTGGCGCGCGTCGAGGAACAGCAGGCATTGCTCGGCGTTACCCGCTCTCAGTACTACCCGCAAGTCGCATATGACGCAAGCATCTCCGGACGGCAGTCTAACGTATTCCCCAATCACACGTATTACTCTTACAGTTTCAGCACGTTTTGGGAAATTGACCTCTTCGGACGCATTCGCAAAATGAATGAGGCCCAGCGAGCCGTGTACTTCTCCAGTGAAGAAGCCAGGCGCGATGTGCGACTTTTGATCATGTCAGAAGTAGCTCAGGGATACTTCCAGTTGCGTGCGTTAGACGAGCAGTTGGAGATTTCTCGCCGAACCGTCAAGAGTTTTCAAGACACTCTGGATATCTTTCAGCGCAGGTTGGAAGGCGGCTACGCCTCAGAACTCGAAACTTCAAGGGCTCAAGCGGCTCTCTCGAATGTGGCAGCGATAATCCCTGATCTGGAACGTCAGATTGTTGCCCAGGAAAATGGCCTGGACCTGCTTCTTGGGCGCAATCCCGGCCCGATCAGCCGCGGGGCAGCCCTCGCCGACCAATATGACCCACCCGACGTGCCTGCTGGTTTGCCGGCATCTTTGTTGGAGAGGCGTCCGGATTTGCGGGAAGTAGAGCAGAACCTGATTGCGGCAAACGCCAATGTCGGTGTGGCCAAGGCCAATTTTTTTCCAACAATCTCTTTGTCTGGATTGTTTGGCGGCGTGAGCCCTCAATTGTCTCAACTGACGGGGGCTGGCAAAGCTTGGACCCTCGCCGGTGACTTTACGGGGCCAATCTTTACTGGAGGCCGTTTGAAAAACCAATATCGCGCCTCGCTCGCTCAGCGCGACCAAGCCAAAATCGCATTCGAAAAGGCTGTTACTCAGGCCTTCGGAGAAGTCTCCACATCGCTTTCCGCTCATCAACAGCTTGCCAAGGCTTACCGCGAACAGCTCGTCTCCGTAGACGCCTATCGCGATGCGGTCCGCCTCTCCTTGATCCGCTTCGACAACGGACTCTCCAATTATCTTGAGGTCATTGATGCTGAAATTAATATGTATCCAGCAGAGAGCGCGTCAGTCAACTACGACCTCGGCCGCAAATTGGCCCTTGTCAACCTTTATCAGGCTCTCGGTGGAGGATGGAAGCTCAGCGATGCACAGTGGACCAGCACGAGTGCAACGCCAGGTGCCACTCCGTCTCCATCTCCCTGACATCATCTCGGATTGAGTCTGATGCACCGGATATCGCTGCTAAATGAGCCAGTGCAAGGGGCATCAGGGTGACCGCTTAATTTAGGTGCCCGACCACGTTTTTGGTGATCGGAATTGAGATCGTTGCGCGGATCCTGGAATTCGGTTGAAGTGATCCCGCCGCCTCTACCCCTTCACACTCCTGCGCCCCCTACAAGTAATTCCAATCAATAGACGCCCAGAGCCGCGGCCTCACATCGTAGCCAACGTGTGTCTCCAGCGCAGCCACCGGGATTGCGGGAAACTTCCTGCGACTAGCCGGTTGGGCGCGGCGGATCAACTGCTTGACAGTCTCGCCGCGGTGCCTACCAGCCATACCCACGGGCAGGGCTGCTTCTCTCTCCTCTGGGCTCTGCGGCCCTTGCTCTTCGTCTGGCCGNGGTTCTTTCTCACTTCTTCTTCCAGGGCTCACCCTTCTTTCCGCCATACTAGCGCCAGTTAGGTAAACGCGAAGATTCAGAAAGTGTAGCTTGCGGACGGTCTCAAGCCGCTCTCATTTCCGCTGAAAGTCAAACAGTATCAGATCATGGGGGAGCGGGGTCTAAAGACCAGCGCAGAACTAGTCCAATTCGCCATCAATAACAAAAATAATTGCAGCGTGAGGAGTGTTAGGGCCAACCCTAGGGTCTCTGTTGATAAATCGCCATTCCTACAACCAGTTTTGTTCCGGAGTATCAAGGCGTTATCACAATCGGCGTCAGACAGCCGAACAGCTTATATTTTGAATCGGATTTCGGTTTAATGTGTTTCAGAGATCGACGCTTTCACCCGAGCAATTCCGATTCGATTTGCAGCCTGGGCCGCGGAACCCGCTCGGGGATAGTGGTGTCGCCGGGCCCAGGTTGCTCGTCCTAGCCATCTGCACTCTGGCAGATACTCTGTGCCGTGTCCTCCGTCAGTTTTTACAGTCTCGGGCAAGCGGTTAGAAATGCATAATTTCGTAGTTCATCACCGCAATGAATATTCTGAACCACTTGCGCGCAAGTAGGCTAAGACCGTTGATCGCGCTTTTGGGTTTAATCGCACTCATTGCCGTTGCGGTTTGGCCGGCATTCCCACTGTTGCGGCCATTGCCACAACGGACCGTGGTCATGGCCGTCTATCCAGAGGGTAGTCTCAATGCCGAACTGGCGAAACGCTACCGAGACGTTCTTGGTCGTTCCGGGATTGATCTGAAGCTGGCGCCATCGGCGGGTGCTGTCGAAAGTGTGGCTCGCCTGCGGGACCCAAAATCAGCGATCAGCTTCGCCCTCATCCCAGGTGGCATCACCACCGAGAAGGACTCGCCAGAATTAGTCTCTCTGGGTACGTTATTTTACCAACCGCTTTGGGTATTCTCCCGTGGTTCACTTCCGCAAAGGCATGAACCGCTTCGGGGCCTACGTGTATCCATCGGCCCCGAGGGCAGTAGCTCGCGTGCGCTCTCCCTCAAGCTTCTCGGATGTGCTGGAATGATCGACCGGAAATCAGCAACCCTGCTGTCGCTTACGCCGTTGGAGTCGGCCCAGAAGCTAATTCATGGTGAGATTGACGTAGCAATTTTCCTCGATGCGTGGGAGAGCCCTGCTGTGCAGCAACTCTTGAAATCCAAGAATGTCAATTTGGTGAGCATTTCTAGAGCAGTGCCTTTGCCGCCTTATACCCATACCTAAACAAGCTGGTGTTACCCGCTGGCGTGGTTGACATGGCTGAGCCGCGGCCACCGAAAGATGTGCTACTCATCGCCTCCAAGTCCAGCTTAGTGGTACGCAATGACCTTCACCCGGCCATCCAATACTTGTTGCTTCAGGCAGCAGATGAGATTCACTCCATGCCGGGGGTGTTCCACGCGGCCGACCAATTTCCAGCCCCCGAATCAATCGACCTCCCGCTTAGCCCTCATGCGCGCGAGTTCTATAAAACGGGGATGCCGTTCCTTCTACGCCGTCTTCCTTTCTGGCTAGCAGTGTTCCTCGAACAACCGTTGTTGTTAATTATACCTTTGCTTGTTGTTTTATATCCTCTGTTGCGATTCGCGCCGGCATTCTATGACTGGGTCGAGAGGAGACGGATCTATAGACTTTACTCTGAATTAAAGCGCCTGGAAGACGAGATGTTTTGCGCTGCTTCTAGCAGAAGCCGCGAGGGTCTGATCGAACGACTGGATCGGCTGAATGACCGTGCAAGCCACCTTTCAGTGCCCACGCCCTTCAGGCCACTGATATACGGGTTGAGGTTGCACATTGATATGGTCCGCCAGGAGGCCCAGGAGTCAATCTCGCCTTAGCTTAAAAGCTGTAGACCTAGTCCCAGCTGCATGAAGTATCTTGTGATCCTTCGCCACTAGCATGGGAATCAACCCTAGGAGTTACTGTCGATAAATCGTCGCGTGGGTGCTGAAAAACTCGCTCACTGGCGGGAGTTTTGAGCTGGGGTGATTTTGCCGCGGGTATCATGCTCTGCCCGAGCCGATACGAAAATTGGTCTAACTTCGTTGACTTGATCCTTTGCGGGCCGTAAGATGTGCCCCACTGTGCCGGCCATCGACTCATTGATTGGCCGAGCCACCTCCCACTACCGCTAAGACAATGAAATCCGTACTGAGAAACATACTGGTTCTCGGCTGCACCGAAGCGGTGGCTCTTGGCTGCATCACTTCGGCGCAGGAGCCAATCGACAAGAAGATCGTCGCTAACGCGTACGCTTATCTTTTGGGTCGTGCTCTTGTGATTCGGCAGGAGCATACGGATCTCAAAGAGCCGGGTATCGGCTACAACGTCATTAAATACAACCCCGTCGGATCAGCGGACTCGCCCAATCCGAATCTAGACGTCGCCTACCTCGAAGCCTGGATCGCCGTCGACGGTCGAACTCCGGTCGTCCTCGAAGTCCCGGAAGTGAAGAATCGTTATTACACGGCGCAGATTCTCGACGAGTGGGGAGAAGTCATAACGAACATCAACGAACGCAACTACCCGTCACATCCTTACGGCAAGTTTGCCTTTGTCGATCCGGGCTCACATGCGATAGTGCCGGACGATGCGGTTCGAATCGAGCTGCACTCTCACAAGGCCAAGTTGCTGGGACGCGTTGAACTCAAAGATGACTCCACGGGCGCCGTTACTTTGCAACACAAGTTCAAGCTGACGCCGTTAGGAAACCCGGCTATCGAGCCGGCCGCGCCCTTGCCAGCATTCGGCAACAGAGAGTTGATAGGCGTGGAGCTATTCGACAACGCAAGCCGAATCATCGAGAGTGCTTCCGACGTCTCCCCCGTTGCCGCCCAGATGCAGGCGAAGGTTGAAGACATCAGCCGTGCTGCCAAGAATCTCGATCAGCGCAAAGTTCTCGATGAACTGATCAAGGATCGAGTGATCCCGGAGTTCTTGAAGTACGCGGCGATGAAATCGGCCGTGCTTAAAGATCACTGGCTCGGGTCGCTGGGCACGGGCAATTACGCCTCAAACTACTTGATGCGCACTTCCGTGAACCTACTGGGGCTATGGGCCAATACGAACGACGAGGTCATCTATTTCGTCGGCACGCAGGATTCCAATGGCGAACCGTTAACTGGTGCCAACGAGTATGTTCTCGAATTCTCTTCGAAGAATCGGCCCGAAGCTATTGTGGATGCCTTCTGGTCTATGATTCTTGTTGATCTACCTGATTATCGTGTCGTTCCGAATCCTCTGAGTCGCTTTAACTTTAACAACCATTCCGGGCTCAAGAGCGAGCCCGATGGGTCGCTGAAGATTCTCATCTCCAGTAAGCCTAATGCATCGGTACCGGAATCCAACTGGTTGCCCGCTCCAGACGGAAAGCCGTTCTCTCTTACAATTCGGACCTACGTCCCAAAAGACATAGTCAAACGCGGAGAGTGGTTTCCTCCCGCCCTCAGGAAGATTCAGCCCTAAGAGCGCGCTTCTTTTCAGGCACCGAATCGTCAAGCTTCGCTCCGCGCACGCGTAGTCGCGCAATCGGAATCTATGTGAAGATGGGCGGGGGATGGCTTATGCCGACCAGATGTTGAGAAATCTCTCTCCTTACCACTGATCTCAAATTGACATTGGTGATGGCATATCGCTGTAGGAATCCTTCAGCTTCTCACGAACGAAATCGAAGCTGATGTGTCACACTCCCGANGCGGCCAGCGTGTACTCTGTAGGGCGCGCGCAGCAGGGCCGTGGTCTCATTCTAAGGAGATGCGGAAATGTTTTCTTNCGTGAGCTCAGTGGNTTCGACCAGACGATGGGCGGCGCTCGCTCTGATGCTATTCGCGGCTGGATGCAGCCAACCGAAAGTTCAGGCTCCGGAGAAACAACCACCAACCGAGTGGCACACATTTGAAGGCACTTGGTCCGCCTCAGGCACTCGGCAGACGCTCAATCTGGAGACGGATCACCAAGCTTCAATCTTCGATTTGACCGGGTCGCTGCTACTCAGGGGGGATCGCGGAATGGGGGAAGGGTTCCGAGCAAAGGCGATAGGCTTTTCCGACAATCTCGTCGGAATGCAGGGCCGGTGTGTGTGGACCGACGAACACGGTGACAAGGTTTACAGCGAATTGAAGGGTGAGTGGGTCGGAACCGGAAATCGCATCGTAGGTACTTTCCTGGGAGGGACTGGCCGTTTCGGCGGTATCAGCGGCGAGTATTTGTTTCAATGGGAGTACGTTGTTGAGTCAGAGGATGGAGCAGTGAGCGGCAGGGCCGTCAACCTCAAGGGCCAGGCTCGGTTTGGCTCGACGGCTGCCGTACCTAACAGAGAAGAACACAAATGAGCACAGCCATAACCAAGTGGCGCCGACAACTTCTGCGAGCCCTCCCCTTTGTCCTGGCACTTGGCATTTGGTTCTGGCCGATACCAGCGGGTCTGACGAGAGAGTCTTGGCATCTCTTTGCGATATTTGCTGCAGCTATCGTCGCTGTCATCTTGNATTCATTTCCTCTTTTGACGGCTTCGCTGTTGGCGGTATCCGCTGCAGTGCTTACTCGCACGGTCGATCCTGCTAAGGCATTCGCTGGTTTTGCCAATCAAAGTGTGCTCCTCGTTGTAGTAGCGTTTCTCGTCGCGAACGCTGTCGTGAAATCGGGACTCGGGCGGCGCATCAGCCTGCTGGTGGTAAGCGCCTTCGGGCGATCCACACTAGGGTTGGGATACAGCGTCTTTGTCACCGACGCGATGATCGCGCCTGCGTTTCCGAGCAATACAGCACGCGGAGGGGTGCTATACCCGATCATTCTTTCTTTGGCCCAGAATTCCGGCTCCGTGCCAGACGACGGAAAGAACCGCCGAATGGGAGGCTACCTCATGTTTTGCGGGATGGCCAGCCTCAGCGTCTCGTCCGCGCTTTGGCTCACAGCCACGTCCGGTAATCCAATCGCGGTGTCGTTGGCGGAGCCCTACGGCGTGAAGATCAACTTCGGCTCATGGATGCTTGCTGCATCGGTTCCTGTGTTGATGATGATCGCATTTCTTCCTCTTATCCTCTACAAATTGTTCCCACCTGGTGTGACTGAGACCCCGGATGCACCGAAAGCCGCTAGGGAGTCACTGCGCAGCATGGGGCCATTGACGCGGGACGAGTGGATAGTTGCGGTGGCCTTTGCCTTCATGGTAACCGGATGGGTGATGGCGGGGACACTGAAGTTGAGTCTCGCAGCGGTGGCGTTTGCCGGCCTGGGGGCGCTCCTTGCAATGGGTGTCCTCACGCTGGAGGACATCAACCTACAGGGAGGAACCCTGGTCACCTTTATTTGGCTGGCAGTGCTCTTTGCATTGAGCGGCCAGTTAAACGAGCTCGGTTTCATGGGCTACGTTGGTGGGCGGCTGACGTCGCTGCTCGGAGGAATCACCTGGCCTGTTGCTTACGTAGTTCTCCTCGTGCTGTACGTATTGATGCACTACATGTTCGTCAGCCAATCGGCGCAGATATTGGCTCTCTTTGACGTCTTCTTGGGCGTCGGCGTGAAGACTGGGGTCCCCGCACCCCTGATGGCTTTTGCCCTGCTCTTTGCCAGCAGCTACTTTTCAACGATTACCCCGCAGGGAGGCAGCCAAAACGTCATCTTCGTCGGGAGTAACTATCTCACTCAACGCGAACTGTACCGACTTGGGCTACTGACCACCGTTTTCTGTCTGCTCGTGTTCCTCGTGATCGGAACACCGTGGGTACTTCTCGTTGCCCGGTGACGCATCGAGAAGGAACCTACAGGAAGCCGGCCCTGTGCGGGCTACTTCATTGCGACGCCCAGGAAGATCTATCTGCGCGAGAAGCTGTAAATTTTGACAGGTTTCAAAACGCTTGGCTCTTTGTATCGTCCATCATTGTTCAGCGAAACCGAGGAACCGGCTAGAGAGTCCTACCCACACTCACGCAGAAGGGTGGCGCCCCACCTCTCCCGGACGTCGACGGCCGGACGCAATTGCGAGTGTCGGAAATTCACCTGATACGGGGAACAAAACTTATGAAGAAAAATATGCTTCTCGCCATGGTTTTCGCAGTGCTCGGAGCAACTCCCGTCTTTGCTCAGGACGTACGGTATGATTTCGACAAGGACAAAGATTTTTCCAAATACAAGACATACAAGTGGGTCGAGATTAAAGGGGCCGACCTGCCCGATGAATTGACCCAGAAACAGATAATGGCGGCAATCGACACGGAGCTAGCGAGAAAAGGCTTGACGAGAACTGATTCGGACAACGCGGACCTCTACATCGGCTACCAGACCGCCATCGGATCAGAGAAACAATTTACGGCGTATAACTCGGGATGGGGTTACGGTCCCGGATGGGGCGGGGGGTGGTACGGATATGGTGGGATGATGACCACTACGACCTACGGGTCAACGTCCACGATCTATATTGGCCAGCTTGATTTGAGTATGTATGATGCAGTGCAGAAGGAGCTTGTTTGGCGTGGAACAGCGTCGAAGACGCTCGACCCCAAGGCCAAGCCAGAGAAAAAACAAAAGAACCTCACCAAAGCAGTTACAAAACTATTGAAGAATTATCCACCGCAGCCGAAGAAGTAGCGGAGCCCATCAACTGGAAATGAAAGTAATTACTGAATTGATCGGTTCGGAAAGGCTGTGCACTGGTGGACCGAGGCTGATGTAGACAAGGCGATTGCCGACGCCGGGATTCGCTGCATTTACCAGTCATGACACTCGCCACCGAAGTCGTGAGCAATGTTGTTCGCGTACCGGAGGAGCCTTTGCACAGCCTACAAATTGCACTTCCCCTGTTGCTCGTTATTGTGAGTCCCTCGGTTTTTGCCGACCAAGTAGCTTTCAAGAATGGAGACCGACTCACCGGTGCGATCCTCAAGTCCGACGCCAAGAGCCTGCTGATGACTACAGCAGTCGCGGGGGAAGTAACCGTGTCGTGGCAGGAAGTTCAGGAACTCCGTTCGGACCTTCCGCTACACGTGGTGCTCGCCAATGGGAAGGAACTAGTAGGCAGAATGACAACCCGCGAAGGGAAAGTGAAAATTGTCACCGACACGGGCGTCACTGTAGAAGCTTCAAAGGAGAGTGTCGTGGCTCTGCGCAATAATGCCGAGCAATTAGCTTACGAGAAATCCCAGCATCGGAGTCTTCTGCACGGATGGGACGGCGGTTTGGACGCCGGCCTTGAACTGACTCGCGGCACTAGCAAGACTAGAAATTTCCGATTTGCGTTCGGCGCCGTACGCAAGGTTTCCCGCAAGGAGCTGACTCTTTACGCCGAGTCGCTTTACTCCATCGATGATGTTGCGGGTGCGCGACCGCACGTGACTGCCAACGTCAACAGAGGTGGGGCACGTTTTGACCACGACTTCGTCTCCCGCTTGTTCGTGTTTGCCAACACCGATTTCATGACTGATGGTCTCCAAGACCTAAACTTGCGCTCCGTGGTGGGTGGTGGCATCGGCTATCACCTCATTAATCGTGACAACGTCACCCTCAATCTTCTCGGCGGCGCAAATTTCACGCGCGAGAATTACGTAGAGGTGCAACGCAACCTCGCAGCCGGACAGGTTGGCGAAGAATTTACTCTCAAATTGGGCAAGAGCATCGTTTTACTGCAGAATCTCGCGTTTTTCCCAGACCTGACGGACAGCGGGGGCAACTACCGGACCAACTTCAGTCTGCGCACGGTCACGAAGATCGGCAAATGGCTCGGATGGCAAAACAATTTTAGCGATACCTACGTCACCAACCCTCCCGCAGGAAAAAAACAGAACGAGCTCGTGTTCACGTCCGGCCTGCACCTGGCATTCTCTCGCTGACAACAATGCAAGAGCTTGTGCGCGAGAAAATAACCGCCCCGCCCTGGTGCCACGCTGTACAGCAAGACGGCTGGAAAAGTTCCCCATCATTCTTGTTAGCAGCCGATTACACACAGAAACTCCGTTTGCCCGGGAAGGTTTCGCTACGAAGGATGAACTGCGGTGGATCCAAGGGGTCAGTCATCAACAGGACTATATTAGCCATATGATTCCATTCAGCGAAATATATCTGCTTTCAGATGTTAATGGCATAGATCTCTCCGTGCCGGCCGATAAGAAATCACCAGAGAAAATAAAAAGCGAGAAGCTCTTGCGGCTGAGATTGGCGTTGACCAGGATACGTTGAGGGATCGGATCGCGGGCCGCAGGGAACCGCGAAAAGCACACTGCGAGAAGCTCTACACAATCACGTGGCGGATAGCGGATTTCTCTTGATCTCGCGCTACGCGGCCGCAATGCTCTGCGCTCTTAACCGCCCCGTTCGAATGGCTTTTACGAGAGTCGCATGGTCGCTCTCGGATTGGTCGGCATACGAGATCGCAAATTTCGCGAGGGCCGAATCGAATGTCGTTTTTTAGAAGGTATCCGCCGATCATCCTGCGTCGCCCGTCCGGACGTGTGCGCGCGCCAGCGTCCAGCCACAGATCTCGAATACTCGAGCCAGTCGCCTTTGGTCATATTTTCCAGATCGATCTTCATCTTCATATCGCGGAGCTGGCGGAAATAGTAGTCGCGGCCTTCCTCGTCGCGCGTCCACCCCAGAAACACATCGCTCGCCGATTGCAGCATGCGCTGCCCAGTCACTACCCGCTCACCATGATTGGAATATGGGCTCTTGCCAGCGTAAGGGTCAAGCACGGAGCCGAACGCCTGCTTGAATTGCAGAAGCATTGGGTCGTGCTCGCCTGCCATCAGCAAGGCGATGGCGCAGCGTGTCCCTACGCTCCCCACTCCCACCACTTTCCACGCCACGTCGATGATGTGGTACCGATCCAGAATCATGCGCCGCCCTTCCGGCAGCGTCTCGCGGTATTCGTGGAACATATGAGTCACGTGCTTTCGCATCGAGTCGCTCTCCCGCGGGTGATACACCAGGGGCGGATGGTCCACTATTCGGGTCCACCCGTTTATGACGTCCGCGATTTTCGGAAAAATATGCTCCGCCTTCTCCTCCGCTTGCTCCCAACGTTTTTTCGATTCTGCCGCCTTCGCTTCTTCGACGAACACTTCCGCGTCCATATGCGAATACCAAACTTCCAGCGCGCGCATGTATGCGTACTCGCGCATGTGCTTGCGATACGACCTTGCCATCGCCAGCACAGCATCGCCGCAGCGCTTGTCGCTCATGCCTAGTTCGCGCGACGCGAGTACGATACTCGCCGCCAGGCGCTTGACGTCCCATTCCCAGGGCGCCTGAAGCGTTTCGTCGAAATCGTTGATGTCAAACAGCAGCCGCCGCTCGGGGCTGGCGAAACCGCCAAAGTTAGATGCGTGACAATCGCCACACGCCTGCACGCGAATTCCAGTCACAGGAGTCTTCGAAAGATCCCATGCCATGACCGCCGCCGAACCTCGGAAAAATGCAAACGGCGATTGCCGCATCCGTCCGTACCGGATTGGCAAGAGCTCCGGAAGGCGGCCGCGATCGGTGTGCCGCAGAGCCCGCGATTTCCAAGGGACGCGAGATTGGCCGAGCGTCCGAAGAAATTGAACGTGTGATAGGCGCTGAGTACCGGAACGCTGAGCTTCCCCGTGGCGTCTGTGTGGGAAGGGTAGGATCGAACACGATGCTGCCGCTCTTGAATGAGTACGTCAAGATCACCGCATTCGTGTGAATCGGCGTAATCACATAGGCC
>JGI12627J18819_10000530_pt1 | contig 12695 bp, 9 predicted proteins | sample TexAe_OM1H0_M2_FD_18819 | JGI IMG/M metagenome (IMG submission 18819)
CAGCAGACGGTCCGGCTTGACTGGTAGAGGCTCGGCGTCGATCTCGTGAGCAGCGGTCGGCGCGCCGGTGGCCTGCGCCAGGGCCTCCAGCGCCTGCCAGTGGTCGAAATGCTGATGGCTGGTGACGATCAGCGACACCTTCGGGGCGTGCTCGCGGACCAGCTCGACGAGAACNTCGGCGTCGTTGGCGGCGTCGATCAGCAGCGTTTCGCCGGTCGCGGAACACGTCACCAGGTAGGCGTTGTTATCCATNGGGCCCACCGACGTTTTCAAGATCGAGACGCCCGGCAGAATGCGTTTTGCNGCNGTACCCGGTTCGACGTGCCCGGTGTAGTTNTCGTCCACGACAGTCATAAGCGTCACGGTACTGCTCGCCGGATGGTTGTCGGTATGGGCACATAACATGGAAAGCGCCATGCGCAATATCGGCTGCAGGCGCGAAAGAGTTTTATCGAGAGGGGCAGCGTGGCTGACCGCCTGATCGTCAAGGGCGCCCGCGAGCACAACCTGCGCAGCGTCGACCTCGACTTGCCGCGCGATGCGCTGATCGTCTTCACCGGCCTGTCCGGGTCAGGAAAGTCGTCGCTGGCGTTCGACACGATTTTCGCCGAGGGCCAGCGGCGTTATGTGGAATCGCTGTCGGCCTATGCCCGGCAGTTCTTGGGGCAGATGGACAAGCCCGACGTCGACTTCATCGAGGGACTGTCGCCGGCGGTGTCCATCGACCAGAAGTCGACCAACCGCAACCCGCGGTCGACGGTAGGGACGATCACCGAGGTGTACGACTACCTGCGACTGCTGTATGCCCGCGCGGGCACTCCGCACTGCCCGGTGTGTGGTGAGCGGATTGCCCGCCAGACGCCCCAGCAGATCGTCGATCAGGTGTTGGCGATGCCCGAAGGCACCCGATTCCAGGTGCTCGCACCGGTGGTGCGCACCCGTAAGGGCGAGTTCGCCGACCTGTTCGAGAAGCTCAACGCCCAGGGATACAGCCGGGTCCGGGTCGACGGCGTGGTGCATCCGCTGACCGATCCGCCCAAGCTGAAAAAGCAGGAGAAGCACGACATCGAGGTGGTGGTGGACCGTCTGACGGTCAAGCTGTCCGCCAAGCAGCGGCTCACCGATTCGGTGGAAACCGCGCTGAGTCTCGCAGACGGCATCGTGGTACTGGAATTCGTCGACCATGAACACGACGCCCACAACCGGGAGCAGCGGTTCTCCGAAAAACTCGCCTGCCCCAACGGGCACGCCTTGGCCGTCGACGACTTGGAGCCGCGGTCGTTCTCCTTCAACTCGCCGTATGGTGCCTGCCCCGAGTGCGCCGGTCTGGGCATCCGCAAAGAGGTCGACCCTGACCTGGTGGTGCCCGACCCCGACCGCACCTTGGCCGAGGGGGCGGTGGCGCCGTGGTCGATGGGCCACACCGCCGACTACTTCACCCGGATGATGGCCAGCCTCGGCGAGGCGATGGGCTTCGACGTGGACACGCCGTGGCGCAAGCTGCCGGCCAAGGCGCGCAAGGCGATTCTGGAGGGCTGCGACGAGCAGGTGCACGTTCGCTACCGCAACCGTTACGGCCGGACCCGGTCGTACTACGCCGACTTCGAAGGCGTGTTGGCGTTCCTGCAGCGCAAGATGGACCAGACCGAATCCGAGTTGATGAAGGAGCGCTACGAGGGCTTCATGCGTGACGTGCCGTGCCCGGTGTGCGACGGCACGCGGCTCAAGCCGGAGATCCTGGCCGTCACCTTGGCCGCGGGGGAGCGTGGCGCGAAGTCCATTGCCGAGGTGTGCGAGCTGTCGATATCGGACTGCGCGGATTTCCTGAACGCGCTCACCCTGGGCTCGCGCGAACAAGCCATCGCTGGTCAGGTGCTCAAGGAAATCCAGTCGCGGCTGGGCTTTTTGCTCGACGTCGGGCTGGAGTACCTGTCGTTGTCGCGTGCGGCGGCCACCTTGTCCGGTGGTGAGGCGCAGCGTATCCGGCTGGCCACCCAGATCGGCTCCGGCTTGGTGGGTGTGCTCTATGTGCTGGACGAGCCGTCGATCGGCCTGCATCAGCGCGACAATCGTCGACTCATCGAAACCCTAACCCGCCTAAGGGATTTGGGGAATACACTGATCGTCGTCGAGCACGACGAAGACACCATCGAGCACGCCGACTGGGTTGTCGACATCGGCCCCGGGGCCGGCGAGCACGGTGGCCGCATCGTGCACAGCGGAACATACACAGAATTGTTGGCCAATAAGGACTCGGTCACCGGCGCCTACCTGTCGGGCAAGGAAAGCATTGCCACCCCGGTGATCCGGCGTCCTGTCGACAAGCGACGTCGGCTCACGGTCGTGGGTGCTCACGAGCACAACCTGCGCCAGATCGACGTGGCGTTTCCGCTCGGTGTGCTGACCTCGGTGACCGGGGTGTCCGGCTCCGGCAAGTCGACCCTGGTCAACGACATCTTGGCGGCGGTCCTCGCGAACAGGCTCAACGGCGCCCGGCAGGTCCCGGGCCGGCACGTCCGCGTCACCGGGCTGGACCATGTGGACAAGCTGGTGCGCGTCGACCAGTCGCCGATCGGTCGGACGCCGCGCTCCAACCCGGCGACCTACACCGGGGTGTTCGACAAGATCCGCACCCTGTTCGCGGCGACCACCGAGGCCAAGGTTCGCGGCTATCAACCGGGCCGCTTCTCGTTCAACGTCAAAGGCGGCCGCTGCGAGGCATGCACCGGCGACGGCACCATCAAGATCGAGATGAACTTCCTGCCCGACGTGTACGTGCCGTGCGAGGTGTGTCACGGCGCCCGCTACAACCGGGAAACCCTTGAGGTGCACTACAAGGGCAAGACCATCTCCGAGGTCTTGGACATGTCGATCGAAGAGGCCGCGGAGTTCTTCCAGCCGATCACCGGCATCCACCGCTATCTGCAGACTCTGGTCGACGTCGGCCTGGGTTATGTGCGGCTCGGTCAGCCGGCACCCACGCTGTCCGGCGGTGAGGCGCAGCGGGTCAAGCTGGCGTCTGAGTTACAGAAGCGCTCCACCGGGCGCACCGTGTACATCCTCGACGAACCCACCACCGGGCTGCATTTCGACGACATCCGCAAGTTGCTGGACGTTCTCAACGGCCTTGTCGACAAAGGCAATACGGTGATCGTCATCGAACACAACCTGGACGTGATCAAGACGTCGGACTGGGTCATCGACATGGGCCCGGAGGGCGGTGCCGAAGGCGGGACCATCGTCGCCGAGGGCACGCCAGAGGACATCGTGGCGGTGCCGGAGAGCTACACCGGCAAGTTCCTCGCCGAAACACTCAGCAGCACTGGAGCATCGACGGCTGCGCCGCGGCGTTCGAACCGGCGGCGAAAGGTCAGCGCCTAACTGCCGTCGTGCATCGATTTGCGGATTTGGGCCAGCCGGTCGGCCGCAGCTTGCTGCCGCTTCTCGTACTGCTCCTCGACGTCCTGGCCCTCAGGGCTCTCGGCGTCCAATTCGGCTGCGCCGATTGATGTTTCGTACCGCGTCTCGATCTTGTCGCGGACGGAGTCGAACGTCGGTATGCCGGAATTCGTGTAGCCCGGGTCTGCGTCGGACTTGGCAGCGGAACTCGTCGGCTCATCGGGCATGGTTCGACGTTACCCGTTGTTACCTGCCGACGGCCTCGGTGTGCGGACCCCGCGCCGACATCGGTGCTCGCGGGGTGGATGGTAGCGCGATCAACGGCACCTCGGGCGTCTCAAGCTCGCCGGCCAGCCAGGGCAGTGCCGTAGCGAAAGCCCGGCTTGCGAACGGCCAGTCATGTTTGCCTGGCTGCGCGACGATCGCGCAGTCGATGTCGTTGGCCAGGCCCAGTTTGCACAGCCGTTGGGCGGCGGCGGTCTGGTCGTCCGGATAAAGGATTTTGTCCTGACCGCCCATCCCGATCGCTCCGGCGTCGGTTTCCACCGCGAGACTGCGGTAACGCTTCGGTGCGTTGTCCGACGAAATGGCGAACCAGCCCGAGACGCCGTCGTAGCGACCATGCCTGCGGATTACCGTGGCCGGGTCGAACTCGTCCCACGCGGCGGTGCTGCCGCCGAACAGCCGGGCGATGGTCTGCGCCTTGGTTCCGGTTTCCGGGCCCATGTCGCCGGCGATGTCGACAAATGAGCTGAACAGCTCGGGGTGCATGACCGTGAGATCCATCGCGCAGGTCCCACCCATGGACCAGCCGACGATGCCCCACCGCGACGGGTCGGAGCTGACCCCAAAACTCGAGGCCATGTAGGGCACGACGTCTTTGGTCAGATGGTCGGCCGCGTTTCCGCGTTTCCCGTTGACGCACTCGGTGTCGTTGTTGAACGCCCCACCGGAGTCCACGAAGACGAACACCGGGGCGTTCCCGTCGTGCGCGGCCGCCAGCTCGTCGATTGTCTTGACCGCGTTGCCGGCCCGGGCCCAGTCGGCGGGCGTGTTGAATTCGCCGCCGATCATCATCACCGTCGGCAGCTGCGGCGGAGGACTACTGGCAAACCAGGCCGGCGGCAGGTACACGAGTTCACCGCGATGCTTGAAGTGCGACGCGTCGTCGGGGATCGTCACCGGCACCAGGCTGCCGTGTTGGGGCCGGATGCCGGTGGCAGCCATGGCGTTAACGGTGGCCAGGTCCGTCTGATCGGGCAGCGGACCGGCGGTGAGCTGGTTCCAGGCGGTTTGCACGGTGGGGAAGTAGCCGACCCATAGGTTGAGCACCAGTAGCGTGCTGAGCAGACACAGCGGCACCGCCAGCAGCGACGCGGCGCGGCGCCACCAGGCTGCGCCAGGCCAGCCGAGCACCAAGATCGTTGCGGCCGCGCCACTGCAGGCGATCCACCACCACAACAGGTGTGGTGCGGGGTCGTCGGCAAGACCGTCGGCGGTGATGTACCAGTGAGCCCACCCGGCTACGCCGACTCCGATAGCTGCCGCCGCGGGCAGCGACAGCAGCCGCCAGCGGCGCGATCGCCATCCGATCGCCAGCAGCAGCGCTGTCACGCTGACGGCCTGGACCGTTCCGGGGATCCAGCCGTGCATCAATGAGATGTGGCGATCTGCCAGCATCGGTAACGCGAGGCTCGCCGTTGAACCCGTCACGCTGTCCATTGTGGTACCGATTGCGGGCTTTGAGCACGAGTTTCACTCATCGGTTGCACAAGCGGTATTCGGCGCGCTACGCGGTTTCGTTACCGCGGCTTCGCGAGCGGGAACGGCAGCGTCTCCCGGATGCTGCGGCCGGTGATGAGCATGACCACGCGGTCGACGCCCATTCCCAGACCCCCGGTGGGCGGCATCGCGTACTCCATCGCCTGCAAGAAGTCCTCGTCGAGCTCCATGGCTTCGGGATCGCCGCCGGCGGCCAGCAGGGACTGCTCCTGCAGGCGGCGCCGCTGCTCCACCGGGTCGGTGAGCTCGCTGTAGGCGGTGCCCAGCTCGACGCCCCACGCCACCAGATCCCAGCGCTCGGCGATGCCGGGCTTGCTGCGATGCGGTCGGGTCAGCGGCGACACCGACAGGGGGAAGTCGGTGTAGAAGGTCGGTTGCTCGGTTCGATCCTCGACAAGCTGCTCGTAGAGTTCCAGCACCACAGCGCCCGCGTCCCACCGTGCCAGGTAGGGGATGTGAACGGCGTCGGACAGCTTGCGCAGCTTGGCCAGGCTGGTGTCGGCGTCGATGTGCTCTCCGAGCGCCTCGGATACCGCATCGTGCACCGTCTTCACCGGCCACACGCCGGAGATGTCGATCGTTTCGACGCTGCCATCGGGGCGGGGACGCATCACCACCTGCGCGCCGTTCGCGGCCTGGGCCGCGTTCTGGATCAACTCCCGGCAGCCGTCGATCCAGTCGGTGTAGTCGGCGTGCGCCTGATAGGCCTCCAGCAGGGTGAACTCCGGGTTGTGGCTGAAGTCGACACCCTCATTACGGAAAGCCCGGCCGAGCTCGAACACCCGCTCCACTCCGCCGACGCACAACCGCTTCAGATACAGCTCGGGCGCAATCCGCAGGTACAGGTCGAGGTCATAGCTGTTGATGTGGGTGCTGAACGGGCGGGCGGTGGCGCCGCCGTGGATTTGTTGCAGGATCGGGGTCTCGACCTCCAGAAAGCCCTTGGCGCTCAAGGTCTCTCGGATGGCGCGCAGCACGCTGCTGCGGGCCGCGAGCAGCTCGCGCGATTCGGCGTTAACCGCCAGGTCGACATAGCGGCTGCGCACGCGCGCTTCGGGATCGGTGAGACCATTCCATTTATTGGGCAGCGGTCGCAGACACTTGCCGATGAGTCGCCAGCTGCGAACGATCAGTGACTGGGTGCCGGTCTTGCTGTGTCCCATCTGCCCGGTGACTTCGACCAGGTCGCCGAGATCGATGGCCTTGGTGAAGTCGGTGGTTCGCCCGTGTTCAAGGACCGAATTCTCGAGCAGTAGTTGCACTTCCGCGGACCAGTCGCGCAGCTGGGCGAACAGCACACCGCCGAAGTCCCGGATCCGCAGCACGCGTCCCGACACCGAGATCGTCGCCTGGTCCTCGTCGCTGGCTAGTGCCTGGGCGATGGTGTGGCTCGGCGCCTGTCCCACCGGGTAGGCATCAATGCCACTGTCCTGCAGCTTCTTCAGCTTGGACAGCCGGACGCGCATTTGCTCCGGCAGCCGGCGGTCGCCGTCTTCACCGCTCCCGAGGTCAGTCTGCTGCAACGCGGAGACGTCCGGTGCCGACCCGTCATGGTGCAACAGTCCAGTCGCCAGCAGTGTCGCCGGCACGGCCGAGTGGTGACCGGTGTGGTGCTCGTTGCGCCGGGTGAAGGGCAGCACGAGGAAGCCCTCGGCGATCACCGAGGCGACGCCAACGCGCGGAATCAGCCGGGCGTCCTCGTAGCAGGCGTAGCGGGGCACCCAGTCGGGCTGGTACTTCATGTTCGAGCGGTACAGCGTCTCTAACTGCCACCACCGGGAGAAGAACACCAAAAATCCGCGCCACAGTCGNGCCACCGGTCCGGCACCCAACTGGGCGCCCTGTTCGAACGCCGACCGGAACATCGCAAAGTTCAGTGAAATNCGGCTGANGCCGATGCGCTCAGCGTGCAGAGCGAGTTCGGTGACCATCAGCTCGATGGTTCCGTTGGGGGATTCCGGTGAGCGACGCATGAGATCNAGCGAGACGCCGTTGCGGCCCCACGGCACCAGCGAAAGCATCGCGACCACAGTGTCATCGGGTGTGACAGCTTCGACCAGGAGGCAGTCGCCGTCGGCGGGATCGCCGAGCCGGCCCAGCGCCATCGAGAAGCCGCGCTCGGATTCGGTGTCCCGCCACGTATCTGCCCGAGCGACCACCTTTGACATCTCGGCAGCCCCGACGTCGTGGTGCCGGCGGATGCGTACCGACAGGTTTGCGCGGCGCGCCCGGGTCACGGCCTGTCGCACCCCGCGCATCTCTCGGCCGGAGAGCCTGAAATCGGCGGTGTACAGAATCGCCTCGTCGCCCAGCTCCAGCGCGTTGAGGCCCGCCTCCCGAAAGGCTTTAGCCCCTGCCGAACTGGCACCCATATTGCCGGGCGCCCAGCCGTAGGTCTGGCACAGCGCTAACCAGGCGTCGATAGCCTGCGGCCACGCCCGTGGGTCGCCTATCGGGTCTCCGCTGGCCAGACAGACTCCAACCTCGACGCGGTAGGTGATCGCTGCGCGGCCGCTCGGCGCGAAAATCACCGACTTGTCTCGGCGCGTGGAGAAGTACCCCAGCGAGTCGTTCGTGCCGTACAGCTCGAGCAGTCCGCGGATGGCGGATTCGTCCTCGCCGGTGAGCGCGTTGTCGGCGCGCTGTGATTGAAACAGCACGATCGCCGCGGCGATCAGCGCCATCGCGCTGAAAAGTCCGAAGAGTGCGTTGAGGAAGACGTGCGGCCGGCCCGAAAACGAGCTCGGGTCGACGACGGCGAATCCGACCACTCGGTTCACTACATAGAACAGCCGGTCGTCCTCTACCAGTGTGCGGGGGAACATCTCGACCAGGCCCCAGGACAGCAGGATGCCGATCGCCCAGCCGGTGACCAGCACAGCGGCGGCCTTGAAGAGCGCACCCGAGCGGACCTTGGCCCAGAACTCCCGGTAGGCAAAAATCAACACGATCAGCGCGGCCAATGGAAACCGAGCCCGAGCGTCTCGCCGAGCCTCTTCAGCGGGGTGATGCCATCCGCGGTCAGGCCGCCGACGTTCAATCCGGCGGCCAGCGCCAGGTTGGCTACCAATAGCCACCAGGCGATGCGCTTGCGCGCGGTGAGCGCGCCGGCCAACAAGGCCAATACGAACGACCACGCGAAACTGGTGTCGGGAAAGTTGAACAGGTAGTCGTTGATGAATTCGCGTGGCACCTTGATGACCCACCGGATCACCGGTGAGACGCTGGCAATCAGCGACAGCGTGGCGATGACGCCGACGGTCCACCCAGCGGCCGCAGGCACCCAGCGGAGCCGGGAAGTCGCGCGGCTCCGCGGGCGGGACGCAGTGAGGGTCACAGACCGCGAGGATATTCGGTCAAGCTATGGAATGCCTATGCCCGGCAGGCACGTAATTACACGTGTCGGCTGCTGGGCGGCGCTCGCGGGCCGATTGACGCGTCAGGACTGCTAAACTGTCCTGCGCGACCGTCTCCGGCGAAGTCCAGAGGCAGCAAGTGGAGTCCCACTCCCACCGTTGGCCACGAAGTTGTTTTCAAGGCTCAGCGGTCCGGTCACCGGCACACGAGCTGTGCTGGTTCTGCATCAGGCAGGCGGCTTTGGCCGTGACCGGTCGGCACCGGGCCCTGCTTAAGCAGGGCTTTTTTGCTGATGGCGTGGTGTTTCCACCGCTGAATCCGGACGGACCAGGTACCGGTGGCATGAGGAACACGTAGGAAAACCACTTAGCCCAGGAGGCCCCATCAGCACTGAGACCCGCGTCAACGAACGCATCCGCGTACCTGAAGTCCGTTTGATCGGCCCGGGAGGGGAGCAGGTAGGCATCGTGCGTATCGAAGATGCTCTCCGCGTCGCCGCGGACGCCGATCTCGACCTTGTCGAGGTTGCGCCAAACGCCAGGCCACCGGTCTGCAAGATCATGGACTACGGCAAGTTCAAGTATGAGGCGGCGCAAAAGGCGCGTGAGTCTCGCAAGAACCAGCAGCAGACCGTCGTCAAAGAACAGAAGTTGCGACCCAAGATCGACGATCACGACTACGAAACCAAAAAGGGCCACGTGATCCGCTTCCTGGAGGCGGGATCGAAAGTCAAGGTGACCATCATGTTCCGAGGACGCGAGCAGTCTAGGCCCGAGCTGGGCTACCGGCTGTTGCAGCGCCTGGGCTCCGACGTCGCCGACTACGGATTCGTCGAGACGTCGGCCAAGCAGGACGGACGCAACATGACGATGGTGTTGGCACCGCACCGCGGCGCGAAAACTCGTGCGCGTGCGGTCCAGCAGGCCAGTGGTCCGACGCCCCAGGCCGCACCCGACAGCGACACCGAACCATCGCCAAATTGATACAGCAGAACTGAGGACCGAAAACAGATGCCCAAGACCAAGACCCACAGTGGTGCGTCGAAACGATTCCGACGCACCGGCACCGGCAAGATCGTGCGTGAGAAGGCCAATCGCCGGCACCTGCTCGAACACAAGTCGAGCACCCGAACGCGACGGCTGGAGGGGCGTACCGCCGTATCTGCCAACGACACCAAGCGGGTCAAGAAGCTGCTGAACGGCTGACCCACGCCCGTACACAAGACAACGGCGTAACAACCATTGCGTCCGGACGACGATAGGAACACCCATGGCACGCGTAAAGCGGGCAGTCAATGCCCAGAAGAAGCGGCGCACCATTCTGAAGGCCTCAAAAGGCTACCGCGGCCAGCGATCTCGCCTCTACCGCAAAGCCAAAGAGCAGCAACTGCATTCACTGAACTACGCGTACCGCGACCGCCGTGCGCGCAAGGGTGAGTTCCGCAAGCTGTGGATCTCGCGGATCAACGCGGCGGCCCGCGCCAACGACATCACCTACAACCGGCTTATCCAGGGCCTGAAGGCCGCCGGTGTGGAGGTTGACCGCAAGAACCTTGCTGAAATCGCCATCAGCGATCCGGCTGCGTTTACCGCCCTCGTCGGTGTCGCCCGGGCCGCACTGCCCGATGACGTCAACGCGCCCTCCGGAGAGGCTGCCTAACTCCTTCCGGCGGTCGGGTCAGGCGACGATGAGGGCCAGACGGCCCGAGGAGGAGCCGGACAATCGGATCTCAATCACACCCGGTGCTCACTGAACGATCGACCCGGGTGGTCGCTGCGGTCAAACTGCACCGACAGGTCGCCCGCCGCCGGGCGCGGCGCTTTCTGGTGGAAGGCGCGCATTTGGTCGAGGCTGCTTCCGGACGCGGACTGGTCCGCGAAGTTTTCGTGACCGAGGCGGCTGCCCAGCGGTACGCCGCTCTACTCGACCGACAAGACGCCGCAGTCAACGTGGTGACTGAGCGCGCCGCAAAAGCTCTGTCCGACACCGTGACTCCGGCCGGCTTGGTCGCGGTATGCGAGCTGCCCGGGCTCGGCCTAGTCGATGTACTGACCGATGCGCCCCGGCTCGTCGCGGTCGGGGTGGAAATCGGTGAGCCTGGCAACGCGGGCACATTGATCCGCATCGCCGACGCGATGGGAGCCGCAGCGGTGATCTTCGGCGGGCACAGCGTCGACCCGTACAACGGCAAATGCCTACGCGCGTCAGCCGGCAGTGTCTTTTCCCTACCGGTTGTCGTGGAGCCCGACGCCAACGGGGCCGTCACCGCGCTGCAGGCCGCCGGGCTGCGGGTACTGGCCACCACGGTGAACGGCGAGCTCTCTCTGGACGATGTTGAGCTCGCCGGACCGACGGCGTGGCTGTTCGGGTCCGAGGCCCACGGCCTGTCACCTCAGCTGGTAGAACAAGCCGACAACCGTGTGACCATTCCGATGTCCGGGGGTGCGCAAAGCCTCAATGTCGCTGCGGCGGCGGCGATTTGCCTCTACCAGAGCGCACGAGCCCAGCGGGCGAATCCCACTACCTAGATCCGATTGCCGGCTCGCCCCCTCGCCGCTTCGCGGCTGGGAGGTACCCCCACCTCATCGCGCTCCGCGCTCTGCATCGTCGCCCGGCTAAGCGGCCTTGCCGCGACCCCGGGCCGGTCTTAGCCCGGCCAGCGAGAACGTGGTGTGCACCAGTGAGCCGGCACGCTCGAAGATCGTTTTGGAGAGCGGGCTGCGGGGCGGGAAATAGTGCATCGGCAGTCCGCGGCGGTCCCGCGGCGGCGCCATGAAGCTCGGTGCCTGCACCAGCGGGGCGTCGGCGGCATCCCGGCCAGCTGCCCGCCGGTAGGCGGCCAGCGCGCGCGGATGCAACCGGATCTCGTCGGGTACTGCCAGAAACGCCAGCTCGACCATCTTGCCGAACAGCCGCAGCACCACTTCGTCGCCCGGCGTCCAACGCATGCCTGCCTTTTCGCGAACGGACGGCTCGAACAGCCCCGCCGCGATCCACCGTTGCCCGGCCACCAGCGGCTTGAACAGCTGATCCCACACCGGGGTGGGCATCAGCACGAACTTCGGCTTCGGAATACGGATTTGGAAGATGTCCAGGGTGGCCTGATTGATCTCCAGCTCGTCGCGGCAGACACGTTGCCAGTACTCCTGGAAGTCCTCCCACGACTCCGGCACCGGCCGCATGCTCATCCCGTACATCCGGTACCACCGCACATGCTCATCGAACAGCTGGCGCTTTTCGGCTTCGGTCAACCCGCCACAGAAGTACTCGGCCACCTTGATCACCAGCATGAAGAACGTCGCGTGCGCCCAGTAGAACGTCTCCGGGTTCAGCGCGTGGTAGCGGCGACCGGTCGCGTCGACGCCTTTGATGGTGTGGTGGTACTGCTTGATCTGCTCACCGGTGTCAGCCGCCCGGCTGCCGTCGTAGACGACGCCCATGATCGGATACACCGAGCGCGCGACCCGTTGCAGCGGCTCGCGCAGCAGGATCGAATGCTCCTCGACGCCGGCGCCCAACTCCGGATACATGTTCTGGATCGCGCCGATCCACACACCCATCATTCCGGTGCGAAGGTCGCCGAAATACTTCCAGGTCAGCGAGTCGGGGCCGAGCGGATCGTGCCGGACCGGTGTCCCGTCGCGCTGCTCGACCGTCGCGGGCTGAGCCGACTTGGTCGTCGACATTAATGTCGTCGTCATCACAGCCTCCTGGTGCTGAGGAGCGATGGGTCTCACGATAATGTTGACAACATACGTTGTCTACGATTTCGGCCCGCGCGGCGACACGCTGTTATCGACTCTCGACCCGTGCGTCGTAAGCGCGTGATCAGGCCGTTCGGCGGCGATGGTGGCGTACACCACGACGTCGGTCGTTGCCGGTCCGTCCCGAAACCACCTACCCTGACGCTGTGGAACTCGGGCCCCAACCAGCGTCCGGCGAGCCCGAGCAAACGGTGACCACGCCGGACGTGACTGATTCGCGACAGCGTTCCGCGGTGCACGGTGCTGCGGAGTGGCTGCGCAACACGAACCAGAGCCCGAACGTGATCAAAATGATCCGGCGGGCGCGCCGTGCTCTGCCTGGCGATCCCGAATTCGGCGATCCATTGTCAACGGCGGGCGAAGGCGGCCCGCGCGCGGCCGCGCGGGCCGCGG
>JGI12627J18819_10000531_pt1 | contig 12684 bp, 9 predicted proteins | sample TexAe_OM1H0_M2_FD_18819 | JGI IMG/M metagenome (IMG submission 18819)
TGAGGGGTTCTCTCCACGAGATCAGTGCGCGGAGATTTCCCCTCACCCGGATTGCACTGGATGACGCTTCGCGTCGCCAGGAGCAATGACTTGAAGCAAAGTTACCCGGACCGCCCATGGCCTTTTATGTCGCTCAGTTTCTGACCGGTCTTGCCAGCGCAGCGTCGCTGTTCCTGGTGGCCTCGGGCCTGTCCATCATCTTTGGCGTGACGCGCATCGTGAATTTCGCGCATGGTGCGTTCTATATGCTCGGCGCCTATGTCGCGTTCACGCTCACCGAGTATTTTTCCGGCGCCTTCGGCTTCTGGGGCGGCATTGTCGCGGCAGCGTTTGTCGTTGCCGCGCTTGGCGTCGTCGTCGAGACCGTGCTGCTGCGGCGGATCTATCACGCGCCCGAACTGTTCCAGCTGCTCGCGACCTTCGGCCTCACGCTGATGGTCGAGGACCTCGTGGTCTTGATCTGGGGCCCGAGCGACCTGCTCGGCCGCCGCGCGCCCGGCTTGAAGGGGGCTGTGGATTTCTTCGGCCAGAGCGTGCCGAGCTATGACCTGTTCCTGATCGTGCTCGGGCCCGTCGTGCTCGGCATCCTCTGGCTGTTGTTCCAGCGCACCCGCTGGGGCGTCCTGGTGCGCGCCGCAACGCAGGACCGCGACATGGTGGCTGCACTCGGCGTCAATCAGAAATGGCTGTTTACCAGCGTGTTTGCGGTTGGCGTCTTTCTCGCAGCATTAGGCGGCGCGCTGCAGATACCCCGCGATGCCGTCAATCACGCCATGGATCTCCGCATCATTGTCGAAGTCTTCGTCGTCGTCGTGATCGGCGGCCTCGGCAGCATTCTCGGTGCCTTCGTCGCGGCGGTGCTGGTGTCCGAGCTCAACGCATTCGGCATCCTGATCTTTCCAAAGATTTCGATCATCCTGGTGTTCCTGGTGATGGCGGCGGTCCTCATCGTCCGTCCCTGGGGCCTGTTCGGAAAGCGCGAGGCGCCGACACGCCGTACGCCCGGTCTCACCGTCAATCCCTGGCGTCCGCTGACATCTCCCGAGCGGCTTGCAGCTTGCGTGGCGCTTCTCGTGACGGCGGCGCTGCCCTTGATCGGCGGCAACTATGCCGTGACCGTCGGCTCGGAGATCGCGATCTTCGTGATCTTTGCCGTCAGCCTGCATTTCCTGATGGCGGTCGGCGGGCTGGCCTCGTTCGGCCACGCCGCTTATTTCGGGCTCGGTGCTTATGGCGTTGCCTTCCTCGCCAAGATGGCGGGCCTGCCGATGATCGNCTGCCTTCTGCTTGGCCCATTGCTCGGTTGCCTCGGAGCGGCGGTGTTCGGTTTCTTCGCCGTGCAGCTCTCCGGNGTCTATTTCGCGATGCTGACGCTCGCCTTTGCGCAGATCGTCTGGTCGNTCGCGTTCCANTGGGTCGAGGTCACCGGCGGCGACAACGGAATTCTCGGCGTNTGGCCTGAGCGNTGGGCATCGTCCCCTTCGCATTTCTATTGGCTCTCGCTCGGCATCGCGGCACTCGCCGTCGCAGGCTTGCGCATTCTCGTCTTCTCGCCCTTCGGCTTTGCGCTGCGGGCGATGCGCGACTCGCCGCTGCGCAGCGAAGCGATCGGCATCAACGGCAAGCGCATCCAGTGGACCGCCTTCGTGATTGCCGGCACGGTGGCAGGCGTTGCCGGCGCGCTGTTTGCATATCTGAAGGGCAGCGTTTTCCCTGACAATCTCGGCATTCCACTCTCGGTCGATGCACTGGTCATGGTGCTGCTCGGCGGCGTCGAGACGGTGTCGGGCGGCATTGTCGGCGCCATCGTCTACAAGGCGCTCAATATCTGGCTGGTAAGCCAGACTGATCTGTCGAAACTCGTGCTCGGCGCCTTCATCGTGCTGATCGTTGTCGCATTCCCGAAAGGCATTGTCGGCACGCTGGAGATGATCCGGCACCGGCATGGCGGCGGCTCGTCGAAGGCGACGTCTGAGACAACGTTGTTGGCTTCACGGATCGGGACAGCGGAATGAACACAAAGCCCCCATTGCTGTCGGTCGAAGGCCTGACCAAATCCTATGGCGGCGTGCACGCCGTGCGCGGCGTGTCGTTCGACCTGGCGGCCGGCGAGATCCTCGCACTGATCGGGCCGAATGGTGCAGGCAAGAGCACCTGTTTCGACATGCTCAACGGCCAGAACACACCCGACAGCGGGCGCATCCGCCTGCTTGGCGAAGACACCACGGGCAAGCCGCCGCGTGCGGTCTGGCGTCTTGGGGTGGGACGAACCTTCCAGATCACTGCGACCTTTCCGACCATGACCGTGCGCGAGAATGTGCAGGTCGCACTGGTCTCGCATAGCCGACAGCTGTTCAATTTCTGGACCGCGACGCAGAATTTTGCCAAAGCCGAGGCTGGCCGATTGCTCGAACTCGTCGGCATGGGCGGCTATGCCGACCGGCCCTGCGGCGAGCTCGCTTATGGCGATCTCAAACGTCTCGAGCTTGCGATCGCGCTCGCCAATCAGCCAAAACTGCTTTTGATGGACGAGCCGACCGCCGGCATGGCGCCACGTGAGCGTGTCGAGCTGATGCGGCTTACGGCCCGGATCGCGCGCGAGCAGTCGATCGGCGTGCTCTTCACCGAGCATGACATGGATGTGGTGTTCGAACATGCCGACCGCATCCTGGTGCTCAACCGCGGCACGCTGATCGCGCAAGGCTCGCCTGCCGAGGTGCGCGCCAACCGCGAGGTGCAGGCGATCTATCTCGGCGAGGGTCTGGTCTATGACGCCCGCCACCGCGAGGGAGCCGGCGCGTGAAGCTCTCTGTGCAAGGCCTCAACAGCCATTATGGTCCTGCGCATATCCTGTTCGACGTCGCGCTCGAAGTCGGTGAGGGCGAGGTAGTCGCGCTGCTCGGGCGCAACGGCGCCGGCAAGTCCACGACTTTCCGCTCCATCGTTGGTCTGGTAGCGCAGCGCTCCGGGCGTATCGAGTTCGAGGGCAAGGACGTCTCCAACAAGCCGACCCACGAAATCGTGCGTGGTGGGCTCGGATATGTGCCGGAGGAGAGGCGTATCTTCACCGATCTGACTGTCGAGGAGAACCTCGAGGTCGGCCGCCAGCCGCAGCGGCCGAACGCGCCTTACTGGACGCGCGAAAAGCTGTTCTCGCTGTTTCCCAATCTCGGCGAGATGCGCCATCGCGCCGGCGGGCGGATGAGCGGCGGCGAGCAGCAGATGCTGACGATCGCGCGCACACTGATGGGCAATCCGTCGCTGGTGCTGCTGGACGAGCCTTCCGAAGGCCTGTCGCCCAAGATCGTCGAGCAGATGGTCGCGGCGATCCAGACCATGAAGCGGGAGGGAGTCAGCATGATCGTGTCCGAGCAGAACCTGCATTTTGCGCGGCTGATCTCCGACCGCGCCTATATCATCGAGCGCGGCCGCATCTGCTTCGGCGGCACCATGGCCGAGCTCGACGCGCGTCCCGATATCCGCGACGCGCATCTCTCCTTGTGATCTGCGGCTGCGAAAGAGGGCGGGGACGGAAATGGCAAGGGGCGCAGCAGCGAAGAAGAACGCGAAGCCGGTGCGGGCGACGTACATTCTCGACGAGCAGATCGGCTTCATCCTGCGCATGGTCTCGCAGCGCCATGCCGCGATCTTCGCGCGCGACATCGGCACCAATCTGACGCCGACGCAATGGGCCGCACTGTCGAAGCTCGCCGAGACCGGGCCGTGCTCGCAGAATCAGCTGGGACGGCTGACGGCCATGGATGTTGCGACCATCAAGGGCGTGATCGACCGCCTGACCGCGCGTGGGCTCACCGAGACCAGCTCCGATCCCGAGGACGGCCGCAGGCTGCTCGTCAGCCTCACCCGCGCCGGCCAGCAGCTTGCGGAGAAAATTGCGCCGAACGCGCTCGCGATCTCCAAGGAGACGCTCGCTCCGCTCGACGCCAAGGAGCGCGAGACGCTGTTTGCGCTGCTGAACAGGCTGAGGTAGGGGCGGCGCTGTTTCCTCAGGCGCCGCTGTCGTCCCGGCGAAGGCCGAGACCCATACCGCGGAATCTCTCGATCAGAAGTTAGAGGTCTTCCTTCAAAACGAAGTCCTGTGGTTATGGGTCCCGGCCTTCGCCGGGACGACGGTGGAAATAGCCACTACTTCCCCACCACCTCCGGCACCTTGGTCGCCGGCGGGGTGTTGCGGCTGCGCTGGGTGCGGACGATGCCGTCGATGATGGTCATGCCGATGCCGGGGAGGTCGCCGAGCTGCACGCTTTCCAGGATGTTCTTGCCCGGCGAATGCTGGGCCTTATCCATCACAACAAAATCGGCGGCGCGGCCCACTTCGAGCAGCCCGCAATCGAGCTGACGCATTCGCGCGGTGTTGCCGGTGGCCAAGCAGAACGCGAGTTCGGCAGGCAATTCGCCAAGCGAGGACAGCATCGCAACCATTCGCAAAATGCCGAGTGGCTGCACGCCGGAGCCGGCCGGTGCGTCGGTGCCGAGGATGACGCGGGCGAGATCGCCCATCTCACGGGCGGTGCGTAGGGTATAGAGCGCCGAGCGCTCATTGCCGTTGTGAACGAGCTCGAGCCCGCGCTTGCAGCCCTCGCAGATGCAGCGGATCTGGTCGTCGGGCAGCGCCGTGTGGCCGCCATTGATATGGCCGACCACGTCGGTGTCGGCCTCCAGCACGACGTCCTTGTCGATCAGGCCGGAGCCAGGGATCGAGGGGCCGCCGGTGTGGATGGTGCTCTGGATGCCGTATTTGCGTGCCCAGCCCACCATCTTGCGCGCCGTTGGTCCGTCCTTGACACCGCCGAGGCCGACTTCGCCGAGCAGCTTGACGCCGGCGGCGGCCATTTCCTTGAAATCCTCCTCCACCATCTCGCATTCGATGACAGGCGCGCCGGCATGCACCTTCACCCCACCCGGGCGCAAGGTCCAGAACGCGCGCTGCGCGAACACCGCCATTGCCTTCAGCCCCACGATGTCGCGCGGACGGCCGGGCATGTGCACTTCGCCGGCCGAGATCATGGTGGTGACGCCGCCATGAAGATAGCTGTCGATCCAGTTGATCTGGTTCTGCCGCGGCGTCCAGTCGCCCGCCACAGGGTGCACATGGCTGTCGATCAGGCCGGGTGCGACTGTCGTGCCGTTGGCATCGACAATGGTGGTGGCGCCTGCAACGTCGACGTCCTTGAGGTGGCCGATGGCGGTGATCTTGCCGTTCTCGGCGACAATGGTATCGGCATCCAGGATCGGCTTTTCCAGCGCGCCTGACAGCATCAGCCCGATGTTGCGGATCACGAGCTTGGATGGGCCTGTGGCTTGGGGCGCGTCGTGGGCCATGGGGTGGAATCCTTTCCCTTGAATTGCCTGCGGGGCAATTCTGCGCCTGCACCGGCGGCCGGATCAAGGGGTTTGTTTGTATACAAATAGTCGTGGCAACCCATCGCGACGACCGCCTTGACGATTGTTCATTTGTATACTAATGATTGTGTACGAATAAATTGCCGGGTCAATCGCGCAAAAACTGCGCTGCGGGACGAGCGAAATGAGCAATTTGAACCAGGAAAGCGTGCTGAGCGTCCATCACTGGACCAACAATCTCTTCAGCTTCACCACCACGCGAAATCCGTCGTTCCGCTTCCGCAGCGGCGAGTTCACCATGATCGGGCTGAACGTTGGCGAGCGGCCGCTGCTCCGTGCCTACAGCGTCGCCAGCGCCCACTACGAAGACACGCTGGAGTTCTTCTCCATCAAGGTGCCGGACGGCCCGCTCACCTCGCGCCTGCAGCACCTGAAGGAGGGCGACGAGATCATCGTCAGCCGCAAGGCGACGGGCACGCTTGTCGTCGACAATCTCGATGACGGCCGCAATCTCTATCTGATCGGCACCGGCACAGGGCTCGCGCCGTTCCTGAGCGTGATCAGGGACCCGGAGGTTTATGATCGCTTCGAGAAGGTGGTGCTCTTACACGGCTGCCGCCGCGTCGCCGAACTCGCTTATGGCGAGATGATCCAGGAGAAGCTGCCGAATGATGAGCTGCTCGGCGACCTCGTGCGCAACCAACTGATCTATTATCCGACCGTGACGCGCGATCCCTTCCGCAACCGCGGCCGTATCACCGACCTGATCAACTCGGGCAAGCTGTTTGCCGATATCGGCCTGGCGCCGCTCGAGGCCGCGCACGACCGCGTCATGATCTGCGGGAGCCCCGCGCTGGTGCGCGATTCGCGCGAACTGCTGGGGGCGAAGGGATTTGTCGAAGGCAATCACGGCGAGCCCGGACAGTTCGTGGTGGAGAAGGCGTTCGCGGAACGGTGACTCAACCGCGACGCACCAGCCTCGATCTCAAGCGCGATAGTCCCGGTTGCAAGATGGTCCACTCTTAGCCGCGATCTCCCTTGGCCTTCGGCAGCGGCTTCGGCGCGGGGTGCGCGGTATTACGGACTGCCTCGGCCAGCATCTCGCGTAGCTCAGCTTTGGTCTTCTTCGGTTCGCGGCGTGGGGGTTGCCATTCGGACATGAATAGTATGTGGGGATGGGGGAGGGGGAATTAAACCCCTCATCCCCGGATCAACGCTGCTATTTTTTGTCGGACTTCGCCGCTTCCCTCGCCAAGCGCTCAGCCTTCAATCGTTCATAATTTCTCCGGAAGGCTTCCTGCGCTTCTTCGTATTCCGTCGCTACCTTCCGTTTGCCGGCGTGCTGAAAAGTCCTTCCCGCCTCTCGTTGCGCGAAGTCCTTACTTGCTCTATCGCCCATAGATCACATCCAATCTTAAGTGACCAATCAAAAAACGATAGCTCAGCCACTTTACGCCGCAAGAAGAACCGCAGGTTAACTTTAATGTTGGCGCGCATAGCCCAACGAGACCGCAGCCGTAAGTTCTTCCAATAGGCAGAATGGCTTCGCCGAACGTTGATCGGATCGATTCGCCGCGAGTGCCGGGATCATATCGTCGTCTTGGGTGAGGCGCATCTGCGCCGGATCGTGCGATCTTACGCACCCGAACGCATCGATCATTGGATGAAGATGCGCCGGTCTCTCGCCCGGTTCAGCGGGTAGGAAGCCTAAAAACGTTCTCCATCCTCGGCGGACTCCATCACCACTACCTCAGGGTTGGGTTTTCGGTACACTCAGCGCGGCGCGAGCGTTGTTTCAGGTACGGCGTCGTCTGCTCAGCGGACAGTTGTTCTCGACCTTTTGTCAGACGCCGAGAGCCCACTAGCTCCGGGGGCTACTGGTTTTTTCTTCAAAAACCAGTGGCGCAGTTCTCGTAACTTCAAATCGCTCGGCTGTGCACGCGTGCGCCGGCCGCACGGCCGTCGTGATTAGCAACGACATTGTCCGCTTGAGCAACTGCTTCTGTTCCAGTCTGCGCCCTCTTAGGCCCGATCTTGCGGACGACCGTATAGAACGCGGGCGTGAACAGGAGGCCGAAGGCGGTCACGCCCAGCATCCCGGCGAAAACCGCCGTGCCCAAGGATTGACGCATCTCCGAGCCTGCACCCGTCGCGACCACGAGCGGCGCCACGCCGAAGATGAATGCCAGCGACGTCATCAGGATCGGCCGTAGCCGCGTGCGCGCCGCGGTAACGGCCGCTTCAACCGGCGTGGCGCCGGCTTCCTCGGTCTGGCGCGCGAATTCCACGATCAGGATCGCGTTCTTGGCGGCGAGACCGACCAGCACGACAAAGCCGATCTGCGCCAGCACGTCGATCGCCATCCCGCGCATCAACAGTCCGGTCACAGAGGCGAGCAGGCACATCGGCACGATCATCACGACTGCAAGCGGCAGATTCCAGCTCTCATACTGCGCGGCAAGCACCAGGAACACAAACAAGGCGGCCGCACCGAACACCAGCAGGGACGAGGTGCCCGGCTGTTGCTGCTGAAAAGCAAGCTCGGTCCATTCGAAGCCGATGCCTGGTGGCAACATATCGTGGGCAAGCTCTTCCATGCGGTGGAGCGCGGTGCCGGTCGCCACTCCCGGCGCTGCGACGCCCATCACTTCGGCGGCGGGAAATAGATCGTAACGCGGTACGCGGTAGGGTGCGTTTTCGGATTTCAGGCGCGCCACTGTGCCGACCGGCACCATCTCGCCGGACGCATTGCGGGCCTTTAGCCGCACGATGTCCTGCGGATCCTGGCGGAAAGAGCCATCGGCCTGCGCGATGACCTGGTAGGTGCGGCCGAGATAGTTGAAGTCGTTGACATATTGCGAGCCGAGATAGACCTGCAGCGTGTTGAAGACGTCGGTGGGCGTCAGCCCGACCTTTTCGGCCTTCTCGCGATCGATATCGGCGTAGACTGACGGTGAGCGCGTGCCGAACAGGGTGAAGACACCGGCGAAGCTCGGATCCTTGTTGGCGGCAGCGACCAGCGCCTGCGCCGCTTTCGACAGCGCCTCCGAGCCGAGCCCGGCGCGATCTTGCAGCATCATCTTAAATCCGCCGGCATTGCCGATGCCCTGCACCGGCGGCGGCGGAATCGTCAGCACATAGGCTTCCTGGATCACCGACAGGCGCTTGCGCAGGTCGGCGAGCACGCTGGTCGCAGTCAGGCCCTTGACCTCATGATTGTAGAGGGAGGGCAGGCCGGAAAAGATCGTCCCGGCGTTGGAGGCGATGGTGAAGGTGGTCGCATCGAGGCCTGCGAACGGCGCGACATGCTCGACGCCGGGCGTGGACATGATGATGTCGATCGCCTGCTTGACCACAGCCTCCGTGCGGTCGAGCGTGGCGCCGGGCGGCAGTTGCACGACGGTAATGAGATAGCCCTGGTCCTGCTCCGGAATGAAGCCGGTGGGCGCGCGGGCGAACTGGAAGCCGGCGGCGCCGATCAGCACCGCATAGACCAGGAGGACGACGCCGGTGATCTGCACCAGCCGCCGCGTCAGCCGTCCGTAGCTCGTCGACAGCCACTCGAATCCGACATTGAAGCGGGCAAAGGCGGCGAGCACCAGGCGGACAATCCACGAGCCGCGCGGCTTGTGGCCCGGCTCATGAGCCTTGAATAGCACCGCGCAGAGAGCCGGGCTCAAGGTCAGCGAGACGAAGCAGGAGATCAGGGTCGAAACGGCGATGGTGACCGCGAACTGGCGGAAGAATTGCCCGGTAATGCCCGACAGGAAGGCCGACGGCACGAACACCGCGCACAGCGTCAGCGCGATCGAGATCAGCGCGCCGCCGACCTCGTTCATGGTGACGTGGGCCGCCTCTGCGGGGGTCATGCCGCGTTCGAGGTTGCGCTCGACATTCTCCACCACGACGATGGCGTCGTCGACGACGATACCGACTGCGAGCACGAGGCCGAACAGCGACAGATTGTTCAGTGATATTCCGAGCACATAGAGGAAGGTGAAGGTGCCGACCAGCGACACCGGGATTGCGATGACCGGAATGATCGCGGCGCGCCAGCTCTGCAGGAACAGGAACACGACGCCGACCACGAGCAGGATCGCGACGAAGATCGTCTTGATCACCTCGTTGACCGATTTGCCGACGAAGATGGTGGGGTCGTAGATGACCTTATAGCTGAGGCCGGGCGGAAAGTCCTTGACCAGCGTCTCCATCGTATCGAGCACTTCGTGTTCTACGGCAAGCGAGTTCGCACCCGGCTGGGCAAAGATCAGGAGCGGCATGCCGGGTCCATGGTCCATGAACGCCGTCGAGCCGTAGTCGGCGGCGCCGATCTCGACGCGACCGACGTCGCGCAGCCGCGTCACGCGGCCCTCATTGTCCGATTTCAGGACGATGGAGGCGAACTGTTCGGGGGTGGAGAGCCGGCCGAGCGTCTGCACGTTGATCTGATAGGCCTGTTTCGAGGCGACCGGCGGCTGATTCAGCACGCCCGCAGAGACCTGGAGGTTCTGCGCGCGTAGAGCGGTCAGGACTTCGCTCGCATTCAGGTTGTGCGCTGCCACCTTGTCGGGGTCGAGCCAGATGCGCATGGCATATTCGCGGCCGGCAAAGATCTGCACGTCGCCGACGCCGGGCAGGCGCGCCAGCACGTCCTTCACATGCAGCGTCGCGTAGTTCGAGATATAGAGCGTGTCGCGCGAAGCGTCGGGCGAATAGAGGTGCACCGCGAGCAGGATGTTGGGCGTCGATTTGCGCACCTGCACGCCGAGCCGCTGCACGTCCTCGGGCAGGCGCGGCAGCGCGTCCTGCACGCGGTTCTGCGTCAGCATCTGCGCGGCGTTGAGGTCGGTCCCGATCCGGAAGGTGACGGTGATGGTGAGCTTGCCGTCACCGGTCGACTGGCTGTTGATATAGATCATGTTCTCGACGCCGTTGATCTGCTGCTCGAGCGGCGTTGCGACCGTGCGCGACACCGTCTCGGCGGAGGCGCCGGGATAGGTCGTGGTGATCTGGACCGTAGGCGGCACGATCTCCGGATATTGCGAGATCGGCAGGATGGCGAGCGCGCCGAGCCCGATCAGCGTCAGGAAGACGGACAGCACGGTCGCAAAGATCGGCCGGTCGATGAAGCTGTGGGTCACGGGAAGCTCCTGTTTCAGCGTGCGATTTCAGCCTTGGTCAGCGGTCGCGTCGTAACGGATGGCGCCGTCCTGCGGCGCGACCTTGGTGCCGGGAATGGCGCGGACCAGCCCGTCGATGACGACGCGGTCGCCTGGTTCGAGGCCGGACTGGATCACCCGCAATCCGCCGCGAAGATCGCCGGTAGTGACGATCTTCGGCTTCACGGTTGCATCGGGGCCAACGGTCATCACCAGGCGCTGTGACTGGTCGAGCACGACTGCGGCGTCCGGCAGCAAATAGACCGGCGTCGGCTGCGCGATCGCGACGCGCAGGCGGGCGAATTGGCCCGGCGCCAGGAACAGGTCCTCATTTCGCACCGTGGCGCGCGCATGAATGGTGCCGCTGGAGCGATCGAGCGCATTGTCGATGAAGTCCAGCGTGCCCTCGCGGGTGAAATTGGTCTCGTCGCTGAGCCTGATCATGACCTTGTTGGCAAGCGGGCCACCAATACGGGCGCGCTCGCGCGAAAACGTCAGGAAATCGGATTCGCTCATGTCGAAATCGAGATAGAGCGGATCAAGGGATACCAGCGTCGCGAGCAGCGTGGTCGGGCTAGTGGCGGCGCGGCTGCCCGCGACCAGGCTTCCGATCGAAACCTGGCGCGCGCCGATGCGCCCCGTAAACGGCGCCCGCACGCGGGCATATTCGAGGTCGAGCTCGGCATCGTGCACGCGCGCCCTGGCGTCTTCGACCGCGGCTTGCGAGGCATCCTGGTCGTTGGTGCGCTGGTCGACCGTCTCCTGGGTTGCGAACTCGTTGCGCTTGAGCGATTGCGCCCGAAAAAGCTGGTTGTTGGCGAGTGCCACGCGGGCGGTCGCGGTCTGCAGCGCCGCCTTCGCCTGTTCCAGCTTGATCTCGTAGGGCCTGGGATCGATGACGAAGAGCAGGTCGTTTTTGTGCACGATCTGCCCGTCCTTGAAGTGGATTTCGGTCAGCGTGCCGCCGACCTGGGCGCGCAGCTCAACGCGATCGATCGCCGAGAACTGGCCAAGGAAGCCGGCCCTGACATCGACCTCGCGCCGCAAGGGTTGGCTCACTGTGACGATCGGGGTGGGCGTCGGCGCCGCCGCGGCCTGGTTGCCCCGGTGGGGCGCAAAGCCGAGCCAGGCGAAGAAGAGGCCAAGCGTCGCCGCGGCGCCGATGACCATCGTCCTCCATCTCCATCGGCGCGGCCGCGCCACCGGTTCGTCCAGCCGTTCTCGTTCAAGCTTCGAAAAGTCGCTGATCTGATCCATGAGACTGTCCATAAGTCCTTGCCATACCGTCCGGAATTCGGTCGCGCCGGCGCCGGAACCGCGCGCGCCGGTTGCTCCAACATGTCGAGGGTTGATGCCAGGTGATTGCCATTCAAGTGGTGGAAAAGCCGCGCGCCGGGTTGATATCTGGAGGAAGCACTCCAATATGATCGGCAGGAAATAAACTCGGGGAGGTGCCGTTCAAGGATTTTTGGAGCGATGACATCAAAAATAATTGCGAGGAAGAAAGGCCGGGAAAAACTTCACGAGGGCAAGCGTGGCCGGGGACGGCCCGCGGCGTTCGACCGCGCCGTGGCACTGCATACTGCGATGAAGGTCTTCTGGGAACGCGGCTACGAGGGCACGTCGTTCGACGACCTGATTGCCGCGATGGGTATCAGCGCGTCCAGTTTCTACAACTCGTTCGGCAGCAAGGAAGCGCTCTATTGCGAGGCCACGCACACCTATCAGGAATGGTCCGGCCAATGGTTCTTCGCCATCCTCAATGATCCTTCGATCGATACCAGGACGGCGTTCGCGCGCCTGTTTGAGGCAACCGCCGAAGAGTTCACCCGCGGCGGTCAGCCGCTCGGCTGCATGATCGCGCTCGCGGGCACGCATTGCCCGCCGGGCCTGAGCAACATCCGCGACATGATGGCCGAGCATCGCGCCTTCTCGGAAAGCGCCATGGCAGCCCGCATCAAGAAGGGTGTGGCGAGTGGCGATGTGCCTGATGATGCCGATTGCGACATGCTGGCTGCCTATTACAGCGCCGTGGCGCGCGGGCTTGCGGTGCAGGCGCGCGACGGGGCCGCGCGCGAAAAGCTGTCTGAAATAGGCCGGCTGGCCATGCGAGCCTGGCCGGCGAAAGAGTGACGATCATGGCTCGGCCGCGATTGCCGCC
>JGI12627J18819_10000532_pt1 | contig 12672 bp, 8 predicted proteins | sample TexAe_OM1H0_M2_FD_18819 | JGI IMG/M metagenome (IMG submission 18819)
TCGGCGCCGGTGCCGCCATCGCAGGCGCCAGCCTCATCGCGGCCCCGGTGTTGTCACCGGCACCCCACATCGAGATGCGCGACGTGCAACTCACCAGTGGCGACGGAGCGGGCTCTCCGCTCGGGGATGGCACCGCGTTGGTCATGGGAGGCAGCGGCATCCCGATACCTCCGCAAAGCTACGTGAATGCTGCCGACACGCTGTATCTGCAGCCACGCGACTTCACCGGGACCCCCCAGGCTTTGGACACCCCTGAAGGCTTCTATCCGACCACCGGCGTCAACAGCTTGACCGCCGATGCCTCCGAAGCTCAAGGGGCTCAGATCTTGAACGGCGCGATCACGGGCCAGATCGCCGATGGCAACGTGGACGCCGCGAACCCGGTCGTGGTCTTCGGTTACTCCCAGAGCTCCGCTCTGTCCACTATGACGATGGAGCAACTCTGGAACCAAGGCGTACCAAGTGATGATGTCCACTTCGTCCTGGTCGGCGATACCGCCGCTCCCAACGGCGGCTTGCTCGAACGATTCACCGACCTGTCCGTTCCCAGCTTCGGCATAACATTCGGCAATCCGACGCCGGATGATCTCTACCCGACCGACGTGTACACGCTGGAATACGACGGCTTTGCCGACTTTCCGCAATATCCGATCGACCCGTTGTCCGACCTCAACGCCTTCGCGGGCATGATCTACGAGCACCTGACCTACCTGGCCCTCGACCCGGGGCAGATCCAGAACGCAATTCCGCTGGAGACGACGGGCGACAGCCTCACCGATTACTACATGATCGGTGTCCAGGATCTGCCGCTGTTGGACCCGCTGCGGTTGATCCCGTTCGTCGGCAATCCACTTGCCGATCTGTTGCAACCGGACATGACGGTGCTGGTCAACTTGGGATACGGCAGCATCACCGACGGGTGGAGCCAGGGACCGGCCAACGTGGCTACCCCGTTCGAGCTGTTCCCGACCGATCTCAACTGGTCGGACGTCTTCACCGCTCTACTCAACGGGGTGCCGCAGGGTATCGAGGCCGCCATCGCCGATCTGGAAAATGCGGACAATTACCAAATTCCATCGCTGCTGGACAACCCGACGCTGGCGCCACTCGTGGATGCGGCATTCACGTCCGGGCTTATCGACACCCTGCAGCCGACGCCGGAGCAACTGACCCAGGCGCTGCTCGGCGGCAATTTCCCGCTTTCCGACGCGACCCTGCTCTCGCCACCGACCGATCTCGTCAACGATTTCACCAGCACGATTTCGGCCGATTATGCCGCTCTGCTGCCGATCGCAGACACCATCAATGCGCTGACAACCACCATGCCCGCATATGACGCGAGCCTATTCGTGGACCANCTCGAGGCCGGCAACCTGCTCGGGGCGATCGGTGATCCGATCGCCGCTGACGTTGCGTTGATCCCGTTCGCGATCTTCTTGGGTGCAGGCCCGATCACCGACGCGGTGGAAGGCACCCTCCTCAACATCGCGAACCTGATCCCGTAGCCTAGGAAGCCGGGCAGTCAACCGGTGGTCAGGAACACCACCCTGGTTCATGGAATTGGCTGCTCGGGGGCACAACTAAAGGTGATCGCGGGCAGTTGGGCCATCGAAAATGGTCATGAGAATGAGGCCTTTCTGTTCTAGGTCTTTGACCACTACCCCGGTAGACTCCGGACCCAACTGTGCCCGATGAAGCGCAAGTGCAACCGTGCGCATCGACGCTAGCGCCAGAGGGGAGGGTTTGGATTGCCGGTCGTACTGGGCAATATCTGCTGGCTGTCGGGCACGGTACTGCTGGTGAACCTGCTGCTACTCGTGGCCTGGACGCGCACGGTCAAGCGGTGGAAACGCAACATGGACGTCAGCGATGACGCCGAGTATGTTGCGACCCTCGCGACTCTCTCCGAGGCTTCCGCGCGCCACTTCAATCCGTACACCGACATCGACTGGAAAGCACCGGAATTCTCCGTCACGAAGAATGACCCACGCTGGGCGCTGCCGGCGACCGATCCCCTCGGAGGCCATCCGTGGTACCGGGCGCAACCGCTGGAGAAGCAGATCTCAATCGGCATGTGGCGTCAGGCCAACATGGCGAAAGTCGGTATGCAGTTCGAGGGCATTCTCGTCCGCGGTCTGATGCACTACACGTTCTGGGTGCCCAACGGATCACCCGAATACCGCTACTGCGTACACGAATCCATCGAAGAATGCAGCCACAGCCTCATGTTTCAAGAGGTCGTGAACCGCATCGGCGTCGACGTTCCGGGAATGCCGCGCTGGCTGCGCTGGCTGTCGCCGGTGGTCCCGTTTTACGCGGGTCCGCTGCCGAACGCGTTCTTTTTCGGAGTCTTGGCCGGTGAGGTGCCGTTCGACCACCTGCAAACAAACCTGTTACGCGAGCCCGAACCTGGGTCGGTGCATCCGATCATGGAGAACCTGATAGCGATTCACGTCGCTGAGGAGGCTCGCCACATTTCGTTCGCCCACGAATACCTGCACAAGCGTGTTCCGCAGATGCCGCCACGCAACCGGTTCTGGTTGTCGCTGTTCGTGCCGGTCGTCATGCGAATGCTGGGCCAGGCGATGGTCGTGCCGCCGCGCAGGTTCTTCAGGCAGTTCGACATCCCGCGGTCGGTGCGCAAGGAATTGTTGTCCGGCGCACCCGACTCGCGCCAGCCGCTCCGTGACATGTTCGGCGACATCCGGATGCTGTGCCACGACCTGGGGTTGATGAACCCCTTCGCGCTGTCGATGTGGCGCATATGCAAAATTAACGGTCAGCCGTCGCGGTATCGCAGCGAGCCGCAGCGCGCACATCTGCCGAGCCCGACCACCGCTGTCTAAATCCTCTGTCGGACAACACATTCGCAGTCGTGTGGCTAGACTCACGCTCGACGGTTGTTTGGCCGCAGCGTTAAAACGGAATGCCACAACCACCGCCTGCGATGCTGTGCGATACTTCCAGGATGGTTCGCACTCTGGACAAAGTTGGCGTAGGCCTGGTCTACCGCATCGGCTCCACGTCGACGTACAAGAAAATCTTCCGCTACTTTTACCCGATGATGACCCGCCGGCTCGGTCAGCAGGATGATGTCCAGTTCCTGAACTGGGGCTACGAGGAAGATCCGCCGTTGGGTCTGCCGCTCGACGAGTCTGACGAGCCCAACCGGTACAGCATTCAGCTTTACCACCAAACCGCGACTCAAGCCGATATCAGCGGCAAGAAAGTCCTGGAGTGCAGTTCCGGTCACGGGGGCGGCGCCTCATATTTGACGCGCACGCTGAAGCCGGCCTCCTACACGGGGCTTGACTTCAATGCTGCCGGAGTCGAATTCTGCAAAGAAAGGCACAAACTGCCGGGCCTGGACTTCGTGCACGGCGACGCCGAGAACCTGCCGTTTCCGGACGAATCGTTCGACGCGGTAATCAACGTTGAGGCCTCACACATCTACCCGCACTTCGAACGTTTTCTCAGCCAGGTGAAGCGGGTGCTCCGTCCCGGCGGGCACTTCCTGTATGCCGATTTCCGCAACCGCGACGGCTTCCCAGCCTGGGAGAAAGCACTGGCGGAATCCGGCCTGCGACAGGTCTCCGAGCGCGTCATCAATGAGCAGGTTCTGCGCGGCCTCAAGAAGAACTCGCCGCGGTCCAACGAACTCATCAATAAGAGCCTGCCGGCCTTCTTGCGCAAGTTTGGCCGTGAGTTCGCCGTGGTGGACGGCTCGTGGTTCTACAACGACCTGGAACGCGGCGAAATCGACTACCGCGCATACCATTTGACGAAGGACTAGAGTTCGGCGGGTGCCCTTTGGCCTGTCGACGTAGAGGCGCTCGGGCCGGTTCTGGATTACAGGCATCGGGAGAAACCGTAAGCCAGCGTAAGTTACGGTAACTGCCGTAACCTGCGATCGGTCGGAGGATCTTCACGAGGGGGTTTGTCCACATGACGTTGGCTCGCAGGCTCCGATTTCGAGCCAGCCTGATGAAGGTCGGCGTCGACGGCATGGTCGGGGTCGCGCGGGACAAAGCCACCTCATACGGCTACACCTTGGCCGGCCGGAAGACCGCGCCCGCCACCGACTTCGACCCGTTCTCGGCACAGACGATGCACGATCCGTACCCGGGCTATCGCACCTTGCTGACCGGACCGGACGTGCCAAACGTGTGGTACAACCGCAAGCGCGGCATCTGGATCATCGCCGGCTACGACGATCTGCGGAAGGCGTTGCGCGACAACGACGCATTGTCGTCGGCGCAGAGCCAGAGCCGATTTCGCGTCCACCTGCCGTCGATGAACGCAGCCGACCCGCCCGAGCACACTCGGCTTCGCAAATTTGTCTCCCGCGCATTTACCCCACGGGCGATGACGGCCTGGCAGACGAACATCAACGAGGTCGCCGACGAACTCGTCGACGCCGCGATCGCCCGCCGCACAACCGAAGCGGTATCCGAGTTGGCCAAACCGCTGCCGACCCGGCTGATCGCCAGGATGCTGGGCATACCGCGGCACGATCAGCCCCAGTTCGTGGAATGGTCCGATGAGATGGTCGCGGGTGCCTTCGCGCCGTTGACCCCGCACGGCATGAGGCTCTCCGCGCGCTCGGGCACCGCGACCGCGGCGATGCGCCGCAGCCTCGACCCGCTCATCGCGCAGCGACGCCGGAATCCCGGTGACGACCTGATCTCGATGATGACCCCCGCCGACGTCGATGACGTGCTCACCGACGACGAGATCTTCTGGAGCGCCGCGATGCTGATCGGCGCGGGCAGCGAGACAACGACGAACTTGCTGTCGGGGCTGTTGTTGACGCTGGCTCAGCAGCCCGACCTGTATGCCCGGCTGCGCGAGCACCCCGAGCTGATACCGGCCGCGATCGAGGAGCAACTGCGCCTTGTCGCACCGGTGCAAGGGTTCTACCGCACCGCAACCCGCGATTACACCGTCGGGGCGCATACGATTCCGGCCGGCGCGCGGGTGCTGCTGCTATTCGCCGCGGCCAACCGCGACCCGCGCCACTACCAAGATCCGGACACCTTCAACCTCGACCGCAATCCGACCGACCACCTCGCTTTCGGTGGCGGCGTCCACTATTGCCTGGGCGTACCGTTGACCCGGCTGGAAGGCGCCCGGGTGTTTTCCCAGCTGTTGCCGCGTGTCGAGGCGATCCGCCTCGACGGGGACTACCGATACCTCGGCAACCCGACAATGCGCGGGCTGGAGCATCTTCCGCTGGAGTTGGTACCCGCCAAAGGGGCGTGAGCCGCGAGACTAGAGTGCGAGCGTGCCCAGCCAGGTGTCGATGCATTGGGCGACGGCAGCCCATCCCGGCTCGAGCATCATGTTGTGGCCCATATTCGGGAAAAACTCCGCTTCGGTGCCGTAGGCACGGGCAGTAGCCAGGATTTCTTTGCGGGTGTGCGCGGTATCCTCCTCGGCGCCGAGCACCAGCAGCGGCGTCGTCACGCGTTTCGGCCGGGGTAGGCGCAGCAGCAGGCAGTCAATGCCGATGCGCGAGCTGTCCTCTTGCAGCCGGGCTGCGTACTTGCGGACGTCGGCCTCCGGCGTCTGCGAGGAGAAGAATCGCTCCCGGGCCAGNTGTGGAGGGTTGATATACGGCAACGCCTTACCAGTGAGCGTCATTTTGGCAAAATGCGACGGACGATCCCTGATCCAACGCAGCGCGTTTCCGAGNTTTCCCTGCGGAGGAATGGATGTCATCAAAACGCCGGCCGGAGCGTCGTGCTTCTCCAGATACTTCTGCACGATAAGACCGCCCATGGAGTGACCGATGACCACCGGCGCGTTGGGCAGGCGATCGGCAACGGAGCTGACGTCCTCGACATAGTCGGCGACCGAACAGGCGCGCAGTGGCTTGTTAGTCGTGCTGTCTCCATGACCGCGGAAACTCAACGCCACAGCACGATAACCCTTGTCGGCAAAGAAGCTGAGGAAATTTTCATCCCAGCACCATGCTGCATGCCAGGCCCCGTGCACAAAGAGCAGCGGAACAGGATGGGACTCACTGACAGCCCCTTTTTCGATCACCTCGAGCACTGCGTTAGCCTAGCTGCCCCCGCAACCCAAACCCCTCCGGCGTCCAAGAATCCGTATTCCANCGCGCGTAAGCCTCGACGCTACTCGGGTCTCTTCGACATTGCGCGTCGCGCGAGCAACGGCAGCAGCCGCTCCTGCGGCGCAACCCGACAAATTGCCGCGGCCAGCCGATTGACCTGACCCGGGACGACGCGGGCCTTATTCGCGGCCAGACCATTGATCCCGGCTCGTGCGACCTCCTCGGCGGACTTCCACATGAAGCTGGGTAGCACGGCTGCGCGCTCCCCCACGCCGAAGCCGGCGACCTCGTCCAAGCCGGTATCGACCGGCCCCGGACACAATGCGCTTGCTACGACTCCGGTGCCGCGCAACTCGTTACGCAGGCTTTCGGTGTAAGACAAAATAAAGGCCTTGGCAGCGCCGTAAGCGGCTTGCCCCGGTGTGGGGTAGAAGGCCGCCAACGATGACACGTTCAGCACGGCGCCGCGGCCACGCTCGACCATTCCCGGCAGGAATCTGGTGCACAAGTCCACCACGGCGGCGACATCAACTTCGACCAGGTTAAGTTGTTGTTCCGGAACCGATTCCGTCACGTGAGCCCGACCCGCCAGACCGGCGTTGTTGATCAGGATGTCCAGCGCCACGCCCAGCGCCGCGACGCGGCCCGGTAGCGCGGCGCGATCGGTTCGGCTGGATAGGTCGGCGGGTAGGACGTGCGCTTTGGTACTTAGACTCCCGGCGAGCGCGTGGAGGCGGTCCGTCCGGCGAGCGACCAACACCAGCTGATGGCCGCGCCGGGCAAGCTCCAGCGCGATGGCCTCGCCGATTCCTGACGACGCGCCGGTGACAAGGGCAGCTCGGTCGTCTGCCGGTGCCGGAAGGGACACGCGCACTGACCTTACCGGCTTGCTGATGGTGGCAACACGAAACGGCTGACCGCGCTTTGGTTTTAAGTGGTGCGGGCGAGAAACGCCTTCCGGAAGAGTCAAAAGTAGTACGCTAGCGCGGTCGTTGACATGAATTGGGGGTTCGATGCCACGCTGCACGGTCCGTTGGCTGGGTGTCGGTGTTTTGGCGAGCGCCTGTGCCGTCCTCCTGGATGCGGCGTCTACGCTGAACGCGGCGTCCGCTTTCGGCGACGATANCGCGTTGATCATCGGCCACGCTTTCCTGCCCACACCGGATGAGTCGTATGTGACCCAGGTCATGGACACCTACATCGATCCCTCGCCTGCATTTTTTTCGGGGCAGCCGGTGTATCCCATCGATAACGCCATTGGCGTGACCACGCCCGAAACCGATTACGGCTCGGGCCTGACCCAAGGTGTCGCTGACCTGGACCAGGCAATCACCCAGCAGCTCGGGGAGGGCAACCACGTCGTTGTTTTCGGCTACTCGATGAGCACCTCGATCGAGACCCAGGAAATGATCAATCTCGCCGCGTTGGCGGCCGACCAACAACCCAATCCGGACGACCTGAGCTTCATACTGGCCGAAGATGTCAACAACCCCGACGGCGGAATTTTCGAACGCTTTCCGGGTATCGGCGGAGTGACCCTTCCCGCGACGCCGGCGGACAGTCCCTACACCACCGACATCTACACCATCGAATACAGCGGGGCGTCCGATTTTCCGCAGTATCCCAGCAACTTCGTGGCGGACCTCAACGCCGCCGACGGCTACATTGAACTACATCCTTACCTACTGCCCGGCTGGCCGGCGTATTTCACACCCGCGGAGCTCGCCGGCGCGGTTCAGGATCCCCACANGTCTTCGGCTGACGTCGCGACCGAGTACTTCACCATTCCTACCCAGGATCTGCCGTTGTTGGACGGACTCCGCGGCGCTCCTGGCGCGGAATCTGCGTATGTCGACCTGATCCAACCCGACATGCGGGTGCTCGTCGACCTGGGCTACAACTGGACCGGCGACGCGGACGTCGCTACGCCGGCAACCTGGACCTCCCCCGACATCGACACGACCGCGGTCGACTCCTATCTAGCCGCCGGCGCAGATCAGGGCGTGATTGCCGCNCTGGTCGATCTCGGAATCTTGCCGCAGGCCGATCTGTCGGATCTCTACCCGTACGTGCCGGATGTCGCAGGCCTGCAGTTAGGCGCACTCACGTCCGACGCCGCGGCGGCGGCGGACGCGTCCGCGTCGGCCAGCGCGCTGGCCACCGATCTGGCCAACTCGTCGAACCCGCTGGCGGCGGACCTCAGCGCGTATCTGCCAGGCCTAGCAACCGAACTCGGAGACTTCTTCCAGAATGCTGTCAACTTCCTCTCCATCTGACATCTGACCCCATCCCTTGAAACCCAAGCCCATTGCCTTGGTCACGGGCGCGACGAGCGGCATCGGTGAGGCCACCGCCTATCGGCTGCACGACCGGGGCTATGCGGTGTTTGCGGCCGGCCGCAATCCAGAAGCGTTGAATACCTTGCGGTCTCGGGGCTTACACGCCCGCACGCTCGACGTCACTGACGGGGATGCGGTGGCGGAACTCGTCGAGGAGATCCATACCGACCACGGCGGAGTCGATGTCCTGGTCAATAGCGCCGGATATCCCCTTCCCTGCCCTCTCGAGCAGGTGGCGTTGAGCGACCTACGGCAGCTCTTCGAGACTAATGTGGTTGCCACGCTTCATCTCTCACAGCTCGTACTGCCAGGAATGCGTGCTCGTAAAGCGGGCAGGATCGTCACCATCGGCAGCACCGGTGGACGGTTCACCAGCCCCGGTGCAGGCGCTTATCACGTCGTCAAGTACGGCGTCGAGGCGCTGTCGTTGTCGCTGGGCGCCGAAGTGGCGCCGTTCGGCGTTCGCGTCGTGTTGATCGACCCCACCGGGGTGCGAACGCCGTTCGTCACATCCCAATTCGAAACCGTGCACTCCTACCCCGACGACGACCCGTACGGCCAGTTCAAGATGCGCTATGCAGAAACCACTCGCAAGTTGACGAAAACGCCTGGGACAATGGTTGATTCGGACACCGTGGCGCGCGCTGTGGTCCGGGCCGTAGAAGCCAAGAATCCTAAACCCCGCTACATCGTTGGGGCATCCGGGAAGGCCTCCGTGCTGGCTCGCCTGCTGCTGAGCGACCGGATGTGGAATCGGATTATGATGAGCGGCCTTAAGGCCTGAGAATCCCCGCTCCAGCACGATGCCGGTTAAACCTTTACACCTGAACAGGGTCCGACACACTGCCGGACCCGCAGCATTGCGCTAAGGGTCCGGATTGATGTGCTTAGAACAAGCTCAGGATGGATGATGGCAGCACGGTGCTCAGATCTGCAGTGAGCTGAGTACCGAGCTCAGAGACCAACTGGCTCAGCAGGTCTGAGCCCGCTGTTGTGCCCATGCTTGCCAGCAGAGTGCTCAGATCCGTCGACAGCGTGGGATCGGTAGCCGCTGCCGCCGTCGAGGCTGCGCCGAACACGGCCGCGAGCGCCGACGGGTCTCCCCCGAAGGAAAAATCGGTCAGCACAGTGTTGAGGTCCGTAAACAATGTGGGATCGACGGGGTTGCTACCGGCATCCTGCAGCAGTGTCAGGAGGTCGGCCAACCCCAAGTTGGGATCGTAGCCGCCGTATACCGATTCAAGGACTCCGTTTGCTCCGGTCACGCTGCCGGGATCCGTTAAATAAGTTAGGTAATCAGGGTCGGTCAGTATTCCCAAATTTGTGTACAGCGCCGGCAGTTCGGGGTTGATGTTGGCCAGCGCCTGGTCGACTTGTGCCAGCTCCGTCGGGCTGAAATTGTAACTGCCGGTCTGCAACAGTGCGACGGCGGCGTTGATCTCGCTCTGACTCGGTTCATTGACCGAAGTGGGGTCAGCGGCGTAATCGGTCAGCCAGGTTTGGATCGTGGTGTTGGTCGGATCCAGGTTTTCGATGTCCTGGACGAGCGCCGGGATCTGCAAGCTGGCCGGGATGTCGCACGTGGCCGGGCAGGCCGGGCTGCCGGCAGTAAAGGGATCAAAGTCGATGATCGTCCCGGCCGCCAGGTTCTGGAAGGCCTGGGTGATGTCGGTGAAGGTGGGGATGTCGATGCCGGTGCCGGCGATGCCCCCGGAGGGCGTCTGCAACAGGCTGTCGTAGAAATTCACGAAGGGCTGCAGCGGGTTCAGGGTGTAGGTCACGCCATCCCAGGGCATTGTGTCGCCAGGGCCCGTGCCGCCAACGAAGGGATTGCCGTTGGAACTGACAAATCCGTCGAGAAAGGCGGCGCCGCTGGGGTCAACGACACCGGGGTCGTTGGACGAGTTGAAGGTGTAACCGGAGAACAGGTCTGACAGCGGCACCTTGAACCAATTGTCGAACAGCCCGAAAGGTTGCTGCCCGGTGATGGTCTCGAGGAACTCGATGGCGCGGTCATAGTTCGTGTCGCCGGTAAGCACTGGCGGCGGGGTTATCGGCGCACAGGTCATGGCGTCACAGGAGGCGCTCACCGGGAGCTCAGCCGCCAGCAGACCGTCGATTTGGTACTGCAGTCCGCCGACGCCGTCGTCCAGCCCCGGGAACGGCGCCAACAGGTCAGTCACCAACGCGACGTGCGTCGGGTCGCCGGGGTCGATGCCCCAAATATTGGTCGCGCTGGGCACCCACCAGGTCCCGGTGAAGAACAACGAACCCGCTGTGGCGTCCAACGCACTGATCTCGTTGGCTGGGATGTTCAGGATGTCGTCGAACAGGTTGATCGGGATGTTGAGAACGGAGCCAGCGTCGACCAACCGGGTCTCGATGCTGCGGATGGGGAGCTGGAACGGGCGCGACGCGAGCGGTATCGCGACGACGGCGCTCGTCGCCGCCAGCGCCGCAGCAGCCAGGAGATACCGACCCGAAGCAGCCCGCATGACGCCCCCTCCACTGTTCGATAACCGGACAAACGCTGAACTTACACTAAGAGAATCTAAGTCCGGACAGAAACTTAGGGAATTCGTCCGTTAAGGCTGCGTGAGGAGTCTCACAAATTGGCGCGGTGCGTAATAAACGTGAGAATTTGTCCAACATATTGGACAAACAGCCGGGCCGTTGTCGGGTTGGTGTCGAGCCAGGCGCGGTTGCCGTAGGCGTCTGATCGTGGTCAGAACACGTTCAGCAAAGAGTTCGCAAGTTCTGGGATCAGTGCTGCGCCAAGGTTTTCGAGCAGGGTGGCCAATTCTGCCGACGTTGCGGCCGGATCGAACCCACCCAGCACCGTGCCCAGATCCACCGACATTGCGGCGTCGAAGCCGGTGGCCGCTGCGGCGGGGTCGACCAATTGGCTGACGCCGGACGACCCTGCGTCGATGCCGAACAGTTGCAAGATGTCAGGCAGTACCAACGCGGGATTCCAACCGCCGTAGACGGGGTCGAATGCGGTCCCGGGCTCGGTTACGTAGGCCAGGTAGCCAGGGTCGGTCAGTATCCCGGCATTTACGGCCAGCGCCGGCAGCGCGGGATTGATCGCGTCGAGCTGTCCGACGACTTCGTCCAGCTGCTCTGGAGTCAGGTTGAAAATCCCGGTCTGCAACAGTGCGATCGATGCCGCGATCTGCTCGGGCGTCGCGTTGTTGTCCGGAAAGGCACCGGTACCGGCCACGCCGGCCAGCCATGCCTGGATCATCGCGTTGGAATTGTCCGGGTCGAGCATGTCCACTAGCGAGGGGGTGGTCAGGCTCTCGGGTACGTCGCACATCGCCGCGCAGGCGGGGCTGCCCGCCGTGAAGGGATTGAAGGCCACAATCAGCGACGCCGCGACGGATTGCAAGGATTGGGTGAACTCGGTCAGGGTCGGAATCTGGATGCCGGTGCCGGCGATGTCGCCGTCGGTCGGGGGCGTCGCCAGCAGGCTCTGGAAGTAATTCTCGAACGGCTGGAAGAAGTTCAGATAGAAGGTATGGCTGTCCCACGGCATCGCGTTGTCCGGACCGACCGTGCCGCCTTCGAAGGGATTGTCGCCACCGTTGATGAAGCCGAACACGGGATCGGCATAGGCCGAGCCGCTGGGGTCGGTGGCGTCATCGAAGGTGTACCCGTTGATCAGGTCGGCAAGCGGCACCTTGAACCAATTGTCGAACAGCCCGAATTCCCGCTGCCCGGTCAGGGCCTCGAGGAACCCGATGGTGCGGTCGATCGAAGTGCTGCCGGTGATGACGTCCGGAGGGGTCATCGGCGCGCATGCCTCGGCGTCGCAGGAGGCACTCACCGGGAGTTCCGCGGCGAGCAGACCGGTGATTTGGTACTGCAGTCCGCCGAGGCCTTCGTTCAACTCCGGGAACGGCGCGAATAAATTCGTCACCAACGCAACGTGCGTCGGGTCGCCGGGGTCGATACCCCAAACATTCGTGGCGCTCGGCACCCACCAGTTCCCGCCGAAAAACAGCGAACCCGCCACCGAGTTGAGGGCTTGGACCTCGTTGTACGGGATGTTGGCGATGTCGTAGAGCAGGTTGATCGGGATATTGAGGATCGATTCGTCGACCAGCCGGGTCTCGATGCTGAGCGTAGGGAGTTTGATCGGCCTATTGAGCCTCGGTGCGATCGGGGTGGCGGCAAGGACGCTTGCCGCCGCCAGGACCGCTCCCGCCATGACATACGGGCGTGTGGCAACGTGCATGGCGCTCCCATTCCGGT
>JGI12627J18819_10000533_pt1 | contig 12663 bp, 12 predicted proteins | sample TexAe_OM1H0_M2_FD_18819 | JGI IMG/M metagenome (IMG submission 18819)
TTCATGGTGCAGAACGGAAACATATAAAGCCCGGGCTGCAATCCCGCGGCATGCAACGTATCGAGGATTTTGTCCTCGTCAGGCAGCCTCTTGTAATTGCTGCGGTGATAAGTCAGGGCCATGTGCATGATGGAGCTGGCGACAAAGACAATCACCGCCGACAACACAATCGGCGACCAGAGCGCTGAGAGTGGAACCATGCAAAACCTCCTTCGAGGTACGGCGGGAATTTCCTCGCGAGGCTACCCTCACGGTTAAAGATGGTCAAGCCCGACTTACGGCGCGCCTGCGCACAGCTACCTCGGACCCGCTGCCGCTGCCGTAAAATGACAACCCATGCCGCAAATCCTCGCCCACGTCGCAGTCGTGGTTCGCAACTACGATGAAGCTATCGCCTTCTACACCAATGTCCTCGGATTCAAGTTGCTCGAAGACACCAATCTGGGTGCGGGCAAGCGCTGGGTCCTGGTGGCTCCTGCCAGTTCCAGCGCCACGAGCGTGCTGCTCGCACAGGCAGCTACTCCTGAGCAGATCAGCCGTATCGGAAACCAGACCGGTGGCCGGGTATTCCTGTTCCTCCACACCGACGACTTCTGGCGCGACTACCGCACGCTCATCTCGCGAAACGTGGAATTCGCCCGCGATCCCAAAGAGGAACCCTATGGCACCGTCGCAGTCTTCAAAGACTTGTACGGAAATCTTTGGGATCTGATTCAGCGGAAATGAGAGCGATCCAGGTAGCGCTGGCGTCCCGCCGGCCGTCTTCGCTCAACAACAGATGCCGTCAAGAGGCCGGCGCTACATTGTTGAACCACTGAATTCAGCCACTGGCACCAGTCATTAATGAAATGTGCCGTCTCATCCTTTTGTCGGTTGACTATTTGACAATTTCGAAACACAATCCGCGCAACCTGCGAGTCTGAGCGACCCGCCTTTCCCCTCTCGGACCGGTAAGTCGAAATTCTGGAAATCTGAGGAGTACCGATATGGGAGACCTGTCTCGATTGCTCATTTTTCGAGGGAGCGGGGCCTTTCGGCTTGCGCTTTCGTTGTTACTCATCACATTGTTCGCGACCATCGCGCTGGCTGCGCCGGTGACTTACACCGGAGTTACGATCACCAACGGTCAGCTCGGATCGTGGACCTTCCATAATGCGCGGGTGTACGTCACGTTCCAGACCGATACCAGCTTTGTTCAGCAGACGAAGATTGCGGGCGTGAACGTGGCCTATGTGGGACCATTTCCCGCTCAACAACTTTGCACTGGGACGCCGACCTCCATCGGCACAGCGCGCGTAACCATCGTCAAAGGGGAGAGGAAGGTGCAAGCGACCTTTGCACCCAACCAGATTTTCGTGAGCCTGGANCAGGACAATGGGGGAGTGGGTTTCGGCTCCTGCGATCCCAACGGGAATTTCGAGCCGGCCTACCCGCTCGGGCTTGCGGGAGGNACGATNTTCGGGGCGATTTTCGCNCCTGACATTTTNCCCAGCCCGGAAATGGCGGCGCTTTCAACCGATCTGGCGCACAACACCGCGTTCAGCGGACGCGCCTGGGTNTGCGTGGGCTTCCCGACCTTCGGAAAACCTTGTTCCGCGCCCAATCCGCTGCACACCAACAAGGGAGACCTCGTCCTGCGGCAACCGTACCAGGCGATCGATCCNACTGCCACGCCTCCTTCGTTTAACGATCCTTTGGGCGGAGGNCTTTTCACGGCAGTGGTGAACGGGCCGAGCATTGTCGGCGACGTGGCCCAGGCTCCGATCCTGGCGCAGGACGACTTCGGCATTACCTATAACGGAATGCTGATCACCGATGTGACGCTCGGGGCTCAGCATTATACCGGCGCGCTCGTCTACATTTCGTTCGCATCCGATCCAAGGAACGTGTTCCAGTTCGCAGACCCCGTGGCTTATGGGTTCGTGAACTTCATCGGGCGGGCGAGAGTCACGATTGTCGCCAACAATCAAAGCATCACGACGCACTTTGCACCCGGACAGCTGTTCGTTTATTACGACATCAAGAACACCGAGGTGGGATTTGGCTCCTTTGCCGGAGGCATCGGTTATCCGCTGGCTTTCACGGCGACCCAGCCGACCGGGAGCTTCTTCGGATTTCAGCACTCGACCCTCGGGGCCGTGTCTGACATCACGCGAACCCCCGCGGATGCGGTGAACTACACGCCGGCAACGGCTAGCCTGCTGACCAATTTCCGGAATTCCACGACCCTGAGCGGGAATGCCTCTTCCTGTGGCGCGCTGGACCCGGCGACCGCGATCTGTTCCAACCTGACGCCGACCCCTCTCAGCACAGGGCTGGGAAGCTTCTCCATTTTTGAGCCCTATACGGATGACGTCAGCATGACGGGCACACAACAGTACTCGGGGAACTTCGGTGTCTTTTGGACGGAACGCAGCAACGACAACTAGATGAGGCCGACGTGTGATCTGAATCCAGACAAGCTGGACAGACCGCTGAAAGGCCTTCTTCAGATATTCACTTCTTAAGAACCGAAGGGCACGGCAGGCAACTGCCGTGCTCTCATCTTAAGCGGTTTGAAGACGAAGCAGTTACTGCAAGGCTTCTCTTCGGGTTGCGCGCAATCACCTTGTTATTATCTCGAGATTTAATCTCCCTCGAACTCCACTTTCTCAAACCCGAGTCCCTGGAGCAGGCTGGTCAAGGTTGTGCGCGCATTCCCCTTCGCCGTTTTCAAAATTCCATCCAATAGCGCCGCCTGATATAGCTGTCGCTCTGCTTCCTGCCGCACCTGGCTCTCGAGATTGGGGTCCACCGGCACCAGCAATCCGGTGTCCCGCGAATATACCCGGGTGCGCGCATTATCCAGGCGCGTCGTGAACACTTGCCCGTCCGGCAAGTGCAAACGCACTCTCTTTCCGCTAACCGTAACGTCTCCGCTTTTCAATGCGCTGAAATCCACACCGGCTATCACTTCGCCGTGCACCACCATCAGAAGCCGGTCCCCGGCGAGAAAATTCGGCAGGATCGCGTTCTCTTTTTCACCGCTCACGATCTTATCCATCGTATAGACGACTGTTTCCAGCCGCTGCAATTGCTGAATCTTATTCACGACGGTCGGCTGACTCACATCAATCTGCGTTTTGCGCCCCAGCCAGCCCGACGGCCAATTGAACGGCACTTGCCGAACGATGACGAGGACGCTCAACGCGCCCACTGCAATCCCAAGCACAACCCCAGCGGTCCAGCCCGCCCTCGTGCGCGCCGCAGTTCCCACACGCTCATTCTGAAGCGGCATCTCGTCCCCCAAAATTCTTACCTGCACGGAACATAGCACACGCGGCCTGCGTCCAGGCCTCTGTGCCTGCACCAGGTAGCGCTGTGCTGAGATTTACGCCGTTACTGTGGATTGCAAGTAGCTGGAACTCAGAAGGAGACTCAAAGAAAAAAACCCGCACCGACGCGGGTTGGGCATTTACGCCGGTGCGGGAACTCTTGTTCCGTTCGTAGTTTCACCATATCGCGAAGCGACCGAATCACGCAATCGGGCAGATACTGGAGCCAAACCAGCTCACACTCACTTCGCGCCTTCGGCTCTGAGAGCGATCGTCAGCAATACGACTGACCGCAGACGCCAAATCCCCTATCTTTTGTTCGAGATTCCAGAAGTATGTTGAATTGCGTCGGCTGGTGCGGCCGAGGTCTTTAGTTCACTCCCGAAGCATTCGGGTCGCTTAACGCGATGAGTTGACCGACGCGATAATCTTCCTCGGTCAGAGGAATTTCAGGATACGCCGTGACAATCGTCAACACCTCGCCGCTAATATTGCCTTGAATGGTTAAACTCTGCTCCTCCACTGCGATTACTCGATAGGTTTCGTCGAACATTGTCATGGCGCCTCCTTGTTAACCATTAGATGCCCACTCCTTCATTCCCGTTGGGAAAGGTGACACGTTTGACAAATCACTTTGCCCGAAACCTTCCATTTCGCAGGTACTCGTTGGCATTTGGGTACACAAAACATTCGTCATGGACGAGGCAACCTTTTTGGTTCCAGCCAACAAGCATTCTTCCAAAAAACTTGTGCAGCCTGCGAAGCCGAAACCGGGGTTTTGAACTGCGCGGGTTCTAGCCCGCAAATCTAAGCTGTTTCCTGTACGGCTCGAACCGCAAGCCCCGCATCGTACGAATTGCCGCTTCTCCGTGACGCAAATTCTGTACACATTTTGAAGGAGCCCGGTTTTATGAAGATGAAGCTTGCGGCGGTGGCCCTGGTGGGCTTCGCTCTAACCCTGCTCGGCTGCGGCAACAGCAGCAGCAGCAAGGGAGGCAACATCAATGGGAACTGGACCGCATCGTTAACTGACGCCCACGGCACTCAAGTGCTCGCGTTCAATACCTCGATTACCGAAAGCTCAAACAGCACGCTTAGCATCAGCAACTTTAATTTTTCGAGCAACTCGGCTTGCTTCGTGAGTGGTGAAACAGAAAGTGGCACCTTCGCGCTCAGTGGGAACTTTACCGGCAACGTGGCCGGCCAGTTCGGAATGAACGTGGCCTCGGGATCCCCCGGCGGCAACAATCTCACTCTGTCGGGCACGGTCAATGGGAATACCATTTCCGGCCACTGGTCGCTCACCGGCAGCCCGGGTTGCACGGGAAATGGCACGTTTAAGATGACGCGGATGTAATCTTTCGNCTACGGTCACACTCCGNGTGTTTCTTGGATTCCGACCGATGTCCGTATCAGGGAATGCGCGCTATGNTCGTGGATAGCTCAGGAATTTCTGGGCTATCCTCAATCCCGAAAGGCCCCTATGAGCAAGATTGCCCTTATGCGCGTACCGTCAGAACCGATGCCGCCGCCGGTGAAAGAGCCACCACCCGATGCGCCGGAAAATCCCGACATTCCTGTGCGCGAACCCGATCCTGCCGAGCCCACTCAGATTTGATTGCCGATGTATTCTTCAGATTCCTTCCCGATTGCCGAGATTATTGTTTTTGTCTTTCCCGTTCGTCTTTTCGTCTGGCCGCCGTCTTGTGTCTAGAGACGCATATCGCTTCGACAGTTCTTGCAGCTTGAGTTCAACCTCTTCCTCATCGTTGTCCACGAGTGCACAAAGTAGTGAGAGTAGTTCCTGCAATCTCTCGGAATCTTTTTCGAGAATGAGTACTCTACAGATGCGTCGCAGAAGTTCAGTGTCGATCATGGTCCGCTCCGCTCAGTCAGCCATGAGAATCATGCTCCCATCCGAGACTCCCGATAACAATCGGGTCGTCCCGACAAAGATTTCACTCAACTCCGTTGCCCTCCTGCCCTCGCCTCAGGCATCCCCGCCGTTTTCATTACAGCCGAGACCCGACGTGTGCTGGCAATTCCGCCGCATCTAGTCTGCTTGTAGATACAGGAATCACGGAACAATCGTCGAGGACAGAGAATATGGAAATCCGTCCCGAACAACTGATCAGTGAGCTTTGCGAACGGGTGTCACAAGAAACGGACCAAGCCGAGCTGCGCCGTTTGATCGCCCGGCTGATCGAGTGTCTCAATGCGCGACAAAGAGAGCGGGATCAGGCAAGGGCGTACTCGCCTAACGACGGGCGATTGACGTAAGTCAGAGCGCAACCGCGCGCGACGAGAAAATAGCGGCACCCGCTCCGTATCGCAATGGTTCTGCTGTCAGCACACACCAGGGCCACGACGGCTCAGTTCGGCTCAAACCGCTGCGCGCGAATTACAGAACCATTTGCCGGTTTCCGTGTGCCTCTGTGTCTCTCTGGTGAAAACAAATCGGCGAGCTAGCTCGTGCGCGATCCGAGCACCAGCGCCAGCACTCCGCCGGCGAGCAGCACGATTCCCACACCGGCCGGCAGCTTCTCGCTGTGCTGTGTCTGCACTCCGATCCGGGTATCCCCAATCTTTACGCTGTGGCTCTCACGCTGCGGTACAGGCACCACGAGAGCCAGCACGCCCATCAATAGCAAAACAATCCCGATCAAGCGTGTACTGTTCATAATCAAGACTCCTGTCTGATAACGCACACGGCCAACTGTGCCCGAACCTGCTCGCCGGAGACCCGATCCTCAGGGTTCATTGACCCGACTGGATTCCACGACGTAACATTCTGCCCGGCCCATGATCGGCGAGACCATCTCGCATTACCGCATCGTTGAGACGCTCGGCGGCGGAGGCATGGGCGTAGTCTACAAGGCCGAAGACATCAGCCTGGGACGTTTCGTCGCCCTCAAATTCCTTCCGGGACACGTCGCCGGCGATCCCCACGCACTGGAACGTTTCCGCCGCGAGGCCCGGGCCGCTTCCTCGCTGAACCATCCCAATATCTGCACGATTTACGAAATCGGCCAACACGAGGATCAGGCCTTCATCGCGATGGAGTTTCTCGAAGGCATGACCCTCAAGCACCGCATCGCTGGCAAGCCCATGGACATCGAAATCCTCCTTGCCCTCTCCGTTGAGATCGCCGATGCCCTCTCCGCCGCGCACGCCAAGGGCGTTGTTCACCGCGACATCAAACCGGCTAACATCTTTGTCAAACTCGACGGCCACGCCAAGCTCCTCGATTTCGGTCTCGCCAAGCTCTCGCTTCACCAACAGCCGGCCGGCGCCAATGCTGAACCAACTCTGGAAGTCACAGAAGAGCATCTCACTAGTCCCGGCGCCATGCTCGGTACTGTGGCCTACATGTCCCCGGAGCAGGTCCGCGCCAAAGAACTGGACTCACGGACCGACCTGTTCTCGTTCGGGGTCGTGCTCTATGAAATGGCGACGGGGCTCTTGCCTTTTCGCGGGGAATCAAGCGGCGTCATCCTCGACGCCGTCCTGAACCGCGACCCGGCTCCACCCGCCCGCTTGAATCCCGATCTTCCCATCCGCCTGGAAGACATCCTCGCCAAAGCGCTCGAAAAAGATCGCAACCTGCGTTACCAGCACGCGTCCGAAATCCGCTCCGATCTGCAGCGCGTGCAACGCGACATCGCCACCTCTAGTATTACCGCAGAGCGCGCCCCCACCCAGCCAACGCGGCGATCGCGTGCTCCCATCGCCGAGGGCGCCGGCCCCTCAAAAAACAGGGCGGGCCTGTTGCTCGCGTCAATCACGGCGTTTGCTCTCGTGGCGCTGCTGATCGTCTTGGCTTTGCGCTGGAGATCTTCTTCGTCGCCCGGACTTCACACAACGCTCGCCCAACTCACGTTCGCCGAGGGTGTCGAGGATTATCCCGCCTGGTCGCCCGACGGCAAGACTCTGCTCTATGCCGGGGAGGTCGGCAAGATCCGGAAAATCTTCCGCAAGGACCTTTCCTCTGGACAGGACTCGCAGCTGACCCACGGCGACTCCGACGACCTGCAACCCGCCTGGTCTCCCGATGGTAAGCGGGTTGCCTTCGTCCGCGCTCGGCAGCCTGGAGTCAAACTGCAGCCCGGGGATGTCTTCGGTCAGTTCGATGAAGGCGATGTCTGGGTGCTCGATGTCGCGTCCGGCGCCGAAAGCAAGCTCGTCGAAAAGGCTTTCAGCCCGGCCTTCTCACCCGCCGGAGATCGCATCGCGGTCGACGCTTCCTGGGTGGGCCCTCGCCGCATCTGGACACTCGATCGCGATGGCCACAATCCCCAGCAAATTACCACCGACACCAGCGAAGAAGTCGCCCACGTCGCTCCCGCCTGGTCCCCCGATGGCAAGAAGATCGCCTTCCAGAATCTGCTCCGCACCAAATTCGACGTGAGGGTCGTGACGCTTGACTCCAAGCAGATGACCTGGATCACCAACGATTTCTTTACCAACATTCGGCCAGCCTGGGCGCCTTCCGGCAAATTCATCTACTTCTCGTCCTACCGCAGTGGAGGCATTAACGTCTGGCGGGCGCCCGTCAACAAAGACGGCGCTCTCGCCGGAGCGCTGCAGCAGGTCACGACCGGCGCCGGACAGGATGTCGAAGTCGCAGTATCTCCCGACAAAAAGAGGCTCGCCTACGCTACCCTGCACCAGAACGCCGATGTCTGGCGGCTTCCGGTCTCGCCGCAAACGGGTCTGCCCACCGGAAATCCCGAAGCCGTCATCAGCACCACCCGCGAAGACAGCCGCGGCGCCTGGTCGCCCGATGTCCACACGATCGCCTTCAATTCCGATCGCGCCGGCGACATGAACATCTGGTTGTTCTCGCTTGCCGATGGAAGTGCTCGCCAGCTCACCCATGGTGCCGGCGGCGACTTCCAACCCGGCTGGTCGCCGGATGGAAAGAAGATTGCCTTCTTCTCCTCGCGTTCCGGAAGCCCGAACATCTGGGAAGTCGATGTCGCCGGAGGCGCGCCGAAATCCCTGACGTCCAACACCGGCGTGAACGTCAATCCCTTCTTTTCTCCGGACGGATCTCACATTGCCTTCCAGTCCGATCACTCCGGCAGGCTCGAAGTTTGGGTGATGGATGCGGATGGTGCCAATCCCCGTCAGCTCTCGAATGTCGGAGTCACCGGGCACTTCATGCGCTGGTCCGGCAACGGCGAGGTGATCTTCCGATGCACCTGCGCGGGCAAGCCCGCCACCATGAAAGTCTCCATCGACGGCGGCACTCCCCAGCCCTTCGCCGAGATGAAGGGCGGCTCGCATATTTCCCTCTCGCCCGATCGCTCCCGCATCATGGATGTCGTCGGACACCGCGTGCTCTGGGTCTCGCCCGTAAACGGAGGCCCGCCGGAAAAAGTCTACGAATTTCCTGATCCCGACGTCCGCATCGATTACCCGGTCTGGTCGCCCGATGGCAAGTGGGTCCTCTTCGACCGCTTCCGCCCCCAGGGCGGAGACATCTGGTCCCTCACCGGCGTGGATTGATTTAAGAATCGCAACTTGATGAAATTCGCTCCGCGGCCTCCGCGGATTCTCTCCGCGCTCTCTGCGGTTTAAGATGTTTTCTTACTGTGCAACGAAAGCAATTTCTGACTGGGAACTCCCTACTTCCCCTGCGCTTTCACATACTCTGCGACCTGCTCGAGGGTCGCGAACCAAACCCCAGGCTTCGATTTCATGTAGACAATCAATTTCTCCAGCGCCGCAATCCGTGACCGATGTCCGCTGATATGCGGATGCAGTGTCAGAACAAACATTGTGCGCTCTCGATACGCCATATCGAACTCGCCCTTGTACACCTCGTAAACCAGATCCGGATCAGGCAGAGATCCGCTCGCCTCCGGCTCATAGTAAGGATAGTCATCCGCGATCCAGTTGATCGGAAGCTCGATCATCCCAGTCTTCTCTCCGCTGGCGAGCAGTTCGTACGGCTCATCCATTGCCATGAAGCTGCTGTCATACAGAAATCCCGCCTTGCGAATCTGTTCCATCGTCGACTGACTGAACTCCCAGGCCGGTGCCCGGAATCCCACCGGACGTTTTCCGATCGCCTTCGTCAGGTACTCGATCGACTGTGTCAGTAACTGCTGTTCCTTCGCGGCGTCGTTCACCTGCGTCAAGTTCTCGTGCATCCACCCATGCACGCCGATCTCGTGCCGCTTGCGCTGCAAAATATCCTGGATCATCTGCGGATGCAGGGCCGCGCTCATCGCAGGAATGTAAAACGACGCCGGAATCGAATGCCGATCTAATAAATCGAGCACCCGCGGCAAGCCCGTGGTCGCGCCGTACTCGCCCTGCGAGAGCGGAACCGGCCATGGAGTCCGTCTCCACAGCAATTCGTTATCGACATCGAAGGACAAGCACACTGCAACCCGCGCCCCATTCGGCCAGGCCTTCGGCGTGAGCTTCTCCCCAGCCCGCACCAGCGACACGGCCTGTTTCACCTGCTCCTCGGTTGCATCGATGGGAATAGACGTGACAGCAGGCGTTGACGTCTGTTGCCCCATCGCGCCATGAACAGACACAAGTTTGAGAACCAACAACATCACCACCAACCTGACCCTCGAAGACATAATCTCCTCCGAAGAAATCGGCTGTCAGCCTACTCATCCGCGTTCGTATGTCAAGTTGTTCCGCAGCTTCAGCGAGCAGAGTGAAATAAGAAGAGGAGAAAAGGAGCACTTGAACGGGGAGTGGAATTCGCCCAGACTTCAGCAACCAGCAAGAGAACTATGCCTGAAAGACCATGAAGCTATCTCATAAGTTGTTTTGAAAGGGCGCGGCTTCAGCCGCGCCGTCCAGAGCCGGATAAGAGTTGGGGGCTTTAGCCACTGGGAGACCAAAGCTTACACGTTGAGTCCACTATGAGATAGCTAGATAGCTTCTACTCTCTCTCAGTTTCCCGGCCGGNGAAATCGAATTTCAACCTCTTCTCTCGACTCCTGCGTCCCGGCGGCCCAGTGATAGTTGGAAACCGCATCCTCGGCCGCTTTCACCAGCACGGGATTCCCGCCCACGACATCAATTTTCTTTGCCGCACCGTTGGGCGCTACCGTCACCTCCAGCTTGACGGTTCCCTCCAATTTCAGCCGGCGCGCCAGTTCTGGATACAGGGGGATCACTTTGCTGACGACCTTCCGCCCACCTGCGAACTCCTGAGCAAGCAGGCGCGGACCCGGCATCGTCCCCAGGAGCAGGAGCCCGACAAGCATTGCAGGAAACCGGCGCATAACGCGAACCTGGAGCTAAGAGTACGTAAGCGGAAGACTTCCCTGAAGGTCACGGACGTAATGGCACTGATAGGGGGGTCAGTTACTGAACGGGACGCTTTCAGGCCCTATTTCTTGCCTTTTCAAACCCCGGAGGGCCACCAAAACCTCTTGACAGGCGGTCCGGACAGGAGCATGTTGTGCCGCGACGCTTTGCAAGGGATCACGCCCGCGGGTGCAGCCCCGGCCGAGATTCGTGGAGGTCATCTCATGGTTCCAGATTCCGCCATCCGGGAATTTCGCCAATCGCTTCGTGGCCAATTATTCTGCCCCGACGACTCGGGCTATGATGCGGTGCGAAAAATTCCCAACGCGATGATTGACCGCCGCCCGGCGATGATTGCCCGCTGCGCCGGCGCCGCCGATGTGATTACGTCGGTCCGGTTTGCCCGCGAGCACGAGTTGCTTGTATCGGTTCGAGGCGGAGGCCATAGCGTCGCCGGCAANTCCGTTTGCGACGACGGTCTCATGATCGATCTGTCCGGGATGAAGGGCATCCGGGTCGACCCGATTCGTCGAACGGTCCGGGCNCAGGCTGGCNTAACTCTGGGCGAGTTCGACCGNGAAACTCAAGCCTTCGGTCTCTCCACTACGCTCGGAGTCGTGCCCACCACCGGCATCTCTGGTCTGACTCTCGGCGGCGGCTTCGGCAATCTCATGGCAAAATACGGCCTCGCGCTCGACAACCTCATCGGAGTGGACGTGGTCACAGCTGATGGCCAATTCTTCACCGCCAATGCCGAAGAGAATCAGGACTTGTTCTGGGGCGTGCGCGGCAGCAGCGGCAACCTCGGCATTGTCACCTCGCTCGAGTATCGCCTTCACGAAGTCGGCCCGGTGCTCGGAGGAGTGGTGATCTACCCCGTTGCAACGACCAGGGAGGTTCTTCATTTTTGCCGCGAGTTCGCCCAGACCCTTACCGACGATGTGATCATTCAGGGCGGCGCTTTCACTTTGCCGGATGGCATGGCCGTATTCGGCGTCGCCGCGTGTTACTGCGGTTCCTCTCTCGCTGAGGGCGAACGCATCCTGCAGCCCCTGCGCCGGTTTGGGCCGCCCGTCGCTGATTTGATTGAACGAAGAACTTACGTGCAGATGCAGAGCTTTTTCGAGCCCTTCTTCCCGCCCGGACGGCACACCTACGTAAAATCAAATTTCTTAAAGTCGCTGGATGACGCTGCCATTGACACCATCGCGCACTGGGCGGGCAAGGCTCCTTCGCCGGACAGTTTTGCCCCGTTCTTCGAGCACTGGCACGGCGCAGTCCATCGAGTGGGTGCTACAGAGACCGCTTTCCCGCATCGGCAGCACTCCTGGAACCTCTTCGCGTGGTCGGTTTGGTCAGACCCCGCGGAAACAGAAAAGAATATTCGCTGGACGCGAAATTGTTGGGAAGCAATGACTCCGTTTCTTGTGCCGGGTTCGTACGTGAACTATGTCTCCGATGAGGGCGATGCATTCGCCCAAGCGGCGTATGGTCCTAATTACGATCGCCTCGCCCTCCTCAAGAACAAGTACGATCCCACAAATTTTTTCCGGATGAATCACAACATCAAGCCCACGCCCGTGCCTACTGCTGCGTAGATCGTAACTTATGCAGGGATAGCTCGGACGAGACGCTCAATCACTTCGCCCTCTTGCGGATCGAGCCGCCGACGTCTCAGTAGTGCTCCCGCTTGTTCCCTGCATTCGCCTGCTCGCCGTTGTACGCCTTCCACGCCTGATCGATCACGTACGCATGGATTGCTTCCGCCTCCTGTGCCGTCATCTTCATGTGTGGAAAGGCAAACTTCGGAGGATCTGCGAAGCCCGGCATACCCTGATCCCAATGCGTGCCCGCCAGTACGATCGCCTGCCATTGGCTGTGCACCTCGGGCGGCGCGTAGCGAAGATCGGGCACTGCGCCATCGAGCACCCATGCTCCACTTCCATCCGTGCCCGGCGAATGGCAACCATCGCACACCCAGGTGACGTAAAGCTTCTCGCCTCGCTTAATGACGTCCGCGCTAGCCTTTTGTTGTGGAGGCTTCGGCACCGGAGGCACGATGTCC
>JGI12627J18819_10000534_pt1 | contig 12656 bp, 9 predicted proteins | sample TexAe_OM1H0_M2_FD_18819 | JGI IMG/M metagenome (IMG submission 18819)
GTAGCCGGCTCCGCCGATGACGAGGACTTTCATCATTTTCGACAGGCGAGGACGCCCGTCGCTCCATTTTCGTATTGACGGGGGTGTAGCCCGTCGCCCTATGGTGTCGCAGATTCCTCCGCCGCGTTCGGCGTCCGAAATGACAAGAGTCGGATGTTACTTCCGCTGCTCAAGTTTGACTGAGGCTTTCACGGGTTTGCCGTCGCGCATCACGGTCACGTCAACCACATCCCCTACCTTGCTGCTGCGCAGAGCATCGGTGAAGTCGTAAAGATTCTTGATGGACTTGTCGTTGAACTGAACCAGAATGTCGCCGGCCTTCAAACCTGCTTTCGCAGCGGGAGAGGCCGGCTTTACATCGGAAAATTTCACGCCGTTCTCGACTTGCCCGAAGTCGGGAATTGATCCGAAGTAGGGACCATAGCCTCCACCACTGCCCCCGGCAAGAGGCTTGTCTTCGACCACGGTAATGAACGCGGGGCGATCGGAAGCCTGGGCGAGTTGGAATCCGGTGTTGCCGATTACATCCACCAGACGAGCTGCGGCTTGCGGGTTGATTTTATCCCAAGTGTCGGAGGGCTTGTGGTAGTCGGAGTGTAAGCCCGAAAAAAAGAACAGCACGGGAATGTGTTTGGTGACGAAAGAAGTGTGATCGCTGGCGGAGTATCCTCCCGCTGAATACTCGATTTTGAAATTGGATTTCGCGTCGGCCTGCTCAAGAGTGGATTTGAGCGTCGAACCGGTGCCGACTCCTCCGATGTAGATCTTGTCGTCCTTGATGCGGCCGATCATGTCCATGTTGAGCATGGCCACCGCTTTATCGAGCGGCAACGTCGGTTCCTGTACCCAGTGTGCCGATCCCAACAGTCCGAGCTCCTCGCCGGCAAAGGAGGCAAATAAGATTCCACGCTGCAGTTGGCCTTTCATGGGCGCGAACATACGCGCGAGTTCAAGAACTCCGGCGGTGCCGGAAGCGTTGTCATCGGCGCCGGGATGGATCTGCCCGATCTGCGACGGCGCCAGGGAATCGTAGTTGCCGCGGCCGAGATGATCGTAGTGCGCTCCGACGATCACATATTCGTCCGTCTTTCCCGGCAGATATGCGAGCACATTGTTGACGGTTGCGCGCTTGGTTTCGATGTCCACCTGGATGGACATGTGCAGAGTTTCAGGAAAGGCGAAGGACTGCGGCTTGGTGAGGTGATTGATCTGGGCCTGGGCGTCGGCCATCGACTTGCCGGCTGCGCGAAACCAGCGGTCCGCGACGTCGTTCTTCACCTGGACCAGCACGATCCCGGTATTTGCCGGTCCACTCACACTGCCAAATCGGGTCAAAAGGTCTTCCTCGCCCTGGGCGAGGTTGCCATTGACCAACACCACGGCTCTCGCCCCGTGATTGCGCGCATTGATGGCTTTCGTGATCAATTGCGAATGGCGCGTGAGACCCGTATTTCCGGCTTTTCCGGCGAAGCCCGCGGGCTCATAGCGCAGGACCACGACAATCTTGTCCTTGACGTCGATTCCGGAGTAATCGTCATATCCAAATTCGTGGGCGGAGGCGCCGTAACCGGCGAACACCACCGGAGCACTCACCGAACCGGGAGACGAGAAACTGAACGGAACAAAATCCTGGTTCAGCTTGAGTTCCTGTTTTTGAGTTCCTTCCTCGACCCAGTAATGGTTATGGCCTTTGAGTTCCGCTCCCGTGATGACGGTGAAGGGCTGGAAATAGGAGTTCGTGCCGGCGGGCTTCAATCCCAGTTGCTGATAATGCTTCTCGAGAAAACGCGCAGCTCGCTCCAAACCTTTGTTGTCGTCACCGCGCCCTTCCATGGACGGAGTGGTCAGGGCTTTAATGTCGTCAAGGTAGCGTGAGGGGTCGGCAGAGCCGAGCGATTGCGGCGCGGCCTGCGCCTGAATTGCCATCAGTACCGAGAGCGCGAGGGGGAAGATAGCGCGTTTCACACGCGTGCAATAGGAATGAGTGTTCATGAATGGGAACCTGGCTATCGATGGACACTATTTTGAGAACTGCGAATTGTCAACGGCGGGCGCGCAACGTCCTGAATCTTAAACCGCCGAGGACGTGGAAAACAGCCGCGGAGTACGCCAGTGCCGCAGGCTACGCTCCCGCGAGCGTTCCTGATCAGTGCGGGCGATATGCTAATGCCAGCGGTCGACGCATTCCCACCAGAGCAGCCGCAGCCACTCATCGAGATTCATTTTGGCCCACTGGCGATGTTGCCACCAGCGAACTCCGAACTGCGTAGGGTCATAGGCGGCGGCCACGTGGAAGGTGAAATCGGGAGCCTCCTTCTGGAATTCACTCAAAGCGCGCCGCGTGTGATAGTCGGAAGTCACGATTAAAACCGATCGCGCTCCCTCCTGGTGAAGACATTGGGCGGCTTCCACAGCCTCTGCCTTGGTAGAGAGTCCGTGAATTGCGCAAACACGGATTGCTTTCGATTGCGGCTGCGCGTTTGCCCAGTTCTGTGCGAGTTGCGAGTAGGTGGATCCGTAAACCAGCGCATCGGCGGGGACATCGAGAACAATGCGCGGTGCGTAGTCTTCATTCAGCAATTGCAGGGCACGAGCAGGGCGGCGGTCAGTTTCGCCGGCGAGGACAACCATCGCATCAGCTCGTTGCGGGTCATCGATAACAAGAAACTTCCCAGAATTTCCCACTAACCAGGCCAGTGACAGGAACAAGATCAGGAAACGCAGTGTGCGCGAAATTCTCACTCCGGACCTTTCGTTGAGGAATTGTGGTCTATGATCTCATTTCGCGCGCGCCTGTCGGGTACCTTTGAATCGCGAAGCAGCGGATTCCAATGCTAGAATCGGAGGGAAATTTCTTCTAACTCATGTCGATGCCCACGGTTTCCTCTCTTGCCGCCGAACTTAAGAACAAAATCGAGAGCCGCCAAGCCCGGGTCGGCGTAATCGGGCTGGGGTATGTCGGACTTCCCCTCGCTCTTCTGTACACCGAGCAAAAGTTTCAGGTGAAAGGCTTTGATATCGACCAACGCAAAGTGGACACCCTGAATGCCGGAGGCTCGTACATTTTTCGGATCACGCGCGAAGAAATCGGCGCCGCCAAAGCCGGTGGACTGACGGCTACCTCCGACTACTCGCAAATCACCCAAATGGATGCAATTATCATTTGCGTCCCGACCCCTCTGAACGAATACCACGAACCCGATCTCAGCTACATTACGAACACAGGGCACGCCATCGCGCGTCACCTGCGGGCGGGACAGCTCGTGATTCTGGAAAGTACGACCTATCCCGGCACCACCGAAGAAGTGCTGGTGCCGATTCTGGAAAAAGAAAATAAGGCAGGGCTCAAGGCGGCGCAGGGAACGCAAGCCTCCGACCAGGAATTTTATGTGGCGTTCTCTCCCGAGCGCGAGGATCCCGGTAATACGACTGTAGCGCGCCGCGACATCCCCAAGGTCGTGGGTGGTTTGAATCCCCAGGCGTCGGAGCTGGCAGCCGCACTGTATGGCGCAATCTTCAAGCGCGTGGTGCGCGTCTCCTCGCCAGCCGCGGCCGAGATGACCAAGCTGCTCGAGAACATCTACCGGTGCGTCAATATCGCCCTGGTCAATGAGCTGAAACTGCTGAGCCTGCGCATGGGCCTCGATATCTGGGAGGTGATCGACGCGGCCGCGACCAAGCCTTTTGGATTTCAACCCTTCTATCCCGGGCCCGGCCTGGGTGGTCACTGCATACCGGTGGACCCGTTTTATCTCTCCTGGAAGGCCAAGGAGTGGGACTTCCGCACCCGCTTCATCGAACTGGCGGGGGAGATCAACATCGGGATGCCCTATCACGTGATCGCTTCGGTCGTGGGAGCCCTGAACCGGCAGAAGAAATCGTTGAACGGATCGAGGGTTCTGGTGCTGGGCGTGGCCTATAAACGGGACATCGACGACCTGCGCGAGTCCCCTTCCCTGACCATCATCGAGCTGCTGCAGAAAGAGGGCGCCCAAGTCAGCTATCACGATCCCTATTTCCCATTCATTGGGAAGGGCCGCAAGTACGATCTGCAGATGAAATGTGCTCCGCTGGAAAACCTGGGACAGTACGATTGCGTTGTGATTGTGACTGACCACTCGAACTACGACTATGCCAGCATCGTGAATGATTCCCAGCTGGTGGTGGACACGCGGAACGCCACCAAGGGACTCCAGAGCGAGAAGATTGTCCGCTGCTAGATTGCACAGGTTTTCGCGTGCCTTGCTGCTGCAGATTCCTCCGCCGTTCGGCATCGGAATGACAAGAGTTGAGGATCGGAACGACAAGATTTGATGTTTTGTAGCAGCGTTATTCGCGACGCGCCTTGCCACCTGCTCGTGCTCCCAACATTCGTGTCATTCCGACGCCCAACGGCAGAGGAATCTGGCTCGGTAAGCGCAGGGGTGGAAGCACGAGCGCACAGGCCCACATTCAGGGGTTCCTCTTACCAGAAATCCTACCCAGAAGCTGTAAAATTTTGCCCCTCCGGTCAGAGGCCGCGGGGAAATATCGTGGAGAGAAGGTAAACACTTAAAAGGCAAGTGCTTAGGTGGTTTCGGTTCCTCCAGAATTGGCCTTTTGCTTGCAACACACCGCCGTTGGAGTTGTACACTTAGCAGGTCCCGGTCCGTCCTAGGTTCGCCGTCCCCGGATCGGATGCCGACAAGCAAGCGAATTTTGAGAAAGGGCAGCGTGGCATCGCTGCTGACATCTGAGACCCTTATGGCTTCCGACCCTGTGAAGATGCCGTTCTCCTTGCTCCCAGATAGAAGGCCGCCTTGGGGGGAATTTGTTTTCAGCAGCCTGACGCAGGCTGGATTAATTGTTTTATTGCTTTGGATTCATGCGCTCCGTCCGCAGATCTTGACGCCGGTGCGCGACTATCACGAGATGGCTTTGGTGACGACGCCTCCGCCGGTGAACCATGAACCGGCACCCATCCGCGAGTTCAAGGTACCCGACCCTGTGGCGCATCTCGACACGCCGATTCCGGAGAATCTGCGGCTCCCGGCGCCCAGACCGAAACCGCGCGTGGACGTAGAGGAAACGCAGCCTCCGAAAGTCGAAGTTGCGGCCAGCCGTCCGAATCTTCCACCCTCGACGCCTGCGATTCCGAGAAAGTTGGTGCAGACCAATGTTTTCTCGACCGGAAGCTCGGCTACGCCAACGATGGCGGCGGCTCCGCAGAAGGTGCAAACGGGTGGGTTCGGCGATCCCAATGGCGTGCCGGCCCAGGCAAATAACAGCGGCAAGCCGGCGAACATCGCCCAACTGGGATCATTTGATCTTCCGGCTGGACCGGGTTATGGCAACGGCACGGGAGGAGCGAAGGGGGCGCGCGGAGTAGTCGCGAGCACGGGATTTGGAAACGGAGTTGCGACCGGCGATGGAAGTGGGCGCGTCAACGCTTCCCGCGGGAATGGGGTGGTGCGTCAAGCTGGGTTTGGCGACGCGGATGCGGCGAATGCGGCACAGGCGGTTCGGCCAAAAACCGCAGAAACGGCGCCACGCGTCGTGCCGCCGGAGATCCTCTCCAAGCCGACTCCTGCCTACACCGAGGAAGCGCGGCGGGCCCGCATCGAGGGAGAGGTATTGCTGGAGGTGGTGCTGGAAGCGTCGGGTCGCGTTCGCGTGCTGCGGGTGGTGCGGGGACTGGGGCACGGCCTGGATGAGTCCGCGGTACAAGCTGCCGAAAAAATCAACTTCAAACCGGCGATGCGGGACGGCCAACCTTCCGACTCCACCGCCGTGTTACATATAATCTTCCAGTTGGCCTGAGGCAACACGCCTCATGAAGGGGTCTATGCGCAGTTTCAGAGTCGTTTGGTTTCCCGTTCTACTCGCATCTTGCTTCGTATCAGGGGTTGTCGCTCAGACCACAAAAAATTCTGATTCCGATACGCCGACGCCGGCCACGATGACGCAGCTACCTGCGTCCACGAGTGCAACCGCGCCGACCTCCTTTGACCAGGTCATTGACCGAGTCGTCGAACGGGAGCATTTCTTCGTCGCGCAAATGCGCCACATGCATCCCTTGGTGGAAACCTATATCCAGAACCTGAAGCCCGATAAAGAGCTGGGCGCGGTTCCCGTGGCCGATCATTATTTTCTCGGCCGGCTGGATATGAGCAACGGGACTGACGATCGGGCTTTTGTGGGACGTCCCGGCTTCGGCCGTCGCATGCTGGACAGCTTGACCAGCGTGTACTCATTGCATTTTCTCCCGCTGGGTTTTGCGCAGATGGTCATGATGGACGATGACTTCCAGAAAAGGTTCTACAACCTGACCTTCGTCCGTCGCGAATTCCTGGGCGAGACCCGCTGCCTGGTGATCGATGTACAGCCGAAAGAATCGGCCGGAAAGGGCCGGTTCCTGGGACGCATCTGGGTCGAGGATCAGGACTACAACATTGTCCGCTTCAACGGAACCTATGCTCCGCATGCGAGCACATCGTTCTACCTGCACTTCGACAGCTGGCGGCTGAACATGCGACCAGGCGTGTGGTTACCAGCCTACGTGTATAGCGAAGAATCCGATTTGAAGTACCGGATGACGCAGGCCCTGCGTTTTAAGGCTCAGACACGGCTTTGGGGATACGACATCAAGAACCTGGGTCGAACCGATGAGTTCACTTCTATCCAGGTGGATGCACCGCAGGAGGTGAAGGACCAGAGCGAGGCTGGGCAGGACGCCACGCCGGTGGAAGCGGAGCGGATGTGGCAACGCCAGGCCGAAGACAATGCTGTCGAACGGCTGCAGAAGATCGGGCTGCTTGCCCCTACAGGCGATGTGGACAAGGTGTTGACGACGGTGGTGAACAACCTGATCGTCACCAATAATCTCGATATTCAGCCGGAGATTCGGGCGCGCGTGCTGCTCACCGCCCCATTGGAGTCTTTTACCATCGGACATACGATCGTTGTGAGTCGTGGGCTGCTCGATGTGCTACCCGATGAGGCATCTCTCGCGATGGTCCTGTCTCTCGAACTTGCGCACATCGCGTTGGGGCATCAGTTGGATACCCGGTATGCGTTCAATGACCGGATGTTCTTTGCGGACGAGGATACGTTCTCGAATTTCAATTTCCAGCGCAGCCGGCGTGACGAAGATGAGGCGGACAAAAGGGCTCTCGAACTCCTGGCCAATTCTCCTTACAAAGACAAGTTGGGAAATGCGGGGCTCTTTCTCAAGGCGCTCCNGGATCGAGCTCCGGATTTGAAGAATCTGATACGGGCCCGGCTGGGAGATGGGCTGGTATATGGCAAGACGCTGCGGATGTCAGCGNTGCTGAATTCCGCTCCGCAGCTGGATGAACGCAAAAAGGATCAGATTGCCGCTCTGCCTCTGGGCGGGCGAATCAAGGTGGATCCGTGGACCAGCCAGGCCAGCCTGGCAAAGGCCAAGCCCGTGGCTCTGCTATCGGCACGGGAGAAAATGCCTTTCGAGGTAACGCCGGTGTTCCCGTACGTGACGAGAATTACAACGACCGGCGCGGAGAAAGTGGCCTCCACGGTTCCTGCAGCGACAGCATCTCCAGCGCCTGAAGCGAAATAGGCGAGGAGACTCCGGAGATCGAAGAAGCGCTCTGGCTGGGGAGCGGGTATTTGACGCGGCGAGCGGCGTTCAAAAGTGCCGAGAGTGCGAAATCCCAAACAGCGAGATTAGAAACAACTACGCAAGAACGGCTTCCAAGTCGAAACCTTACTGAATCGAGCTGCCTACTTGCGAGAACACCGTGTTCGCGTTGGATCCGATCAACCGGATGGTCCCAACGACAATCACCAGAATCACGGCCAGCATCACGGCGTATTCCGCGATGTCCTGACCGGACTCGTCCGACCATAGCTTATGCAAGAACTTTGTCACAGGCTCCTCCGTCTTGAACGGCGAATTTCCCCGAGCAAAATCATCACCCAGAGAGTGTAAGTGCAAATCTCTGCCTAGATATACCCTTCCATAATGCTAGTTTTGGTGCCTCCCGCAAGCCATGGCACTGAAGTGGATGGGCATGGCACGAAAGTGCCATACGCGCAAACTACTGCCATGAATGGAGTTAAGGTATCCCTTTCAACGGGAGCCCCTGGTTCACCGCGAATAATGCCAATTCCAGCCGGGTGGAAACCCCCAATTTATCGAAGATGTTGCTGAGATGATGCTTCACGGTGTCTTCGCTGATTTTGAAATATTCGGCGATTTCCTTGTTGGAATATCCCGCGACGACGGCCGATACAATCTCCAATTCTCTGGGAGTCAGCCCGAATTTCTTCTGCCGGGATTCCTCGTTCGAGGCCTGCATCTGGGTTCTGAGGTACTGCACGAGATTGGAAACGCTTTCTCGGCCAACCCAGTATTCGCCAGTCATGACGGTATGAATGCTTTTGAGCAGGAGTTGGGTGGCGGAGTCTTTCAGAACCACTCCGCGCGCGCCGAGCTGCAAAGCCTCGACGATCTGGTGTTTCTCAGCAGCTGCCGTAAGCAGAATCACTTTCACGCCGTTGGAACCGGTTCCCACACTCAAATCGCGCAAGGCCTCCAGTCCCGGAGTGCGCGGCATGGCGAGATCCAGAAGAAGGATGTCGGGCTTCAGTTGACGAGCCAGCCTGACCGCGTCGGAACCGTCGGAAGCCTCTCCGACCACTTTCAAGCCGGACTCTGCTTCCAGCAAGCGGCGAAGACCATCCCGAAAAATCGGGTGGTCGTCAGCAATGACGATCCGAATATTTTGCGATCTCTTATTGTCCATAACCGGCTTCCCTATGCCGCGGTACAGCGATTTCGAGCTTTGCCCCACGACCCGGATTCGATTCTATCGTGAGTTCGCCCTCAATCAAACGAACGCGCTCGCGAATTACCATTGGCCCCTTACCCATCTCTTCCAATTCGGCCTGTGAAAATCTTCCGGAAAAAGGGAATCCTCGACCATTATCTTCAATGGTGAGACGCCAGTACTGGTCGTCAGCACTCATGCGCACCAGGACCTCGCGGGCACTGCTGTGCTTGCGGACATTCACCAGGGCCTCCTGTACGATTCGGGCTAATTCCCGGCAGATGCGCTGCTGCAAGTGCAGCCGGTCAATCTCAGATANGAAGCGGGCGCCGATCCCGGTCTCACGCTGAAAGCGCTCGACTGCGTCTTCGAGGAAACGAAAAAGGTTGCTGGAATCGACGTCGAGGGATTTCATCTGCTGCATGAGTTCCCTCAATTTGAGGACTTCCTCGCGCAACAGGCCCTGGATCCGTCCGAGTTCGGCGGTAACCGGACTCGACTGGGTTGCCGATTGGCGGCGAACCACGTCCACTTGCATCTCCATGGCAATCAAGGATTGCACGGCGCCATCGTGAAGCTCCCGGGCCACCCGGGCGCGCTCCACCGCGCCGGCACGCTGCCGAAGACGACGCAACAGGTAGACGTTATAAACGGCAGGGCCCACTTGCCGCACCAGTTCCTGCAAAAAACGTAATTCTTCTTCGCGATCGCCGCCGAGTCTGGGGTCGAGAAGAAAGATCCTTCCCCACCATTCCTGCGCGAACACGAAGGACACTGCCAAAAGAGAATCAAATTGGTAGAGCTTGCTGAACAGCGTTAACGGCTGCGGGGATACCTGCCGCAGGCGTACGCCATTGCGGTCGAGTGCAACGACCCGGTTGCTGTTCCCATTTTGAACCACATGAGATACGTCAGCGTCGGACTCGTACAAGTAGGATTCGCGATCGGTGGGCGAGGAATCGAGCCAGCGCAACTGCCCAACCCCGCCCTCGACGCCTTCCAGGTCGCCCACGAAGACACGGTACTTGTTGGTTTCCTGCGACGCCATCAAGGCACGATGAGAACCAAAGACGGTAAGAAGTTCACCGAGAATGGCCTGCAGGGTTCCGGTGAGGCCGGCTTCCACCCGAGCGCGACCAAGCACCCGGGCAATAATCGCGCGCTCCGCCCTGAGCCGTTTCTGCTGTTCTGCGAGATATCCGAGCAACAGCCCCATCACCAACAAGTAAGCCGATAGCATGAACAGGTGCTTGGGCTCGAATTGAGCGGTGCGCACGTCGAGTGCATACCAGCCACGCTGCAGCAGAATCTTGTCGATGTGCGCAGCAACGCCGTGCCTTATGGCAAAGCTCTCGGCCCACAGAAGACAGACGGTGACAACCGAGGTCCCGAAAGTCTCCCAGAGTCCCCAGCGGTAGGCCGACGCACCCAACACAAAAACGAAAAAAAGCAAAAATGGGCCGCCCTGTCCGGTAGCAAACAGGATGACCAGAACCGGCCAGACGATATCGGCAGCATGCACCAGGAGCCGAAAAGAAGGGGTGGACTCTTTTCGGAACCGCAACAGCAACATGACCAGGACGCCATGCACGATGTACAGGCCGAGAATCCCGAAGCCCCAGCGGGAGTAACCCAGTTCGGAGGGGTCCATCCAGATGGCCACCAGGGCGGAAATGGCAAGAAACACGCGGGCCGACGCCAAGTAGCGCTCGATCCGGCGTACCTCCCCTGGAATGATTGGGGCCCGCAGCCGGGAAAACATCCGATGTGCGGTGGCCTGGAATGGAAAACGGATCACAGCACCCCAGTAGTTTTGTGGAATGAACGGATATTATTGATTCAATAACCATATAGCAAGTCAAAGTTGGCGGCACGGCAGAGCCGGTCCAGGGGACCGGTGTTACGGAAGTAACCTTCGAAACATTGGTTCGGCGTCTAGAATTGGACCGAAGGCATCTCTTGTCGGAACACTCGAAACTTTGGATTTTGGCCGCAGGCTGCTTTGTCTTCGCGCAGGTGTGCGCGTCGATACTGATTCCGCCGGGATTCGCCCTCACCATTTTCAGCGATGTAGCCCAGTGCATTCTGCTGCTCTCCGCCACCGCCGCCTTGCTGCCGAATATCGCGCGCAATCACGGTCAAACCCGTCTCTTCTGGGTTTTGATGACACTGGGGATTGCTTTCTGGCTCTCCTACCAGCTCATGTGGAGCTACATCGAGGTAGTCCTTCGAGGCGAAGTGCCGCAGCCCTTTGTAGGGGACATCGTGATCTTCCTGCATTTCGTTCCGATGATGGCGGCACTGGCTCTGCAGCCTCAGACGCAGCAGGATGATCATGAGGCGAGACTTGGCCGCCTTGATTTTGTGCTGTTGCTCACCTGGTGGGTGTACCTCTATCTGTTTGCGGTGATCCCCTGGCAATACGCGTATCGGGATGAACTGGCTTATGGTCGAAGCCTGAACGCGCTGTACCTGACCGAAAAGCTGGTCTTTCTGGCAGGGCTCGTGATTGTGTGGATGAGGAGCCGGAGTGGCTGGAAGAAAATTTACGCTCACTGGTTTGGAGCGAGCCTGGTGTATGCGCTCAGTTCCTATATCGCAAATTGGGCCATCCTGCGGAACGTGTATTACACGGGAAGCTTATACGATCTTCCGGTAGCGGCATCGATGGGATGGATCAGCGTGGTGGGAGTGCTGGGGCAGGATCTGCGTCTGCAGGAAGAGAGCTCAGAAGCGCCCGGCCGGCATGGAGTCTGGGTCGCGCGCTTGAGTATGGTAGTGATTCTCTCGCTGCCTCTGTTCGCCGCATGGTCGGTGTTTGACAGCAGCGCTCCGGCTCGAGTGCACGATTTTCGCCTCATTCTCACGCTGGTTACCATGATGATCATGGGCGGCGTCGTTTTCCTCAGGCAGCAACTGCTCGATCACGAACTGATCCGGTTATTGCATACCTCGGAGCAATCCTTTGAAGATCTGAAGCGCCTGCAGACCCAATTGATTCAGTCGGAAAAACTTGCATCGCTTGGACAACTGCTGGGAGGGGCGGCCCACGAACTCAATAATCCGCTGACCGCGATGCTGGGCTATTCAGAGCTGCTGGCCGAATCAGGCCTGACGGAGGAGCAACGAACCCTCGCCGCCAAGATCGCGCAACAGGTACGCAAAACTCGAGTCCTGATCGCCAGTCTGTTGAACTTCGCGCGGCAAGTGCCCGGGGAAAAGATTCCCGTAGACTTAAACACCGTCGTTCAGACCGCCATGAAGCTGCAGCAGCCGCAATTCAGCTCTCACCACGTTGAGTTGCACGTGAATCTGTGGCCCGACCTGCCTCAGGTTTCGGGTGATCCCAATCAGCTCCTGCAGGTGTTCTTGCATATCGCTAGCAATGCCCTTCATGCGCTGGAGGAAGTGGACGGAGGGATTTTTTCGATCAAGACGCGTCGAAAGGATAATGCGATTGTGGTGGAATTCTCCGATAACGGGCCAGGCGGGCGTGAACCGGAGAAGGGATTTGATCCCTTCTATACAACAAGGACTGTGGGCCAAGGTCCGGGCCTCGGCTTAAGCGCATGTTACGGCATCATCCAGGAGCACCAAGGAATCATCCTGTGCACGAGTCGCGCGGAAGGTGGGACTACGGTCAGCATCGAAATTCCGATGGCGGGCACCCGGTCTCTGGTGGCTCCGCCGGAAGTACCCGCGAAAATGTCCAGCCCTGCACTTCAGGCTGCGGTAAATCCGCGACCGGCCACCTAGTTGCCCGTCGCTTCTGTACCGGCAGGCTCGGCGGCTGCCATTTCAACCGTGCGCTTGAGCTGTCCACAGGCTGCGTAGATGTCTCGACCCCTCGGGCGCCGAATGAAAGTA
>JGI12627J18819_10000535_pt1 | contig 12638 bp, 11 predicted proteins | sample TexAe_OM1H0_M2_FD_18819 | JGI IMG/M metagenome (IMG submission 18819)
AGGTTTGCGGCTTGGCGAGAATCACTTCTTCTCCCGCCAATTTGCCCAAACCTACCAGAGCCGTCGCTTCCGGCCGCTCGACGCGAATACCGCCCCGATTGGCCAGTTCATCCACCGCAAGAAAACCGAGGTTGTGCGGCGTCCATTGATATTCCGGGCCAGGATTGCCAAGGCCGACAATGAGCCGCATAGTCTCGTTTCTTCACAATCGCAAAAACTGTTACAAAAACTACTTCTTTTTCTCCGGCTTCTCGGCGCCTTCGGTACCTTCTTCGCCTTCCGCTTCCTTCTTGCCCTTCTTGATGACTTCGGGCTCGGCAGGCGTTGCCGCGTCCGCTGCCACGGCCTCGGCGGGCTTCTCTTCTTCGACTTTAAGCGCCACGACGTGTGCGAGAACGCGATCCGGTTCGGTAACCAGTTTCATCTTGGTTGTATCGATGGGAATATCGCTGGCGCGGAGCTGACCGTTCATGGCCAAGCCGCTGACGTCCAATTTAAATTCGGTCGGAATTTCGCCGGGCAAGCATTCGATTTCCACTTCGCGAGTGACGACTTCGAATACGCCGCCTTCGACTTTCACGCCGGAAGGTTCGCCAAACGTGTGCACGGGTACCTTGACGCGCATGCGAACGTCCATGGCGATGCGCAACAGGTCAACGTGGAGAAGATTGCCGCTGACCGGGTCCACCTGCCAGGCTTTGACGATGGCGGGTTGTTCTTTGCCTTCGAAGGCCACCTGGAACAGCGTGTTGTGGCCAGTGGGCGAGCGGAGAATCTGGCTTACTTGCTTGGTGTTCACGGTAAGCGATATGGCGCCATCTTTTCCGCCGTAAAGCGTCGCTGGGACTTTTCCCGCCACGCGCTGACGGCGGGCCTCGTTTTTGCCGCGCGATTCGCGGGCTGCTGCCTCGACTACGATCTTGTCTGCCATTGCTTTCTTCCCTTCCTTAAACTACTAGCCTTCAACTTCGTTGCTGCAAAACTTAGATGAACAATTCGCTGATCGAGGATTCCTCGTGAATCGAACGAATACCGCGCGCCAGCAAATCCGCCACGCTGAGCACGCGGATTTTTTTCAGTGCCTGGCCCGCTTCGCTGAGCGGAATCGAGTCCGTGGCGACCACTTCCTTGATTTGCGATTTTCCGATGCGCTCAATCGCGGGGCCGGAAAGCACCGCGTGCGTGCACGCGGCGTAAACCTGGGTGGCGCCTTCCTTGAGCAGTGCGTCCGCGGTTTTTACCAGCGTGCCGGCGGTATCAATGATGTCGTCCACGATCAGCGTACTGCGCCCGCGTACCTCGCCGATCAGGTTCATGACTTCGCTGACGTCCACATCCACGCGGCGCTTGTCAACGATGGCCAGCGGCGCGTCCAGTTTTTTGGCGAAAAAGCGGGCCCGCTCCACACCGCCGGCGTCGGGCGAGACGACCGTCAGATTCGGCAAATTCAAATGACGAAAATATTCGACCAGCACCGGCGAAGCGAAAAGATGGTCGACCGGAACGTCGAAATAACCCTGAATCTGGGGCGCGTGCAAATCGAGCGTCAGTGCGCGGCTGGCTCCGGCCGTTTCAAGCAAATCGGCAACCAGCTTGGCGGAGATCGGAACGCGCGGCTTGTCTTTGCGATCCTGCCGGGCATAGCAGTAATACGGCAGCACGGCGGTGATTCGCCAGGCGGAAGCGCGTTTGAAAGCGTCAATCATGAGCAAGAGTTCCAACAGGTGATTGTCCACCGGATAATGGCAGGGCTGAACGACAAAAACATCGGCGCCGCGCACATTTTCCAGAATCTGAAAATATATTTCGCCATCGCTGAAGCGACCCAGCATGGCTTTGCCCAGCGGAACGTCCAGATGCTTGCAGATGGCTTCTGCCAGAACCGGGTTTGCGGTTCCCGAAAAAATTTTAAAACGCTCGTCGTTCACGAAGCGATCTCCACCTTGCAAATCTGCAGGTTGAAATTCCCCGGGGTTTCAGGGTTTGTACTTGCAAATCCTGAGATAAATTGTTGTGGCTGAAGACGCTGCGGATTAATCGCGAGGCGCACTGATAACGGTGCGACTTTGCATCAGACGACGATACCAATCGCGAGAGACAGTCTCGCAAACGAATGTCTGATCGTGCGGAAACCCCACAACGGCTCGGCGCGCCTTTGCTGGGCTCGGGAAAACTCCAAACACCGCCGAACCGCTACCCGCCAGCAAGGCTTCTGAAGCTCCGTTTTGAAGCAAATCCCGTTTGATTGCAGCCAGACGGGGGTGCTGCTGGAAGACCGCTTCTTCAAAATCATTGCGAAGGGGGCTGCCCTGCAGGCTCCAAGCGAGAGCACAGAACCCGTAAAGTTTAGAGTTTCCGGCGAGATTTGTCAATTGCGAGGCGGTAGTTTGCAGTGCATCGAGTGGCGGCGAATTCAGCCAACGGTAGGCATCTGGCGTGGGAACGTGAATCGCTTCAGGTGAGACGACCAGCAAGGAGAACTTGGGAATATCGGGCAGCGGGTAGATTTCGTCACCTTTGCCGATGCCGAGAGCTCGTCCGCCTTCCAGGAAAAACGGCACATCCGCGCCGAGTGCGGAGGCAAGTTCGAACAGGCGCTCGCGAGGCAGCTTCTTTTTCACCAGCCGCAGATACCCGATCAATGCGGCGGCCGCGTCGCTTGAGCCGCCACCCAATCCTCGGCCCGCGGGAATCTTTTTGCGTAGTTCGATCGCGACACCGTCAGCCAGCTTGAGCTCCAGGCGCAGCGAACTCACCGCACGATAGACGAGGTTTTTTTCGACAGATTCGTTCGAAAGCGAATCGTTGCCCTGCACTTTCAGCGTAACGCCAGGCTGGCGCGTGGACTTAAGGCGAATTTCGTCCTGCAGCGAAATAGTTTGAAAAATGGTACGCAGTTCGTGATAACCATCGGCACGTTTGCCGATGACTTGCAGGCGCAAATTGATTTTAGCAAGGGCAGGGATGCGAACTTCGGCCATGTATGAGTTTATGGCTTCACAGATTCGGGNGAAGACTTTTCCGCGACGCGATGCCGGGACTGGCTGACTTTCTTCTCGACTTCAGCCATCTTGTCGGGTTCGACATCGGCGGGGAGAACGCGCTTCCATTCGGCAAGCGACTTTTCCCATTCCGCCGCGGCCATTTCCGGCCGGCCTGATTTGGCGTAAATATCGCCGAGGTGCAGGTGCATGGTCGGATCGTGAGGATCGCGTTCCAAAGCTTTGCGCAGCGCAGCTTCTGCATCCGCGAACTTGTTCTGCTTGTAATATACCCAGCCAAGACTGTCGAGATAAGCGGAGTTGTATGGCTCTTCCGCAAGAGCGCGCTGCACCAAGCCCTGCGCTTCATCCAGACGGATTCCTAGCTCGCTGAGCATGTAGCCGTAATAATTCAAAACGGCGGAGCTCTTGGGGTTGACCGCGAGAGCTTTCTTGAATTCCGTTTCAGCCTTGTCGAAGACTTTCTGGTGTTCGTAGATGGAGCCCAGGAAATACCAAACCATTTCGTTGTCGCGCGGGGTGCCGGGAATGGCTTCCGCTGCGCGCGCAGCCTGTTCCGCTTCGTGGAAGCGGCGAGCGAATTCGTAAGTCTGCGCCAGATTCAGATAAGTTTCGCGGTCAGACGCCGTGCCGTTGAGCTGCGCGTGAAGAAGTCTCGCGGCTTCGTCGGTTTGATTGGTTTCTCCGAGCAGCAGCGCATACCGCGCCTTAATTGCGGGATCTTTAGGATATTTCGCGACGGCCTCTTTGCCGGCTTGCAAAGCCTTTGGCTGATCTTTCGCGGAGCTGTAAGCGTCCACGATCAAGACGCGAGCGCGGCGATCTTCTTCGTCTCCCAGACGTCCCAATTCTTCATAGGTATTGACGGCCGCCTGGAAATTCTGTGTTTCGCGATACAGCCCGCCAAGCTGTTGATAGAGAACAGAAAGTGAGCGCCGCCGCGTCGGCATGGAAACGGATTGTCCTTTGACGCCGGTAACCGCTTCGGAAAGAACCCGAATCGCATCCTCGTAGCGGCCTTGCGCTTCGTACAACATCGCTTCGTTGTACATCACATCGAGGCTGCCGGGAGAGTATTGGCGCGCCTTGACGAGTGTGTCTTCGGCTTTGTCCATCTGGTGCAACTCGCGATAAATCTGCGCCAGGCGAAGATAAATGTCCGCATCGTCGGGCATCAAGTCCGAAAGCTTCTGAAAGACGGCCAGCGCTTCGGAGTATTTCTCTTCGGAAATCAGCGTCTGACCGAGGCCGCGCTGGTGGCTGGTTTCGCTGGGGTCGAGCTCCACCGCTTTGCGGTACGCAGCTTCCGCTTTCGGGAGGTCTCTGGTTTGTGTGTAGGCATCGCCAAGCAGATCGAGCAAAACCGGAGAAGAAGTTTTGCTGGTCATCCCTTCAAGCAGGGCGACCGCATCGGAAGATTTGCCTTCATCGAGAAGCAATTGGGTCAACTGTTCGACGCCAGCTTCATTTTCGGAATCGGTTTTCAACAAGCCGCGCAGGACTTCTTCCGCTTTGTCGTGCTGGTTCTGCAGGCGATAAAGCCGGGCCAGCCACAGCGCCGATTCGGTGTCCGACGGATCCAGGCGCACCACTTCCTTGAATTGCTCGACGGCACGGTTGACGGTTTCAGATTGGCCGGTGACTTCGCCGGCGCTGCCGAGACTGCGCAGATAAATGTGGCCCAGAAGACGGCGGGTCTGCGCGTCCTCGGGATTGCGCTTCAGCAGAGCCTGGGCTTCCAGTTCGGCCTCATGAACACGCTGCGCTTTCCAATACATTTCCGCCAGGCGTTCGCCGATGATGGGCGACTTCGGGTCCAGCGCATAAGCCTTTTTATAGTAATCGATAGCTTGCGTCGCGTATTCGCTGCGGCTGGTCGCCTCGTACTGCAATTCGGCAACGTGACCCATGGTGTAGTTGAAATAGGCGTCGCCGCGACTGGATGTTGGCGGAGCGGCCGGCTCGCCGTTTGCAAAATCCTGCTTTTGCGCGGGCGCCGATTGCGGAGGCGGGGCGGTCTGCGCATAAACAGCGCTGGCGGCAAAAGTCGTAGTGAGAAGCAATGTGTTCAGCTTTAGAAAGTTCATATTTGCCCTGAAAATCAAAGTATCCCATGCGCGCACGGGACGGTCAAAAGCGAAATGCCGAACATTTCCAGAGCCAGATGGAAGGCCGACAGGTCTCAGGGGTGTCTCTTACAAACCCTGACTTCACGCTGGATTGGATGCGGGAAAGGAGGGCAGCGTTGGCAGAAAAAAAGAGTTGACACTGCTTCTGTATTTCTGCAATTATCGAAATATGAAGAAGCCCGATCCACTCCTGGTTACCCGCTCGGCGGACCGCTTTGCCGCGCTCGGCGCCGAGCCGCGGCTGGCCATTCTGCGCTTGCTGCTTTCCGCTCATCCCACCGGAATGATCGCAGGAGAAGTGCAGGAAGAGTTGGAGATTCCGGCGTCCACACTTTCGCATCACCTGGAAAAACTGAAACAAGTGGGACTGGTCAATGTGCGGCGCGTCGGAACATTTTTGTGGTATTCCGCGAATACCGAGGCCTTGCGCGAAGTGCTTGGCTTCCTTTATGAGGAATGCTGCACGCGCAGCCGGGCGGTGGCGCCGGAATCGTTTGTGCAGATTTCGCGCTAAGGACTGGAGTGTGTTTTGTCATCCCGGGGTTTTGCCGTCCAGACAACGCAGCGACCGTGTAAGAGGAGAAACCATGAGTGAACAAAATATTCAGGACGTGGTGAAGCAGAAATACGGCGAAGCGGCAAAGCAGGCGACGGCAGGAGGGGTCGCTTCGTGCGGCGGAGGCGGCGAATTGTCCTGTTGCGATCCGATCACCCGTGATCTCTACGACGCAACACAAATTGCGGAGCTGCCGGAAAAAGCCCTCGCGGCATCACTGGGATGCGGAAATCCGACAGCACTGGCGCGACTGCAACCCGGCGAGACGGTGCTGGACCTGGGCTCGGGCGGAGGAATCGATGTATTGCTGTCGGCAAGGCGCGTGGGGCCGACGGGAAGAGCCTACGGGCTGGACATGACCGACGAAATGCTGGCGCTGGCTCGCGAGAATCAGACGAAGTCTGGCGTGACGAACGTGGAGTTCCTAAAAGGCGCAATCGAGAGTATTCCGCTGCCCGACAATTCCGTGGACGTGATCATTTCGAATTGCGTGATCAATCTTTCCGGCGACAAGGATCGCGTGTTGCGCGAAGCGTTTCGCGTACTGAAGCCCGGCGGACGCTTTGCGATTTCCGATGTAGTGGTCCGCGGAGACGTCCCGCCAGAAATTCGCAAGAGCATGGAGCTATGGGTAGGCTGCATCGCGGGCGCGCTGGAAGAATACGAATATCGCGACAAACTTTTTCGCGCGGGATTCGAAGCCATCGATATCGAGCCCACGCGCGTCTACCAGAGCGCTGAAGCGCGCGATTTTCTGGCAAATGCGGGACTCGATGAGGACAAGGTGGCGCCGTTGATTGATGGGAAGTTCATTAGCGCGTTTGTGCGGGCACAAAAGCCGAACGCTCGGGGAAACGTGGTCGGGCCTTCTTGCTGTGCGCCAACGTGCTGCAATTAGCCGGCGGCGGAAATTCAGGAGACCGGGAACGGGACATGGCAGGTAACGACGGGCATTCAACGGAAAAGACAATAACCGAGGCGCGTACCGCGTTGCAGAAATCCAGCAAGAAATCTCAGCCAGAAGACCAGGAAGGCAAAGACAAGAAATCGCAAGCGGCGGAGAAGTGCGAGTGCCCTCCTGGATGCGTTGGCCTGCCCTGCTGCTCTTGATTTGGCTCGGTCTCGCAAAACGAAATATTCTCGCCGAAGGAGTGGAGCGATGTCCCGCAACGTGTTGTTTCTCTGTACCGGCAACTCCGCACGTTCGATTCTCGCGGAAGCCATTCTGAATCAAAAAGGACGTCCGGATTTCACCGCTTACAGCGCGGGAAGCCATCCCGCGGGCCGTATAAATCCTTACGCGATCAAGCAACTGGAAATAGTCAGGCTTCCAGTTTCCAATTTGCGCAGTAAAAGCTGGGATGAGTTTGCGAAACCCGGCGCGCCGAAAATGGATTTCGTCTTTACCGTTTGCGACAACGCGGCCAACGAGATTTGTCCCGTGTGGCCTGGCCAGCCAATTTCCGCTCATTGGGGCGTTCCTGACCCCGCCGCGGTAGTGGGATCAACCGAACAGATCGAGCGCGCATTTCGCGATGCGTTCGTCACGCTGGATCGCAGGATCGGCCTGTTGCTGAGCTTGCCCATCTCAAGTTTGGACAGCGTGAGCGTGAAGAAAGAAGTGGACCGGATCGGAAAGCAATGAAGTTCTCTCTCACCCGCCGTCTTTGCGCAGAATTTGTGGGCACTGCGTTTTTGTTAATGGCGGTGGTTGGTTCGGGCATCATGGGCGATCGCCTGTCGGGCGGGAACCTAGCCATCGCGCTGCTTGCCAACTCCATCGCCACTGGGGCCGCGCTGGTGATGTTGATCTGTACGTTTGGAAGTATTTCCGGCGCGCACTTCAACCCGGTTGTGAGTGTTGTTGACGCAATTTCCGGGGGAATCGCGCGCGCCGAGATTCTTCCCTATAGCCTAGCGCAAGCTGCGGGCGGCATTGCCGGCACCATCAGTACGCATTGGATGTTTAGCCTGCCAACTATAGCGTTGTCGCGGCATGCGCGCACTGGCGCAGCACAATTCTACGCGGAGGTAGTCGCCACGTTCGGACTAATTGTTGTCATTTCAGCGGGTTCGAAGCTTCGGCCCGGCGTAATTCCGCTGACGGTAGGAACATATATTGCCGCGGCTTACTGGTTTACTTCATCCACTTCATTCGCGAATCCCGTAGTCACGCTGGCGCGTTGCATCACCGACACATTTGCGGGAATCCGGCCGCAGGACGTGCCCGCATTTGTAATGGCGCAAATTCTTGGCACAACCGCGGCGTTTCTGTTTTTTCGCTGGATGATTCCTGCACGGATCAATGCAGAAAGTGACGCATCCCGGTAAAGACCATGGCCAGGCCCAGACGATCGGCAGCGGCAATCACGTCGTTGTCGCGTACCGAGCCTCCCGGCTGAATCACCGCCACTGCGCCCGCTTTCGCCGCTTCTTCCACGCCGTCTGGAAACGGGAAAAATGCGTCGGACGCGACAATTGAGCCTTGCAAGGAGGACTGCGCCTTCATCGCCGCAATTTTCACCGAATCCACCCGGCTCATCTGTCCGGCGCCGACCCCCAGCGTCGCGCCGTCCTTTGCGAAAACGATCGCGTTGGACTTCACATGTTTGGAAACTTTCCACGCGAACTTCATGGTGGCAAGTTCTTCCGCAGTCGGAGCGCGCTGCGTAACCACTTTCAACTCAGACGATTCGATTTCTCCGAGGTCCGATTGCTGCACCAGCATGCCTCCGAGAATCCGTTTCAACTGCAGTTCCCGTTCAGGCTCCAGGCCGCCCGCTGGAAGCTCGAGCAGGCGCAGGTTCTTTTTGGCGGCGAATATTTCCTTGGCCCGGGCATCGAAACCTGGCGCCGCAATGCACTCCACAAAAAGTTTTGCGACTTCCTCGGCGGTTGCCAGGTCCACTTCGCGATTGAACGCCAAGACGCCGCCGAATGCCGAAATTGGATCGCAGGCATAAGCCCGTAGATAAGCTTCGCGCAAAGTTGCCTGTTCCGCCGTGCCGCAAGGATTGTTGTGCTTGACGATCACCGCGGCCGGCTTCTGAAATTCGGCGGCAATGCTGCGAGCGGCCTCCAAATCCACAAAATTGTTGTACGAGAGTTCTTTGCCTTGCAGTTGTTTGGCCGCGGCTAATCCGGACGGCGATTTGCCCGCGGGAATATACAGCGCTGCGGCCTGGTGCGGATTTTCTCCGTAGCGCAACGGCTGTTGTCTCTTGAGAGAAAGATAGACGCGTTGCGGCAGCGCCTCCTTCGCAATCAGAGCCGGATGTCCGGAAGAAACCGACAAACGCTCCAGTTCGGTGGCGATCATTCCATCGTAGCGCGACGTGGTGGCAAAAACTATTCGGGCGAGTTCGAGGCGCGTCGCAGGAGTGGTATCGCGGTTGGCTTCAAGCTCTGCAGCCACACGTCCGTAGTCCGCAGGATCGGTAACGACCGTAACGCTTTCCCAATTTTTTGCCGCGGAACGCAACATGGTCGGCCCGCCGATATCGATGTTTTCTATCAGTTCTTCCGCGGTCAGGTCCGTTTTCGCTGCGGTCGCTTCGAATGGATATAGATTCACAATCACCAGATCGATTGGCGCAATCGCGTGTTCTTTCGCCTGCTGCTGATCGCTCGCAAGATTGCGCCGATACAGCAATCCTCCATGCACCTTCGGATGCAGCGTTTTGACGCGGCCGCCAAGCATTTCCGGCCAACCGGTAAATTCCGACACGTCTTTCACCGCAACGCCGGATTCGCGCAGCAGCTTCGCGGTACCGCCGGTCGAAAGAATTTCGATGTTCAACGCGGCGAGACGCTTCGCAATATCCAGAATTCCTCTTTTGTCGAACACGCTAATCAGCGCCCGCTCCACCGCCATGTAGAATCCTCCGTCAGCCCGCACATGAGATCAGAAACAATCAGTGTAAGCGCTGCGAAGCGAATCGAAAAGGTGCGAGCGGTGGAAACTTCACAGAAGAAAGTTTTGTAGGAAGAACTGCGAGTGCGTCTAAGCCTTGACCAGCGCCTTGAGCTTGACCTGATTGTCAACTATTTCCACCACATACTCGACTTCGTTGCAGTTTTTCTGCCGCTGCAGATCTTTGGTCTTCTTTCGAACGAATTCTGCGAAGCCGGCGTGTGTCAAGCGCGCGACATCTTCGCCCGCGGCCTTTTTCGCTTCCACAAAGGCCCGGAATAATTTCTCGACTTTTTCCGTTTCGCGTTCCGGTTCCGAGCAAGTCACGCGGAAAGTGGACGCGTCGGCAACGGCAGTGGCGTACCGGGCATTTGCTTCGGCCAGCCGCTGCGCGCGTTCCGCTTCAATCGCCTTTGCGGCGGCGCCAAAGTGGCGCTGCACAGTGCCTTCTTCTTTTTGTCTCGTCCGCTTGCGGAAAATATCCTTGTACTTCGCGTATGTCTGGGTGAGGTTGTTGTAGCGAAAGCGCTGGCCGTACTTCATTTCCCCGGCACGTTCGCCATACTTCTTGACGATCAATTCGATGCGCCACTCAATTTCGTTGGGCGGACGTTTACGCCCTCCGCCAAAGAATTGATCGTATTCGATCTTCAGTTGGCGGATATCTCGTTCCAGTGCGCCGAGTTCTTCGTCGATAGTGGCCAAGGCGACAGTCTCTCTTATTTTCCATGGTAGGAGGGCGGCTGGCGGTGCGTCAACGGCTCGTCGGTTCCAGTACGCCGAAGGCAAACTGTGCGCCGCCGCGGCTTACCTGTACCAAGGGACAGGTCGCTTGATTCTTCGCATTGCTCGNTCGGCCCGCCTNTGCTCCAATACGAAAATGGATTTTCGCGCAAAACGCNCGCTGGCTCCCGAAACATCGGAACTGCTGCGGCAGATTCCCTCGGTGGACGAACTGCTTCGCCAGCCGCGCATGGCGAAACTTGCCGGACGCATTCCGCGCGAGTTGCTTGTTGAAGTCGCGCGCGAAGTTCTCTCCAGCATTCGCGCGGAAATCACAGGCGAAAAGGGCATTTCGGTGATTCCTATTATTCCCTCCGATCTCGAAGACGTTATCGCGCGTGAAGTCGAACGAATCCTTTCCCGGACGCTGCAACCGGTCATCAACGCCACCGGAGTGGTGCTGCATACCAACCTCGGTCGTGCGCCGCTCGCTCCGTCAATCCTGGACGAGCTGCGCCACACGGCGATTCACTATTCGAACCTGGAGTACGACCTGGAAGCCGGATCGCGCGGAAAACGCGACACGCATACGGCGGAACTTCTTACCCGGCTGACCGGCGCGGAAGATGCGATTGTGGTGAATAACTGTGCGGCGGCGATCCTGCTGGTACTTAGCGCGCTGGCNAAAAATGGTGAAGTAATCGTCTCGCGCGGCGAGCTGATCGAAATCGGCGATGGCTTCCGCATCCCCGAAGTGATGGCGCAAAGCGGCGCCGTCCTTCGCGAAGTCGGCACTACCAACCGTACCCGCCTCGCGGATTACGAAAATGCCATCACCGACAAGACGCAATTGCTATTGCGCGTGCACCCTTCGAATTTTCAGATGTCTGGATTCACGGAAAAGCCGGCCGTCGCTGAACTCGTGGCTCTCAGCCGCCGCGCCAATGTTCCATTGATTGAAGATCTTGGCTCCGGTTGTCTGGTGGACCTTTCGCAATACGGCATCAACGAACCGACCGTTCGGCACAGCGTGGAAGCGGGCATCTCCCTGGTGACTTTCAGCGGAGACAAATTGCTCGGCGGACCTCAAGCCGGAATTATCGCCGGAAAAGAGACTCTGGTTCAGTGCGTTAGACGTCATCCACTGTTTCGCGCGCTGCGCGTGGATAAATTGACGATCACCGCGTTGGAGGTGACGTTGGCTGCTTATCAACGCGGAGCAATGGACGAAGTGCCTACGCTGGCGATGATTCGCATCAGCGCACAGGAAATGGAAAGGCGGAGCCGGAATTTTATCCGTGAAATGACGCCTTCGCTTTCCATGAACGAATTGGATCTGGAAATCGCGGATGGTGAATCTCTTGCCGGGGGCGGCTCAACCCCTGCGCAATGGATTCCGACAAAGGTTATTCGTATCAAGAGCCGGCGTCACTCTGCGTCGCAGATGGAACAGCGGCTACGTCGCGGACCGGGTTCTACGCCGGTGGTTGCGCGAATCGATGACGACCGCCTGGTGATTGATCTGCGCACGGTCTTTGCAAACCAAGAAGCGGCGCTTGCCGAGGCTCTGGCAGCGGCACTCCGCTGATCGCAATTTGGCACTCGGCGTCTGCGCCTGATGCGAAATGTCTAGAACGTGAAGCGCAGCAACACGGCGACATCACGTTAGCGCTGAAAGGATTGTGTCCCGCTTGCTGGCCTTTGTCGTAGCCAATCACAACCTAAAGCGAATCAACGCCGGCATCCCGCGCCTGCGCCCGGGCTGGGCGCTGATCCGCGTTCGCATGGCGGGGATTTGCAATACCGACTTGGAGATTCTCCGCGGCTACCACAATTTCCATGGCACGCCGGGACATGAATTTGTCGGCGAAGTACAGGACGCCGCGGGAGTTTCCCGCGCGGCGAAGAAGCGGTGGATCGGAAAACGAGTCGCCGGAGAAATTAACATTGCCTGCCGTGCGCTCGGCTTCCGTCCGGTTTGCCGATTTTGCAAACACGGCCTGAAGCGCCATTGCGAGCGCCGCAAAGTCCTGGGCATCGCGGCGCATGACGGCGCGTTTGCGGAATACCTGACGCTGCCTGTTGAAAATTTGCACCTCATTCCCGATTCGATCAGCGACGAAATGGCGGTGTTCGTGGAACCGCTTGCGGCTGCATGCGAAATTCTGGATCAGGTCAATGTGAAACAGTTCCGCGAAGCTGCCGTGCTCGGCGATGGCAAGCTGGCGCAGCTGATCGCACGCGTTTTGCGGACGCCGCTCCCGCGCGTGATGATGTACGGCAAACACCGGGAGAAATTGGCGCTGGCACGGCGC
>JGI12627J18819_10000536_pt1 | contig 12625 bp, 12 predicted proteins | sample TexAe_OM1H0_M2_FD_18819 | JGI IMG/M metagenome (IMG submission 18819)
GAGGCCAGCGAAGGTCTCAACGAGTTCTCAGCGAACCGTTTGTACGCTGGCGCTCCCATGCTCAGGATGCGTTGCTTCGCTTACCAGGCAAACGCGTCATGGGCTCGATTTAGTTACGGGGCAATATGATTCACGCGAGTTATCGGGGTGATACCGACGACTGTCGCACGCTCTCAATGAGCGAATTTGGTCAGGTTCGGTCGCTACGACCCAGCGAACTAGCGCATGCCTCGGTGATGGGCGCTCTGTGCGCGGCGATTGCGATCATTGCGGTCGTCCTCCCGCATGCAGGTGGGCTGGGTCTGCTGGGCGCCGTGCCGATGGGGCTGCTGGCGTATCGCTATCGGATCCGCGTTTTGATCACCGCGACGGTCGCAGCCGCTGTGATCGGCTTCTTGGTAGTCGGCTTGAGCGGCTTCGGGGCGGTCGCGCTGTGCGCCTATGTCGGCGGCCTGGCTGGAATCGTGAAACGCCGCGGTCACGGCCCGCAGACCGTCACAGCGGCATCCCTTGGCGCCGGTGTTGTTGCCGGTGCCGTGGTGGTCATCGCGCTGACGGTCCTGGCGGGGCTTCGGCAGCTGTTGTTCCACGCGATCACCGCCGCCGTGAACGGAGTCGCGACAGTGCTGGCGCGGGTGCCGCCCCTGCAGGCCGTCGCGCCGGAGGTCAAGCGGATCTTCGCGGGAGCATTGGATTACTGGCAGTGGCTCGCCCTCGGATTCGCCGTCGTTGCCATCATGGGCGCCTCGCTGATCGGCTGGTGGACGCTCTCACGCGTGCTGGAGCGGCTGGGCGGCATTCCGGATGTGCACAAACTGGACGCGTCGGCCGGCACCGGGCCGATCCAGCCGGTCCCGGTGCAGCTGGACGAGGTGCGCCTGCGCTACCCGGACACCGACTACGACGCATTGCGTGCGGTCAGCCTGCATGTGCGGCCAGCCGAACACGTTGCGGTCACCGGTGCCAACGGCTCCGGGAAGACCACGCTGATGCTGATCCTGGCCGGCCGCGAACCGACCTCGGGCACGGTCGAACGCCTTGGTGCGGTGGGTCTCGGTCAACTCGGTGGCACCGCCGTCATCATGCAGCACCCGGAAAGCCAGGTGCTAGGCACGCGGGTCGCCGACGACGTGGTGTGGGGACTGCCTCCCGGCAAGACCACCGATGTCAACCGATTACTTAGTGAAGTCGGGCTGGACGGCCTCGCCGAACGCGACACNGGCGGCCTGTCCGGCGGGGAACTGCAGCGCCTCGCCGTGGCCGCCGCGCTGGCGCGGGAGCCGGCGCTGCTCNTTGCCGACGAGGTCACCAGCATGGTCGACCAGCAGGGCCGGGACGCACTGCTGGCCGTGCTCTCCGGTCTCACCGACCATCACGAAACCGCGCTGGTGCACATCACCCACTACAACAACGAGGCTCAGTACGCCGACCGCACAATCAATCTCAGCGACTCGCTGGATAACAACGCCATGGTCGAGACCGCGCCCCTGCCCGCGCCGACGGTCACGGCAGGACACCACTCTCACGCGCCGGTGCTCAAACTCGCAGGCGTCGGCCACGAATACGGGAGTGGCACCCCCTGGGCGCAGACCGCGCTCCGCGATATCAGCTTCGAAGTGCATGAGGGCGACGGGCTTCTGATCCACGGCGGCAACGGCTCCGGTAAGTCGACGCTGGCGTGGATCATGGCGGGGCTGACGGAACCCACCACCGGCAGTTGTCTGCTTGACGAGCGGCTTGTCTCCGAGCAGGTCGGCGCCGTGGCGATCCAGTTCCAGGCGGCCCGGTTGCAATTGATGCGCAGCCGTGTCGACCTGGAAGTGTCCTCGGCGGGCGGCTTTTCGCCTGACGATCACGCCCGAGTGACCGCAGCGCTGGCCGCTGTCGGCCTGGATGCGGCGCTGGCGAAGCGGCCCATCGACCAGCTCAGTGGCGGCCAGATGCGCCGCGTGGTCCTGGCCGGATTGCTGGCGCGGTCGCCGCGGGTATTGATACTCGACGAGCCGCTCGCGGGACTAGACGCCGCTAGCCAGCGCGGTCTTGTGCGGCTGCTCGCGGACCGGCGCCGTGACACCGGTCTGACCGTTGTAGTCATTTCGCATGACTTCGCCGGGCTGGAGGAGCTGTGCCCGCGGACTCTGCACCTGCACGACGGTCTGCTGGAACCGGCGCCCGTCGCGGCCCAGATAAGTGAGTTGACGGCGCCCGCGCCGCGGCAGCACCCGACCCGCCGCCCACGTCGACCCGTTGTGTTGCTGCGCCCGGTGCCCGGGCGCTCCGCCATCCACGAGCTGTGGGCTGGCACCAAACTGCTCGTCGCTTTTGGCATTTCGATATTGCTGACGTTGTGCCCGGGATGGGTGGCGATCGGACTTGTGGCCGCGCTGGTGCTGGCGGGAGCATGGGTCGCCCGTATTCCTCGGGGTGTGTTGCCGTCACCGCCGCGCTTGCTGTGGATCATGCTGGCCATCGTCGGTATTACTGCGACATTGGCCGGTGGCAGTCCGCAGATCCAGGTGGGCACGGTCACGCTTGGTCTCGGCGGCCTATTGGAATTTCTGCGTTTCACCGCGCTGTCGGTCGTGTTGCTCGGGATGGGCGCGCTGGTGTCGTGGACGACCAATGTCGCCGAAATCGCCCCCGCGGTCGCTACTTTGGGTCGCCGACTGCGACCATTGCGCATCCCGGTCGACGACTGGTCGGTCGCATTGGCGCTCGCACTGCGCACCTTCCCGATGCTGATCGACGAGTTCCGGGTGCTCTACGCCGCTCGCCGGTTGCGGCCCAAAGAGAAACCGCCCGCCCGCGGGGCCCGTCTGAGGCAATTGGCGGCGGACGTGATCGACCTGATTGTTGCGGTTATCACCGTGACACTCCGACGAGCCGACGAGATGGGCGATGCGATCACCGCCCGCGGCGGCACCGGTCAGATCTCGGCGGTCTCGTCGAGGCCGAAACGTGCTGACTGGATTGCACTTTCGATCGCGTCGGCGGTGTTCGCGGCCGCTTTAACGGCAGGCCTGGTGTTGGGCGCCTAACGGCCTACAGCTCTCAGAACCGCACCAGTGCCGGCACGTCTGCGAGCGCGCAATTGTGGATGCGTTCGGCCGCGCGCAAGAGGAAGTTGAGCTTCTCGATGCGCTCGCCCGACCGCGGCGCGCCGTTCTTCTGGAACGGCGCGCCTAGTCCTACCGCGAGGTCCATCACGACATCGTCGATGACACCGCCGGACCGGCCCGACGGGATCGTCAGAATGGCGTTCTGCGAAGCGTATTCGAAGCAGTCCAGCGCTTCGGCGACGGTCCCGACCTGATTGGGCTTCATGATGAAGCCGTCAACAGCCGAGGTCTTTACGGCCCGCTCCAAGCGGTCTCGGTTGNTGACGATCAGATCGTCGCCGAGGATGATTGAGCGGTCGATAGTCTGCACCGCTTTGGACCCACCCCGCGAACTGCGACCGTCTCGAGGTCAAGCATCTGCGGACGAGGCGGATCCTGTCTCCGCCACAGCGTAGCGAGCGCACGCGCGTTACGACGCCCGCCCGTCTCGGTAGGGGATCGAACTGCGTACGCTCACCTTCGCCGACTCACCCTCCATCGCGACGCTGGTCGGCCACCCATACCCGCCTTGTCTGGCCCGCTTAACACGATCTGTGACGTATCCACATCACTTAAAGGGGTCAGGGTGCGTCGGTGTCGGCGGCATAAACGGCTTCGGCGAAGCCGTCGAGAACGTGGCCGCACTCCGCGAGGGCTTTCGCGGCGGTGTCGCGGCCGGTGGCGCCGAGTCGGTCGCGGGCGACGACCTTGTCGAACCAGCCGCGCAGCTTCGTCAGGTCCTCGTCGTTTTCCTCCAACTCCCCGTAGGTGAAGTGGGCGGCGGCGGTTTCGCCGTCGATCTCGGCTAGGAAGTGTTGGCAGCGCTCGACGATTTCGGCGTATTCGTCGTCGCGTGCGGCATTGTAGGCGTCGATCAAGTCGCGACCGCCGACTAGGGTGTCAGCGCATAGCAGTTGCGCGGTAGCACCGTCCATTTGGGCGATCTCGGCCCGCAGGGCGCGTAGCGCCCGCTCGGCGGTGGGGTCTTCAGGCACGGCGGCCACCGCGTTCTGCACATAGATCGCGCCGAGCGCCTTCAACGCCCGCCACACCCCGGCGCGCAGCCTGCTCGGCTCACTGGGGATGCGGTAGGCCAGCAGCAGCCACCTCACCGACTCGCTCACCCCGCCCATTCTGCTATGCGCGCCGTCAAACCCCCACGAGTTCACGGGCGCAGGTGGGGACCGGGTGCCCGGCAGGGGCGGTCGCTCTTCGACGAGCCCCGATCCATTTTGCCGCTTCGCGCCAGAGGGTTCCGGTGGCCGCGGCGCCGATCACAAGCGCCCAGTCGAGGCCTTGGAGCGTTGTGGTGCCCGTAAAGGTTCGGGCCGCGGGGACCACCGCAATCAGAACGAGCACGATCGCGACCCCAAGCCCCCATCCGGCGATCACCCGATTCGACATCAGCCCGACCCGAAGCAGCGGTTGCTGTGAGCGCATGGTGAGGGCCATCAGCACGTGTCCGATCAGCCAAGTGCAAAACGCGACTGTCTGGGCCCGTACGGCGCTGTGTGAGCCGTACCAGGTGATCAAGTAAGCGGCGGCGACGGCGCCGAATAGCCCGAGCGCGGCGGTGAAGATCGACCGAATCGTGCGCCGGTTCAGGACGGGCTCGCGCGCATCGCGTGGGGGCCGGCGCATGACGTCGTATTCCGGGGGCTCGGCCACGAAGCCGGCCGAGGCCGCGAGATCCATGAACAGCTCAATGAGGATGATCTGCATCGGCAGGAACGGGAGTGGGATGGCGAGCAGAACGGCCAGCAGTGCGGAGGCCACCAGGGCGATCTTGCAGGCCAGGTAGTAGCGGATGCCCTTCTCCATGTTGGCGAACAGCCCACGACATTGCCGAATAGAGCGCTCCAGTGTCGCGAAGCTGTCGTCCATCAGCACCATGTCGGCTGCCTGCCGGGCCACGTCCGTGCCGGTCTGTCCCATGGCGATGCCTACCTCCGCCGCGGCCAGGGCTGGCGCATCATTGATGCCATCGCCGGTCGCCGCCACGTGGTGGCCCTGCTCGGTCAGGGCGCGCACGATCCTCAACTTCTGCTCGGGAGTGGTCCGCGCGAACACCGAGTGCTGATCGACGGTCTCTCGAAATGCGGTGTCGCCGAGCATCTCCAGGTCCTCGCCGGTGAGGACACCATCACTGGTTGGAAAGCCGAGCTCGCCGGCGATGGCGCCGACCGTCTCCGGGTGATCGCCGGACACGATCACGGTGCGGATGCCAGCCGCGCGACAGGAGGCGATTGCCTCGGGCACCTCCCGACGGACCGGGTCCTGCATCCCCACCAGACCCAGAAAAGTCAACTTGGCCTCGGCCTCCGCTTGACTGAGGCTGGAAGCGTTGCTTTCCTTCTCCGCCAGCGCAACAACGCGCAATCCCCCACTGCCCGTAAGCGTCCTTAAGACCGCTGCTCGCCGCTTGTCAGTCAGCGGCTTTGCCGCCTCGCCGACCAGCACCGTGGTGCACACATCGAGTACCGACTCCGGGGCGCCCTTGACAGTGACCCACAGACGGCGACCACGCCTGACCGTTACCGACATTCGCTGGCGCGCCGAATCGAAGCTGTACTCGTCGACCAGCGAGTGCGCCGCGCGAAGGGCACCCACGTCGACACCACGANCTTGCGCCGCCTCGACCAGCGCCCGGTCGAGCGGGTCACCNGCGGCGGCAAGGCCATCGACTGCGACGTCGTTACAGACGGCCCCAACTGTGAGCAGCCGCGTTGTATGTTTGGCGGGCCAGAACTTCGTCGCCCGCATCTTGTTCTCCGTTAGAGTCCCGGTCTTATCGGTGGCGATCACCGACACGGCGCCCAGCATCTCNACGGCCCGCTGTCGCCGCATCACGGCACCCTGTCTGGAGAGCCAATAGCCGCCGAACGCGAGGATCAGGGTGATGATCAACGGCAGCTCCTCGGGCACGCTGGCGAAGAACAGCGCGAAACCGGTTACGACCATCTCCACGAGCGGCTGACCGGTCAGCCACCCGACCAACGGGATCCCGGCGCTGAACCCGGCAGCGACCCACATCATCCACCGCGCCAGCTGGCTAAGCGCCTGCTGAAGCGGGGTAGGACCTTCTTCTACCTGCTCAGCTAGCTCGGCGATGCGGCCCAACTCCATGCGCGTACCGGTTGCGGTCACCACCGCGATGCCACGACCACGAAGCACTGTGGTGCCGGCGAACACCATGTTGAGCCGCTCTGCCAGCGGAACCCCGGCAGGAAGGACCGCGTCTGCGGTCTTGTCGACGCCGATCGACTCCCCGGTGAGCGCGGACTCATCAAGCAGGAGGCTGTGGGCCTCCATCAGCCGCGCATCCGCGGCGACGTGGCGGCCGGCCTCCAGCAGCATCACATCGCCGGGGACCACCTCGGAAGCAGGCAGCTGCACCGGCCGTCCGTCGCGTCGCACGAACGCCTGGGGCTCGGCAACCGCATGCAGGGCTGCGATCGCGGTATCGGACCGGCGCTCGTTAAAAACCTCGATCGCTGCCATCGCAATCACGATGGCCCACACAAACCCCGCCTCGACCAGCCGACCGAAGAGCACATAAAGCAGCCCGACGCCGAGCAGCAGAAGAAACATCGGCTCGGAGACTTCCTCTACAAAGTCTCGCCAGAACGGGTCCCGTCGCTCCTCCCGGACGCGGTTGGGCCCGTACTGAGCCAAGCGCTTACTCGCTTCAGCGGCACTTAGACCCAGATCAACCCGCACGCCAGCTCGGTCCTCGACGGCCGACACCGGCAGGCTGTGCCACGACGTCACCGCGCTCGCTGTCGCGTCTTGTTGCGGACTTGTCACTCAAGGATAATAACAGCTGTTATAAGCTCAGTCAGCCGGCTGTCTTCTTCTTTTGCAACAATGAGGACGTCCGGATGCATGCATCTGAGGTTGGCTGGTTGCGTCGGAGCAGAGGAGCAGGGAATGAGCTCACAGCGGCAGGTACTGGATCTCGTGGACGCGGTGGCCGAGCGTCCTTTCCAGATCGGAGGCGGCTATCCGAAGGTCCACGAGAATCGGCTGGGACCTCGCGCGGCGAGGGCGTTGCAGCGCAGGGTTGCGAAGGGATATCGGCTGCCCAAAAAACCACAGCCTTCAACGGTCGGTGTGCGGCCCGGCTCAGCCCGGGAATTGCGAAGGGTTCGGGTACCCGATCACGCGCCCTGGAAGAAAGAAGTTTCTTTCGTGCGCTTGCGACCGTTTGGGGCGCTAGTGCCACTTGCGGACGTGACGACGTTGGCGGTGGTGATGGTGGCCGCAGCGGCGCTGATCCGTGTGATCGGTGCCGAGTGGGCGGTGTCGACCGCCACAAACATGTACATGCTGTTGTTCTTCTGCGGATACGTGGTGTTGCACTTCGGCGGCATCACCGCGGCCCGGCAGGCGATCAAACGTGCCGGAGGGTACCGATGGAGCAGGGACGCTGTCGAATATGCGCCCTGGGTTGAAGGTTCGGCCGGGTATTCAGCTGGGCCGGATCTTGCGATTATGGCTGTAGCAGAAGCGATCTGCGCTGACATCGAGTCCGGCGCAGGCACCATGAACGATTGGCGGCCTGCTCTGGATGTTGGCCAAGAGCTCCACGAGATCGCGTGGAGTGTTGCCGGTTTGTTGCGGTTACGCCAACCCGACGCGGAGGAAACCCCGCACGCACGGGCCGAACGTACCAAGCTGCTCGACGAGTGCCGCACCGCCATATTGTCGCGCGTTGTCGCCCTCTACGACTATCGCCTCGCGGTCGAGCGGACGCGACTAGACGCCGAGGAGCTGCAGGCCCGGCGGCGCGCGAAGACCTCGACCACCGCGGACGTGGCGACGGCGGCTGCTGGCGCGTTCCTGAACCGGCAAGCGGCCGCGCGTACCGCTTACTTGACCGAGGACCTGGATATCACGCGCGTGGTTTCCACTCACCTGGTTTCGACCGAAATGAGCACCACCCTGGCGAAATGGGGTGAGGAACGCTCGGCGGGCACGGCGGTCGGCGGTTTGAGTCCCAGCAGCGCACCGACGTAGGTATAGGTGGGCATGCCCGCGGCCGCGGACGCCGCGCGCAGCAGTGCGATCGAAGTGGAATAGATCGCGTTTCCGCCAAGCCGATGCTTGTCCGGCGTGCCGTCGAGCTCGATCATGACCCGGTCCAGGGATCGCGGGTCGTCGAGTTCGGCGACGACAAGAACGGGAGCGATTTCGTCGGACACGGCGGAGACGGCCCGGTGCACGCTCAGCCCGTTTTATTCTGACCGGTCTTCGTCACGCAGGACGAGCGCCTCGTGCTCGCCGACCAAAGTACCCGCGGCGCTGCGCCACGGCCGACATCGCCTGTTTCAGTGGTGATTTCGACCTCCAACAACGGCCGGGCCTTGCAGTCCAGCACTTGCCGGGCGATTACGGATGCGATCTTCATGAACGACCTCTGCGTTCCTTGCCTAGAACACCGCGATGCAGACCGCCACGAAGTGGCAAATCGCCGCGACTGCGGTACACGCGTGAAAGATCTCGTGATAGCCGAAGGTCGCAGGCCACGGGTCGGGCCAGCGTTGTGCGTAAAACACCGCACCAAGGCTGTAAAGTGCGCCGCCGACCGCGAGCAGTACCGCCGCGGCCACGCCAGCGTTATGCAGGATCGTCCCCGCGTACGAAACCGCAACCCAACCCAGCAGCAAGTAGAGCGCCACGCCCAGCCAGCGCGGGGCGTCGGGCCAAAATACCGTCAACGCAACGCCGGCCAGCGCCCCGCCCCACACGATCGCTAATACCTGATGCCCAGTCGACGGTGGCATGTCCAGCCTGGCGAACGGCGTATAGGTGCCAGCGATGAACACAAAGATCATCGAGTGGTCCAGCCGCCTCATCCAGTTCCTGGCAGCCGGCGAACCCCAACTAACGCGGTGATACGCGGCGCTTACGGCAAACATCGCCACGATCGCCAGCGTGTAGGCCAACGTGGCGTACCCAGCTCGAGCGGACGCCACAGCCCACGACGCCGCGACCAACGCCGAACCGGCTATCAGCGCCGCGTAGGCGCAATAAAAATGGATCCATCCGCGCAACCGTGGCTTACTCAGAACATTGGCCTCGGACTCGGCGAAACGTCCGGTGCCGTGGAAATCAATGGTCGGCCGGCCAGCCATGGACTGGGGGGCCGTATCGATGTGGTGGCTCAGCATCCCTCATCCCTCCCTTGCGATCGCCATCAACATGGGAGCGCCACGGTATGAGAAGGCCGCTGAGAAGCCGCTGAGGAAGGCATTGAGCTGGGTGTCCGGCGCCAACGGGAGGGTGATTTCGCTGTTCTCAGCCAGCTCTCAGGCCTGCAGAATCAGACTGTGTGGGTGCCTACCTGGCGGCTGCGGCTAAGTAAGCTCGCGCGTCTGATTCGCCTGCCCAGTTTGGGTATCGCCGCTCACTCAGCCGCGATCTCGGCGGTGGTCATCCTGGTCGCTCTTGCGCTCGCGGGCGCGACCTTTGACCTGATCTTGTACCGGTCGTTGTTAGCGGGTGTCGACGACGCCACCGCGGGCAGAGTTCGCACCATTGTTGATGCCCTGCATTCGGATTCGCCCGACCGGCTCGACAGCGTGCTTCTTACCACCAATCAGCGCGTGGTCGCAATCCAATTGATAGCCCCTGACGGCAGGGTGTTGAAGCGGGCCGGGTCCGCACCTGCGACGCCTCTGATACCCATCAACGAGTTTGACTTCAACTTGCGGCGCGGCATGCCAGACGATGCGGTGCCCAATGACGACCTGCGCGTGAGCGGTCAGAAGGTCATCGCCCCGTCCGGTCAGTACACAGTGCTTGTCGGCGGAGGTAGCGAGGCGGTCGAGGCGACAGTGCGGACCGTTGCGCTGCTGGTGGCTGGCGGCGCCCCGATCATCAGCGGGGTAGCAGCAGCCGCCAGCTACCGGCTCGTTCGCCGGTCACTGCAATCGGTGGACGCAATCCGCAGCAGGGTAGCTGAAATCTCAACCTCCTATTTGGCCGAGCGGGTACCCGTGCCTACGAGTCGTGACGAAATTTCCGCCCTGGCAGTCACCATGAACGAAATGCTGGCGCGCCTCGAAGCCGGCCACCGAGCGCAACAGCGATTCCTCAGCGACGCCTCCCACGAACTGCGCAGCCCGCTGTCCACCATCATCTCCGGTTTGGAAGTCGCCGAAGCGCATCCGGAACTGCTTGACGCGGAATTGGCCGTCGACACCCTGCTTCCCGAGGCGCACCGGATGCGGGCGCTGATCGAGGATCTGCTGTTGCTGGCCCGCGCCGATGAACAAAGCCTGGTGATGCGCAAGGAGGAGGTGCCGCTCGACGAACTCGCCGACGTGGAGGCTGCTCGTGTGCGGCGCGACGGCTGCACGATCCACACCGCAATCGCTCCGGAGCGTTTGGTCGGCGACCGGGCAGCGGTCTCGCGGATGATCCGCAATCTCGTAGATAACGCTGTCCGCCACGCCAAATCGCGTGTCGACATCCACGTTGGCAGCCGAGACGGCAACGTCATACTCACCGTCGGTGATGACGGGCCAGGCATCGCCCCAGCCGACCGGGCCCGGGTTTTCGAACGGTTCGTGCGCCTAGACTCAGACCGCGCCCGCAGTGGCGGCGGGACGGGCCTGGGCTTGGCGATCGTCGCCGAGGTCGCGGCCGCGCACGGCGGCACGGTCACTATTAACGACCGCAGTGGCGGCGGAACAACGCTAATCGTGACGTTGCCTCAACAAATTAATCGGTAGCCGACGCCTCGGATTGTCTCAATGGTGTTGGTACCGAAGGGAACGTCGATCTTGCGCCGCAGATATCCCACATAAACCTCGACAACATTGTCAGGACCCTGATAGTGCGCATCCCATACGTTGCGCAATATCTCCGCTTTCGTCGCCACCACGTCCTTCGTACGCATCAAGAACTCGAGCAGCCCAAACTCGCGGGGAGTCAGAGTGATTCGGGTCGAACCCCGTTGGACCGTGTGTCGAGTGGGATCCAGTGACAGCGATCCGGCGGTCAACACCACAGGGCGCTCTGGTGCACCGCGACGGACCAGCGCTTGCATGCGCGCTACGAGGACCCGAAACGAAAACGGTTTCGTCAGATAGTCATCCGCTCCGAGGTCGAACGCATCGGTCTCGTCGTACTCACCATCTTTGGCAGTCAGCATGAGCACCGGTGTCCATACTTCCTGGGCCCGCATCCGCCGCAGCACCTCATATCCGCTGTGGCCAGGGAGCATGATGTCGAGAACCACGACGTCGAAGCTGTTCTCGATTGCCTCGTGTAGGCCCTCGATGCCTGTGCCGACGGCGACGACGACGAAGCCCTCGGCCTTCAACCCCCTAGCCAGGGTCGCCGACAATCGTGGCTCGTCCTCAACGAGCAAAACCCTCACGTCGGTACGCTACTTCGCGGGGCGTGTGCGCGAAAGTGCGCGGCGAATCAGGCGGGTCCGGCGGTACTAATCAGATGCTTCCGGCACAATGCGAGCGACAATTCAATCCTAAATTTCAATCCTAAATTCGCGCGTTACTGCCCGGCATCGATCTCGGTCTGCTGGGCTGCTGCTATTCCTCCTGCTGCTGCTCCCGCGCCTGAGAGGTGTCGAAGTCGTCATCGTCATCGGGTGGCGTGACGTCGTCGCCATTCCCGGCGAGGTTTTGCAGCGCCTGCATCGCCGCCGTGAAGTCCTGGGCAAGGGGGCCGGGCGGAAGGGGCGGGGGCATCGGGACGGGCGGCGGCATCGGGCCGTTGGGGGCCGAGTCCAGCGTCCCGACCGACGCGGATGCGACTGCGATCTCGCTTGTGCCGTCGGTAAGACATCGACAAACGCCAGCGCGGCGATGATCGCCGGCACGACCACGACTGCGTGCAGCAGGCGTGAGCGCCTGCGGGCGCGAACGGCCGCACTCACATCACAAAGATTGATTCGACCCTCGACACCTGTTGCCATAGCTCACAGTGCCGCGGTTTCAGGGCCACTGCCCAGATTGAGCTGTGCCCGCGTTATGAACACATCACAGATCCGCTCAAACTGCGAGCTGGCGCTCGACGCCTTTTAGGCCGCGCTAGCGTGTTCACGCATTGGTTCGGGGTCTAAACGCTGTTGTCGTCGGCACCCAGCTCAGAGGCACCTTCAGCTCGTGAACAGCCGGTGCGCTTGTCCGCGCACGTGTTTTCGGGCCGTCGCAGTTGGCTAGCCCCCAATCTCATTGTTGGCCTGTGGGATTGATCGCGCTGGCCGCAAGGGGCTGGGTTGGGGCCGTGTCCTCTGCCGCCGGGCTGCGAGCGGGGGAGCTGGCAGGCGTATGTGGTGGGGCGTGGGTGGCCACTTTTCGTGGCCACCAGAACCAGCGTCCGAGCAGTGCGGCGATGGATGGTGTCATGAAGGATCGGACTACCAGGGTGTCGAAGAGCAGTCCGAGCATGATGGTGGAGCCGATTTGGCCGGCGATGCGTAGGTCGCTGGACAGCATGGAGCCCATGGTGGCGGCGAACACTAGGCCGGCGGTGGTGACGACGGCGCCGGTGCC
>JGI12627J18819_10000537_pt1 | contig 12613 bp, 12 predicted proteins | sample TexAe_OM1H0_M2_FD_18819 | JGI IMG/M metagenome (IMG submission 18819)
CCTTATGACGGGGAGCTACTGGTTTTCGCCTCCCCGAGCGCACCATTCAATTTTTAAAAACTTTGCTTTAAATATGATAACATGTTCAGGATGATCTTCCCAGCTAGTGAAATTATAGCCTTTTCCATTCATTTCTGTAAATGATTGATTTGATATCCGGAATGATTTCATTGAGAGATATTCTTTACGAAAGTGTGCTTTGTAGAATGTGAATCGAGTTCCTCACGCCGTAGATTGTGCTGCTGCTCGCCCGCCATCTCGCCGAATATTTGAATGTGTTGGTTAGGTGTTTAACCATGAGTATACTAAAATCGCATTCAGATGTTATTGCCCTACCTGGAATGTGGTCGAATTCAAGGGGTACTTCAAAAGCTCTTAGAATAAAATCAACGAATGTATCTGTTAAGGACTCTCTTGTGCCCAATGCAACTTTTAAAATAACACGTTGCAGTAGGTCAATTAGAGTTTTTTCTTCAGTATTGTTTTGTAAATCATCTATGATGTCCTTCTCATCGTAATTTTTCAGTGATGGAGGTAATTAGTTTCGAGATACGACTCGTCATGTATGAACTCGATATTGAGGTTAGCCACATGATGTCTTCTGAAATAGCTTGTGCTGTCAGGTAAGGAACTTATTCACTTGAATTCGGTTTTTGTTCAGAACGTGTATTCATTTAAATTAATAATTATCCATAATAATATAAATCAGTTTTCGATCCCCCGAATTAATCGGAGATTGAAAACTTCAGAACTGACCCCCCATTTTTTTTATTCCCAAATTGAAATTTATTTTCCTTGACCTAGAATTAGGATTTTAATCTCGTGTGAAATTTTTTTTAAAAGGTTATTCCAAGCTTGGTTAACTCACTAGTATCTTCTTCTGTTAATTCGTAACAATCGTTCTCATCAATTGTTCCAATAATGTTACCATCTTTGTTACGAAGCGGATAACGCTTGGATTTGAAAATGAAGTCGGTGGTGTACTCGACGCCCTCTTTGTACTCTTCCCAATCCCAGTTGGGGGTGCTTCTTAAGTTAGTTTTATTCAGCATCTGTTCTACAATCGATATTTCATCAGTTTTACCTTTTTTGGTTGTTCTAACTGTTACAGCGGGTTTGAGCTTAATGCCTTTACCCAGATACGATTCCATGACTTCATAAATAGCACTATTGATAATTTCTTTATCGATGCCTCTTCTGTACAACGCATTGCCACAATCACTTGCAATGGACCAAATAATTTGTGAAAAGATGTTCTGTGCTACCTTTTCACAATTATCTTTAGTAAAAACTTTACCAATATCGTCATCCATAATTTGAAATGATTCACTCGGAAAATTTTAATTTTTGAAAAATGGAAGAATCAATTGTAAACGACCCGGTTGGCCTGAAGGCGATCCAGTCTATCATGCAAACAGCAACACAATCCAACTTAAGTTTCTTTCATAAGGCAGGAACGATGTCAAATAGTATTATTTCGTTATCACCTTCTGTACAGCAATTACTGGATCTGTCCAAGACCCCCACGTGCAAAACATTTGTAGCTGGACAAATTGAACCGAAAGATATTGTATATGTGAAGGTTATCCATATTATTGAATCACTTACTATTACAAAACCTAGTGATGAAGAAGAAGCGTGGGTAGAGGTTGGAAGTGAGATGGGCCTGTTCAAGCGCAATGTTGGATTTCCTTATCAACTCGATGTCCAGTTTGATGTTAAAGAACTTATCAAGCGAAAATTGTTCTTGGCCGATATTGTTGATGCCCTATCTTCCACCGTAGACATATATAATAAAATGATTATCTGGTCGCCTAACATCGTAGGGATCATTCGTATTTATTGCGATGAACATCAGACGATGATTAAAGCGCTGTCTAAATTGCATTTAGGCATTGAAGGTATACACGATCTTATGATATCACATGATGGAAATACAATCACCAATGGATCCAATTTAGGACAACTTCTGAAACTGCCAGGCATCGACCCGAATCAAACTTACTCGAATCATGTTTTAGAGATGGAAGAGAAATTTGGCATTGAAGCAGCGAGGCAGATATTATATGAAGAAATACTTATAAAGAATAATAATTCTAAATATGCTGGTATTATTGCTGATTACATGTCAGTCACTGGAGCGCTTAAAGGATTTAACAAAAGCCAAGTACGCCATCATCCAATTTTATCAATGGGATATGAAGAATCTACCTCTGACTTGAAACGATTAGGTTTGGGCATACCTTTAATTGATCATTTGGAGAATAGCTATTCAAGAATGGCGTTGGGGCTGACTCCTAAAATAGGCACAGGGGTTCCGCAAATGAAATTTTAAATTTAGTGGTACTGCTAATTTGAAACGACAATGTATAAAAAACGCGTTCCTTATTTTAAAGCAAAACCTCTACAAAAAACTGCGTTCAATACGATTCCAATTGATTGCTCATGCGAAATATGGATGATTTTATTTCATATGCAATTCAACCCCCGCTTGCTTGACGTGTTCGACTTTTATTTCGCTATGTCGACGTCAACCATCGCCGCTGAAAAATTTATTATTAAGTACATCATGAAAATATTAATAAGAATTAAAAATAATTTAAGCCACCTATGTAAGAAGGAACCACTACTGGTATTTGATGGTATCCAAACCAATCCTTATAAGAAAGCATTAACTGAAGAACGACGAACGCAAAGAAACGAGGCATATCAAGATTTTATAATCAGCCTCCATTTCTCTAAAAAAAATATAGGAAAGAGTTACCTAAAATACGTAAGCCACGAATGTGCTGGATACCAGCAATTAATTTATGAACATTGTTTAAAGCATTCATTACATCCTATACGGGCAAAGAATGATTCCGATTTCCTCCTGTCTCAACATCCAGTCGTCTACAGCCATGATCTGGATTTGATCCTCATGGGTTGCAGCCAAATTATTACGGCAGTTGGCGATGATGGGGTATATCACAAATCTCTTAATGATATTATCAAAGAATGGAAATTAAGTAATAGAGACGAGCTAATCGTTATATGTCTTCTGCTCGGTACGGATTATAACTTACATCAGGAAGTAACAAAATCTTTTTCCCAGTATAGAAAAATGAATCTTTCTCCTTTGTCATTATCAGATCCATATCTGAAAGAACTCTATGAATTACTTTCACACAAAAAAGAAACATTATAGATTATCTGATCTAAAAGATTCAACATTTGCTGTAGCTATCTTTGATAATAATGTTTTCTTTGTTGAATTTTCTAATTTACGTTCGATGTATCACTGGTACACGTCTATTCCAAACAAATGCTGTCATGAAATTATAAGAACTCCCAATAGAAAACTTGTATTGGATATAGACGGTGAATGCAATATTGAAATGGTTATAAAGTGTCTTCATAAAATATTAGGCGATGATGCACACGTTGTCACATATCAAAGCCATGGACCGATCAAAACGTCATGGCACCTCGTAGTAACAAATTATTATTTCGACGATCATCATCATTGTAAATACATTGCTTCTTTATTACCTGCAAAAAATATAGACATGGCTGTTTATTCCAGCACACAATTCCTTCGCATGGAAGGATCTCATAAAAATGGTCGAATAAAACTGAGAAGTGGTTGCCATACCTTGACTCCTTATGATAAATTTCAAGAAGGCTTAGTTTCTCATATTGACCATTGCAAAAAATTAGTTATACAAATTCCTAAACCGCGAATAACAACAATGTCAGTAGTAGACTATGATACAACAGCATTCAAAATACGAATTCAAAAAAATGGTATCACGTATTTAGATCGTATTAAACCTAGCTATTGCAAGTTATGTCATAGAATTCATGAAAATGAAAACATTGCTATTACAAGTACCGGCAAACTTATTTGTTGGCGATTTAATTTTTAAAAATCAGATTAATCCTTGAATGCAAGATCATAGTCGCCATGTTGACGTTCAATTTTCTTGTAATACGATTTATAGACCTGTACTTTCATGTTGATGGTTGGGCCGACAATAAAATGGGTTGTAAATATAGGCCGCATCATAAGTGGTCCCCTGAGTTGCTCAATTGGTGTAGTAACAATTTCGCTGTCATCGCCCTGTGTATAGAATTCAGTATAGACTCTTTCAGCTGATTCGATCATTTTACAATATAATTTAGATGAATCTTCGGAGATAGGATAATTAACACCTTTCTTTTTATTAATATACTCTTTGAACAATTCACCGATACTGGCGAGGATAGTATAGAATTTATCATCGTCAAGAATAAAGGTAGCAGTGTGGCCATTATTAAAATTATCTTTTCCGATATAAGTACACGTGAGTAACGAAGATGCAGTTGGTGTTGTTATGCGTAAGTCAGCGACGAAATCGTTACTATATTTATATCGAACACTGTAACGCGTGTATATGTTCCTAATTTTATCACCCTCGTCGAACACAACGCGCTTAATGTCGAAGTCGTTAAATCTAATACGATTCATGTCATAGATCCGATTGTCATAAAATGTTTCATTCAGTTTTTTTGACGATATGGCAGTACCGCACCAAGTCATAATAGAGATGATCGATATGCATTAGCTTAGATGGAAATACATTATTATCTATACAATATTTAGCTACCTCTTTACATGCCTGTTCAATATCATATCTTGACGATGTTATGTTGAGTGCAATCGCCAGGCATTTGTCGTTGACAGTAGATCGCTGCACATCTGTTAATTTGCTTTTGAATTTATCAAAATTATCTGGATCGTTAATAACATACTCCATTATAAGATGACAAGTAAACCCCGTGCAATGATCCAGCGTTCGATAATTTTCTTCAATTGTTGCATCGTGTAGGGGGCGGCCATGGTGCTGGTGATATTCAAATCCTTAAGAGTGGATACTCGGTAACCTTGTTGATATTTTTTATCAAGGATTAACATCGTTTCGTTTGAAGCAAGCATACTAGCTAAAATAATGAGATCTTCTTTAACAAATGTTGAAATCATTCTTCCACGATGCTTTATGCGGGCATCATTGCTATCGAATTCGGTTATTTTAACACAAATTCTAATTTCACTATCTATGGTTGATAAAATGCCGCACATGAATAATCTGTTGATTTTATGATATATTAAGTCACCCAGTTTGTTTCGCAAATGCTCCATTATAATTAACTCATCATGGTGAGGCAATGTCTTCCACACCTTTTCAGTCATATCATATCCTCTTAACCCTCCGGATGGTGCAGTAGGAATAGGAATGGTTGCTTTATAGGCCGATCTGTAATTTTTTGTATATGATATCGTATGAACAACATACTGTTTATATTGATATAGTATATTTTTGAACGCCTGCATAATTTTTTGGTTATTTTCAATGACAGCTTGCTCTAGCATATATTGCACTTGAATTGGGGGCATATTTCTTATAAAATCAACAATATCAATTAAATTTTCGGCTTTCAATGATATTTTTGAACTAGTATCAGCAGTTAATGTCACCGCAACATACGATTCTTGGTAAATCTTACACGACTCTCGAGTCGACGATGCTAATGCAAAATCCGGATGAACATGGCGGATTAATTTGTCATCGTACATACTTAGAAACCTATTATTAATACTTCGCCTGGTAGCTACTGTACGAATGATCATTTGCTTCGTGATATCAGGATGTATTCCCATTTTACGCTCAATTTCTTTAATCGATTTACATTCAGCAAGTAGCTGGTCTAGTTTAGCATGCCACCGCACTTCATAACGGTCCAAATAATATTTGATAAACGTGGACGTGTCCGGTTTGCAATCGTAATCAATGAGTGTTTCGATGGCTGCTTGTCTCATGCGATCAATTTCCTGATTGATTGCTACTAACTTATCATTAGAAACCTTTAACTTTCTAGCATCAATACTTGTCTCTGCTTTTAACGTAGCGCAGTAAATGTATGCCTGGACCGTTCTGTCTTCGTACTGCAAATCGTTGTGCGATCCTGTTCTTAAAATTCGGCCGAGAGCTTGGCTGGTGACTGTGTTATTCCAATGTGGTGTAATGCAATGAAAATGTCTAACATTTTTTATCGTTACAGATTCACTCATCACTTTACTTCCGATCAACACCTTGACATACTCTCCGTCCTTGTTAAGCGGATGGCTAAATCCTTCTATCCGGTGCTCAATGTTAGGACACATTTCCAAATCGCCAACGCAAAAGGTGTATCGCTTGCGTTTTGCTATTTTACTTATATCATCTCCCAAATACAGAGAATAACCTGCAAGCTCTAATATCTCGGTGAGTATCTCTACCCCTGATCCAACTACGTCTTCAATGAACACAAACATCGTGCCTTGATGAGCTGGATTCTGAAGATAGTCTAAAAAGAATTTATACTTACAACTTGCTTCATACAAATCAGTAGTTAGTTCATTCTCATATTGATCGTGTATTCTGTATTTAGCATACGTAATAATCTTATGCTTGAGCTCATAGGGTTCTACGCGTGTGGTTCTTTTTTCTTTGAGCATAATTCCGTTCCGTATCTTATTACCATATAATTTATTCTGCGTACAAAATAATGCGACTTGACTGTTTGTCTTATACACATCATGTTGCTTGTGATTAAATGTTATGCTGAGATAGTTTTCTTCTTGTATCGGGCTCATGGAAATCGTTTGAATGAGCGGCAGATTTTCGTACACTTGCTCTCCGTGAAAAGTTACCGTTGCTAATTGTTTCACTGTATCATTACATGAAATATATCGATCTTCACCCAGCAATGACATAATAGGCTCTAATTGACGAACATTGTCTGTCATAGGGGTTGCAGTTGACAGAATAACTTTCAGATTATGAGGAATAGAAGTCAATCTGCGTAACTGCGAATAAACGCTGTCNACCGAAATATCAATTTCGTTGCCTCTGACATTATGAATCTCATCCATAATGATAATCGTATTGCTATATTTCTGACGAATTTCCTCATCGGACATTTCTTTCAACTTATTGTTCAGCTCGATATATGAATTCATGGTAAAAATGTTTTTCTGGTTGAATGGGCCATGCATTGTTTGGTACTTACGTATTTCGGTTTGAAACACATGATGGCCATGGCCGCTCCGTGTAATAATGATCGACTTGCGTTTTTCTATTTCGTAATGATCGATGCAAATGGATATGCAAGTAAGCGTCTTACCAGATCCTAAACTATGAAACAACAAGAGACCTTTATATGGGGTGTAAGGTGAAATAAATCGTCTAACAAATTCTTGGTACTCATATAAGCCTTCGCGGTTCCACAGATCTCTGAATTCAATCTTATTAGAGATCATCGTTCACAGATTAGAATTCTTTTTTTCAATATTAAAAAATTCATTTTTAAAAATAATGAATACACCTATTCGTTTTTGATTGTCATGACTTCAAGTAATTTTTCAAGTTTGCTGATAACTTTAGTATCCAAGCATGCTTTAGTATAACTCTCTGCAATAAGTCTGAATTGTTGTTCGTAGTACTCCTTAGCGGTTGTTTCACGTTGGAGCATCTTTTCAAGGTCGGTGATTCGCTGTTGAAGCTGGGAAATTTTTTCGTTCACGTGGGTTGCTTTTGTTTCTTTAAGTGCATCAAGACAATCATCACATGTAACTTGTTTCTTCTTTCTGGTGAAGAAAAGGTTTTTGGGCCCTACCTTCTTGCATCGCTTGCATTCGATTTCGACCTGGTCACTATCAGACATTTCTCAGTTAACTAAAATCCATTTTTAAAAAATTTCAGTTAGTTATATCCCGATTCTCAAAATATCGCTCGGTGATTTTGGTTTTATAATCTGTCAAATGCCTAAACTGAGTTTTGTTAATGGTGCCTAATTCATAAGCTTTATGTATGTGTTTTAGCATGTCTTCATCCAAAATCTCTTCAAATGTGTTCAGATTTTGTGGTTCACAATATACATTCATCACTGAACCATCTTCGCGTTTTAATAACGTACATTTACCATTCTCATCGATGTACTGTTCTGTATAACCCGAATCGATCTTAGTACCTCTGATGGTGCATGATAATTTCGTTTCGATCACTGATTTACTAAGTGGATGACTGTTATTAAAAATGTACTTGTCATTTTCGGCTAGGATTGAATAGACGTTGTCTCTCATGCCATAAGCGCCTTTGATTTCTCGTACAATAACCACTGATCGATTGTATTTAGGATTCCATATATAGTCATTCCGATGCGGCGGTAGAACGACGTGTGCTAGATGATTGTTGTTGACCTGGAGTAGAAATATGTTAGTATTGAAAATATATTCGTATAAACAGTACAATCGATGATCATCTTTGCTGAATTTAATATCTATATCGCACCAAAATGATTGCCGACATAATTGCATTGGAAGGTTTGCAGCAGCGGATTTTCCAAATACCCATTCCAAAATACTGTACATGCTAGTATACGACAACTGTATTCTTTCGATGCCTTTCACTAATAAATTAGTAGGAACTGAGTCTTTGTTGTTGATGATAATCGGGGATTCTTTGTATTGAGCAGGATAATAGTACTTCATATACTGTGACTTAAATCGGCCTTTGTGATCAGTAGGGTAGCAATTGACGAGAAAGGGGTATTGGGCACTGTTGCTTAATCGGTTTTTCTTGATACCAATAAATAAACCAGGCTGTGCTGCAAAATAGCGACCGGATCCCAAAGGATACTCTAACACTGATTCGTATGCATCAACTTCATCTTTTGTAATTACAATAGGTAAGTTCGGGCATTCTCGAGAATAGCCACTAACAAAAAAGTCCGGATAAATTGACTTGAGATATTTAATGCTGTTTTTATTTGGTGAAATATCTATATTTGTATCGATTTTATAGATTTCATTTATTTCATCAAACATCTCTTCATAAATAACAAGCACTTTCCTCATGTACAAAATAGCTTGATTGACATAGTCATAGTGATATGATTTAACATGAACTGAATAATCATCTGCAAATTTTATGCTAATGCTATTTGGAGTCTTCTCTTTGATCGTTAGTATAATTTTAGTGTTAACGTTGTCGATGCACAGCCACACAATTTCTTTCTTGCGTCCAGAACATGGATTATGGATTTCAAGATACGACATGTTATGACGTAACATAGGATGAACAGACACTAAATGCGCAAAAATATACCGTGACCATCTTTTATTGAGGGTGAATTGAATCGTCTTCTTAAAATTTTTTATGAAAATCTTTTTATACGGCGGGATTGGAAATGTGATTTGGCGCGGATTTAAATCGGTATGCAACAAAACCATCATTTTTGAACTAATGCGTATTTGTATAGACCCCGAACTTTCTGATTTCCATACAATTTCGAGAAACTCATTTTTATTCATTTTGTCTAAAACGGTTTCAAACGGCACATCTCTTCTTGATCGTGACATATTCTTATACACGGCCATCGTCGTTTTATGATTGATTTCTATTTCATGAAAATAGGATTCGATATCAATATCGTTCAAGAAAACAATGTTGACAGTATGCGAGTTATATTTCTCTTCATAGTCTTTGGGGCGCTGAATGTCATCAAAAATTTGCTGATAATTTTTCCTAATAATAGAATTCATTTGTCAAAGATCATTTTTAAAGAAAGTTATAAAATTCAATTTGACTTACACAGGGCAATTGCCATTTTGGTAATGCAAGAATTGATATGCTTGCCGTTAATAATGTAATTGCCGTCGTCTGTTGGTACAATTTGTCCGGAGGAGATCATATCATGGAGGTTTGGAATCAGTTTTGCGAGTCTGTCATCGAACATGCAGACTTCCTTGGTATAGAGCCCCGTAAGCTCTATGTATTTCTTAATCATTTTCTTTACTTTACCACTCGTTATAGTATTATGCGTTACAAGTAAATCGGAGACATCTTCTCCATGGTCATACAGATAATCATACAAAAAACGGATTTCCTCCGTTACACCGGCCTCTCTGTTAAATTCAGTAATGCGCGCTTTCGTATTGGCTTTTGCTACGGATTGTAATATGGGGTCGAGTAAGTCCTTTCGGATTTTTTCATTGGACCCCACGAGATTTATATCTTGCCGTATCCAGTCGTAAAAACTAGACCGTGACGATAATACACGCAAGCATTCCACCGCCTGCGTATAGGACTCCATCTGTTTTGGAGTAAACCTTATTGCATAGTTCGTCATGGATTCATAGAGTCCGGATGGCACCTCCGAGATTTCATTTTAATTGAACTATTTTCGGCCGCAAAAAGGATTTACCGAAAAATGAATGAAGTATATGCTTTTGACTGGTATGCTACTGACGTAGACATTATCTGTGTTGCAAAAGATTTATTCGGTAAGACATGTATATTTACTGTCCGGGGATATGAGCCATACTGTTACGTTCGGAACAACGCTGGGGAATTGCTTTATAATTCCAATGACAATTCCATTCCTTATCGATATAAGCGTTATCAATTCAGATCATTCAAAGAATTAAAAGATTTTAAGACGCGAGAAACGCTCATGTGTGACGAAGAACAAATATGTATGTTTCTTGCCAACAATGGATTGGAATACACAGGATGGATTTTGATCGAGGATAAGATCCACTATAAAAATATTAGAAAATCCACTCGAGACACGGTACCCCAGTTCCGAGTTATGTCGTTTGATATTGAAGTGTACACAAATCATATAGGGATGCCTAAATCGTATCGTCATGATGATGAAATTTTTATGATAGGTGTAACATATAATTATAAAACTGTCCAACATGTTATCTATACAGGTACTAAAACAGAAGAGCCAGACTACATACATTGTCAGTCCGAAAAAGATCTTATTGTGTCGTTTGCCGAGCTGGTTCAAAAGGAAGATCCAGATATTATCGTGGGCTTCAATATATTCAACTTTGATTTTAAATATATTTATGAACGTATGCAGCTGCACCTCCTCGATATACCTGACATGAGCCGATTAAAAAATATTCAAGTTCGATTCCAAGAATTTTCATGGCATAATGCAAGTTATGGCGACAATAAATTTATTAAACCGACTATACCAGGCAGAGCTGTGATTGATATCTTCCAATATTTCAAACGCATGAACATTGATCGACATTCATTGCAGTATATTTCACAAACATTTCTTGGTGAAGAGAAATACGATTTAAGTTACTCTGACATGATGAAGTTTTGGAAACAGGGTGTTATTGGCGAGATAGGAAAATATTGTGCCCAAGACGCCCACCTGGTTTTGAGACTGATTGATAAATTTGACATTTTGGTGGATCTGATGGAACGAGCTCGTATTTTACGATGCAAGCCAGAAGATATTCTAACCAGAGGTGAACAATTTAAAGTAAACCATCAAGTCATGTTTGAATGTGTACGGCGTAATATAATTCTGGAGCCAACGAATTTCCCATCTTGGAGTGACGCTTATGAAGGTGCAATCGTGTATGATCCCAAACCAGGTATTTATTCTGACTGCGTTATTCTCGATTATCAATCATTGTATCCATCTGTACTCATTGTAAATAATATTTGTCCTTCATCTTATGTCAAAACGAGTGCGATTAAAGAAGACCAATACCATTGTGTACGAGTAGCGGATAAATTTCATCATTTTAGAAAATCGCCTAAAGGTATACTTCCTGAATTGCTTGAAAGACTTTTGGAGGCAAGGGCATCGATCAAGCAACAGATGAAAACTACGGAGAATGAAGAATTGAAACGTATTTTAGATAAAAGACAAAATGCGTTAAAGATTGCTGCTAATTCTGTCTATGGTATTACTGGCGCTAAATACAGTAAATACCTTAAGCATCGTTGTTGTGCCGAAAGTATTTCTGGATCGGGTCGTTATTATTTTAATAAATTAGTTGACTATATGAGGTCTAAAAATTATGAAGTTATTTACGGCGATACTGATTCGTGCATTATTTCAAATCAATCCATTGCCTCAGCTATAAAATTGAGTGAAGAATTTACAACGTTGTTGCCAAAACCGATGGTTCTGAAATACGAAGATTATTACAACAAGATTATTATGCTGTCTAAGAAAAAATATATTCTGGGGAAAAAATTAGATAGAGGAGGAATTTCAATTTCATACAAAGGCGTAGCCAATGCCAGGCGAGGTTATTGTGAATACGCTAAGAAACTCTATGAAGATGTAGTGAATTTAATATTGCTCGGATCAAAAATAAAGCCAGAGTCGATAGCTAACTTCTTAACAAGACGATTTGATGAGTTGACGGCGGGGGAAGTAGCTATCGAGAAACTTGTTATTTCTAAATCTGTAAAAGCTTTGTCAGAATATAAATCTAACGTACCACAGAAAGTCATGGCTGAGCGGCTTATCAACGACGGAGAAACAATCGAAGCAGGAGCCCGCCTAGAATACGTGTTTGTGAAGAACCAGCACAAGACGCAAGGACTCAAGATGTACCGACCTGAAGAACTGAAAACTGATATGCAGATTGATTATATTTATTATTTAGAAAAGCAAATAGCTAACAGTATTGATCAATTATTGGAATTAATTGGACTGGAAGATTTCATTTCCACATACATACAAATGATACGTATTGGAAAAATTAGAATCCCCTGAACTCCGA
>JGI12627J18819_10000538_pt1 | contig 12597 bp, 11 predicted proteins | sample TexAe_OM1H0_M2_FD_18819 | JGI IMG/M metagenome (IMG submission 18819)
TCGCCGACAAAATGTCTGCGAGCGTCGGCTAGTCGCGCCTCATCGGTATCGCAAAGGACGGGAAGCACGCTATGACAACCTCAGTACTCGCGATCGCACAGCCACCCTGGGAGATGACCACCCCAAGCGCGGCGCAGACGATCATCACGGTGGTCCTCGCGGTGGTGGTGGCGGCCTTTGTGGTTGCCGCGCTGATCGATTGGAGACGCTCGGGGTCACCGGCCTTCCTTTTGATGTTGGTCGGCGGTTACGTCTGCTCATTCAACGAAGCGACGGTCGACGTGCTGGGCCACTGCTTCTTTCCCGTTGATGGGGTGATCGCCTATACCGCCTTCGGCAGGGCTGTTCCGGTATGGGTGGTGCTGGCATACATCGTCTTCTTCGGTGGGTTGTCGTACGTGATGGCGCTGGCGTTCAAGCGCGGCGCCAGTCACCGGGCCATGTGGTGCGGCATCGCCGTTTTCGGCGTCCTTAACGTATTGCTGGAGATCCCGATGCTGCGCGCCGGGCTGTACGCGTATTACGGGTATCAACCATTTGCGATCGGTGGCTTCCCGGTCAGTTGGCTGGTGATCAACAGCCTGGGATCGCTGTTCGGCGCGGTGGTGGCCGTCCGGCTGTCGTGGTTTTTCACCGGCGCACGGCAACTGTTGCTTGTGTTCGTGCCGTTCGCGACCTACATGGCGTCCTGGGTGCTGGCGATGCCGCACTTCGCGATCACCAACACCGACATGCCTACCGGCGTGCGGATGGCGGCGGCGGTGCTGAGCATGGTCCTCGGGGTGATCGCGATCGACGCTCTCATCCGGATAGGAACCGGCCAGTGGCGCCTGCTGCCGCCCCAAACCTCCGAGACGCTCACCGGGAACCGGAAGCATGCGTATTCGCATTCTTAAGTTACGACGGAACGATCGTTACAATCGAGCCGTGGCGGACCTGGCGTTGACCCCGCCAAAGATCGATGAAAGAGCGGATATTCCTTGAATTCTTACTGCCCTGTCCCGACTGACCTAGGATTCTGGTTATGGAAACGTTCGATTACATCGTAGTAGGTGCGGGGCACAACGGGCTGTGCGCGGCGGCGACCCTTGCCGAGCAGGGCCGCTCTGTGTGTGTCGTCGAGCGACTGCCGGTGCTCGGTGGCCTTTCGGCGAGCTACCCCTACCTGCAGGATGCCCCGGAGCACAAGCTGAGCATCGGGGCGATGGATGACCTTTTCATGGCACAGACGCCGCTCGCCCGCCAGATGCGACTGGCCGACTTCGGTTACGACACAGTCCCGCTCGCGCACCCGTACGGCTGGATGAACGAGGACGGCGACACCTTGCTGCTGTGGGGCGATTTCGCCCGCACGCTCGAAGACATTCGGTACTTCTCCCCGAAGGACGCACGCACCTACGAGCAGCTTCGGGGACCGATTGACTGGGTAATGGATCTCATCGACATCCTCACGGTCCAGGACCCCTCCGCGTGGGGAAAGCTTGATTTCGCCAAGTACCTGCTGCGGCACCGCCCCGACCGGGCCACGCGCCGCTTCATCGGCAGCATGTTGGCACTGAACGTCTTCGAACTCATCTCCGAAACCTTTGAGTCCGACGCCATGCGTGGCCTGTGGGCCTACTGGTCGTCGATGGTGGGCCCGGCGGACTCCGTTGGCTCGGGCGCCTACTTGCTGGGTTTCGCCGGCGTACACCGCCACCTCGGTGTCCAGCGGCCCCGCGGCGGCATGACAAACCTGGTCGAGGCGTTCAAGGGCAAGCTGGAGAGCCACGGCGGCGTGGTGCGGCTGGGCAACGGGGTCAAGCAAATCCTCGTCGATACTGGACGCGCGATCGGAGTCCTACTCGATGACGGCACCGAGCTACGCGCCCGACGCGGGGTCGTCTCAAACGCCGCAGCACAAATCACGCTGGGCAAGCTTGTCCCGCAAGAGCAGCTGAGCCGCGAAGACCGCAACAAGGTCGCGCTCATCCCGGCGAATTCGATTAACGCCGCCGCGTTCAAGATCGATGTTGCGACGGCGGGCCGCGTCGGTTACCCGAAGGCCGAAGCGGCCCGAGCTAAGCGTGATGGCGAGGACATCCGTACCACCACCTTTATGACCGGAACCCTCGAAGACCACATTGAGCAGATGTACGCGATGAAGCGTGGGGTCAATGTGGACACCCCGCCGGTGTATATGGCTATCTTGTCGGCGCCGGATCGATCGATCGCATCATCCGAAGGGGACGTGCTCTACCTGCACTCGAATGTGCCGGGCTATCCGAGCAATGGGTGGGGCGTCAACAAAGACGCCTACACCGAACAGATCTGGAAATCGAGCCTGCGCTTCCTCGGTGGTCTAGAGACCGAGATCGGGCGGATCGTGTCGACCCCGCAGGATCTGGAGAACCGCTTCGCCGCGCCCGCGGGCGCGTACTTCCACGTCGACATGCTGGTTACCCGGTTGGGTAAGAATCGCCCGGCACGCGGCCTCGGCGGTTACAACACCCCGATCAAGGCGCTCTATCAGACTGGCGCCGGCACGCATCCAACCGGCGGGGTGGTCGGGTGGCCGGGACGACTGGCCGCCCAGCATGCGCTCCGTAACGAATAGACGTTACAAGGCAATTCGACCCGAATGAGGAGGACGACAGGTGCCTAACATGAATTTGACGGCCCAACGGCTGTGCGTATGGTGCGGTCCGATCATGATCGCCATCTGGGCGTCGGCGTTCACATTCCTCTGCCGTTTCATCCCCCCGCCCAGCCCTGCCAAATCGCGCGCCGCCCTCGTCGCCCAGTTCAGCGACCACACCAACCTCATCCGGCTCGGCCTGGTGATCAGCCTCTTCTCGTGTGCGCTGCTGGTGCCGTTTTGCGCGGTCATCGCCGCCCAGATGCGCCGGATGGAAGGTGTTCGGTCGGTTCTTGCCGAGTCGCAGCTGGTCTCGGGCGGCCTGCTGTGCGTGGAATTCCTTGTGCCTTTCGCGATCTGGCAGACAGCGCTGTACCGGCTGCATGAATGGAATCCCGAAACGGTTCAAATGCTCAATGACATGGCCTGGCTGATGTTCCTCGGGATCATCTCCTCGGCTTGTATCCAAGTCGCGTCAATCGGTGTCGCGATTCTGCTCGACAAGGGCACCAAGCTGGTCTTCCCGCGCTGGGCCGGCTACTTCAACATCTGGGTCGCGATGATCTGGGTGCCCGCTGCGATCATCCCCTTCTTCAAAACAGGTCCCCTGGCGTGGAACGGGATATTCGCGTGGTGGGTCCCACTGTGCGTTTACTTCTGCTGGTTCGTCGTGATGGTCGTGCTGCTGCTTCGAGCCATCGGCGACGACGAGCGTGCACAGGAGCAAGCCGGCATCAATGACTGGCTCACCGGTAACAGATCTGAACTCGCGAGCCCGAACCTGAGCTGAACCAATCAGCCAATCCGCAAATGCAGCTCGCGGAAGTGAAGCGTCCCGCACGGCCACCCGACCGTGGGCTCCTCCAAGACCGAGTACCTGGGGATCCGCCGGTTCCATTCCTCGATGATGAGGCGCAGTTCCAGGCGAGCCAGGTGTGAACCGAGGCAGCGGTGTGGACCCCGGCCGAATGTGAAGTGATTGTTCCGTCTTTCGTGCATGACGTCGGCATCGGGATATCGTTCGGGGTCGCGGTTGGCGGTTCCCAGCCCAAGCCAACAATTTGATCCCGCCGGGATCGTCACACCTGCGACAGTGACCTCGGCGGTGGTCATCCGAGGGACATAAGGGACCGGCGGGTTGATTCGCAAGACCTCTTCGATGAAGTGCGCAACCGCCTCTTCGTCATCAATCACCGTGGCCCGCAACGCCGGATTGCGGGCCAACTCGTACAGCGCGAATCCCGTTGCGGCGGTGACGGTATCCAGGCCAGCAATCAGGAACAAGAAGCACAGTCCGATGATTTCTTCCTCGGTGAGTGCCTCATCGTGTGAGTCGGAGAGCAATTGGCTCAGCAAGTCATCGCCGTCGCTACCGCGACGGTCGGCAAGATGCCCGGTCAGATAGGTCACCAGTTCGGCGCCTCGGGCCACAGTTTCCGGCGACGGCTCCAGGCCTTCGGCGGCGGAGAACGCCAAAACCGCGTCTTTCCAGCCGATGAGAAGATCCCGATCGTCGAGCGGCAAACCGAATAGCGTCAAAAACACCTGGGACGGAAACGGAACCGCGAGCGCACTCATGACCTCGGAGCTATCGCCGGACGCCACGATCTGATCGATGAGCTCGCCCACCTGCCTGCGCAACTCGGGTGCGCGCTCCGCCATGCGGCGGGGACCGAAGAACTTGTCCAGAACCCGCCGGAAGCGACTGTGTTCCGGCGGATCGAAGGCGATCGGCACCATCGGGAATGGGCTTCCCACCAGATCGAACGCGCCCTGAGAGGAAAACAGCTCCGGATGTGTGGCCGCCTGCTCGACGACGTCGGCGCCGCTAAGGAAGTACACGCCGGCATCGGACACCGCAACTTTGCCAGGCGCCAGGAGCATGTGCCATGCCGAGTCGCGGTCCTGAGCAAAAGGCAAAGTTTCCAGCGCCGGTAGCGCGGGGCAAACGACCTCCATGATCGCTCCTCCGACTCTTATCCAGTATTAACCAGGGTTAAATTTTGATGCTAGTGCCGCTGTACTTGGATATCACGCATGCATCCAATAGACGGAAGTGTGAGCTACATCACATTAATACGTGGTGTTTTGGCCGGCTGCACGAGCCCCATTTTGGTGCCAACGGCAGCGCGCCCGGCGTTCAGGAGTCTTGCGTGAAATCGATGAGGAGCTCGGCCTCGCCGACGTTGACGCGCGCCCGCTCTGGAGCCCGCCGCACGATCCGCTCCTGCAACCGCGACAGCGGAATCCGTTCGTTGACGACCGCCACAGCATCACGCCACCGGGCGCGACCATCGGCGCGCGGGGCCGCCCATGCCACGGCTACCGGCACCACCGTAGTGTCGCCGGGGCGCTCGGCCCCAAGGTCGCCCAAGCCTAGACGGCGACCGTCAACACAGTCGATGTTGGCCGAACGCGGGCTGGCCGCGGCCAACCATTCCTCCAGAACCGCTCGCTCGGTAGCCGTACGGTCGAAGCGCAGCACCAGCGTGCCGGCCTCCGCACCGGCCGGCCAAGTGGCCGCAACGGATGGGTCTGGCATCGGTCGTTCCCTTCCCGACGCACTTGACCGAAACCATCGTTCACCGACGGGAGTGCGCTGGCACCGTTGACAGTCGGAATTTATAGCCGTACTGTCTCAAAATAATCGCGGATACGCAAGAGGATGGGCCGTCGGCGGGACAGCAAGTCAGTTCGCGGGCGAACCAAAACCACTCGACACCGCGAGGAAAATGCGTAANTGAACGTTAACGCACCCGCGAAGATGGACGACATGCAACAACAACTAAACCAAGCTTGCACCATCNGTGTCTCAANGGGTTGCCCACCACCCCGGCGCGTCAANGACCGCCATCGTTGGGCCGGCCTGGCTTCTAGGTTGGGCTGTCGAAATGGTTCATGACGCTATTGGCAACATCCTGCGCGCGCGCGCCGTACGCATGCCCGATCGCGTCTGCTGTGCCATGGATGAGAACGTTTACACCTACGCCGAGATGGATCAACGGTCGGACGCGCTTGCCGCCGGGCTGGCGCAGCTGGGTGTTGGCCGCGGCGAACAGGTTGCGATGCTCGCCCCCAACCGCACCGAGCTTCTCGAGCTCTTCTACGGCGTAGCGAAGACGGGTGCGGCCCAAGTGCCGTTGAACGCGTACCTGAAGGGCGAGTTTCTGCTGCACCAGCTGCGCCAATCCCGATCGGGCTTTTTGGTCACCGATGCCGCCGGCCGCGAAGCAGTCTCTCCGCTGAGGAGCCAGCTGCCCGACCTCCGAGCGGTGATCATGCTCGATGACGCCGAAGATGGTGAGATCGCCTATGCGAGTCTGTTCGACCGCGGCGACACACCGCCACGGGTGGAACTGACCGCGGCCGACATGATGTCGATCCTCTACACCTCCGGCACCACAGGACTGCCGAAGGGATGCGTGGCCAGCCACGGCTATTACTGCCGGAGCGGAGAGATTATCGGGCATGCGCTCGAGGTGGTCGAGGGCGATGTCCTGTTCGCCGGCCTGCCGCTGTTCCACGCCGGTGCACAGCTGGTCACCGTGACGCTGCCGCTGATTCACGGTATACCGGCCTACCTGCAGCGGACGTTCAGTGCCCGGGCGTACTTCCCGCGCGCAAAGGAAGTCGGTGCGACACTGATGATCGCCGTCGGCGCGATGGGTGCAGCAATTCTCGCGACCGAGCCGTCGCCGGCCGACCGCGACCACAAAGTCACCCGGATTATGTGCGCGCCGCTAACGCTCGAGGGGCAGGCGACCTTCCGGGAGCGTTTCGGCGTCGATCCATGGGTCGACATCTTCGGCCAGACCGAGTGCATGCCAACCACATTGACACCGCTCTCATCGGACCGACGTGACCCGAACGGCTGCGGTATCGGGGCACCCGACCTCGATGTTGCCCTCCTCGACGACGAGGGCAACGTGCTGCATGGCGAGGCGAGCGGCGAGATCTGTCTTCGACCCAAGGCACCGTATGCCATGTTCGACGGCTACTTCGAGAACCCGACGGCGACTCTCGAAGCGTTGCGGGGTCTGTGGCACCACACGGGCGACTATGGCCGGCGCCTTCCCAGTGGAGCGTTCACGTTCGTCGACCGCAAGAAAGACAGTCTGCGCCGCCGCGGCGAGAACATTTCAAGCTTCGAACTCGAACAGGCCATCGACACCCACTCGGCCATCGTCGAGTCAGCGGTTGTCGCCGTGGCATCCGATCTCGGCGAAGACGACATCAAGGCCTGCATTGTCACCAGCTCGCCTGTCGAACCGGCCGAGCTGTTCGACTTCTTCAAGACCAACTTGCCCTACTTTGCGATCCCGCGCTATGTCGACTTCCTCGACGCGCTCCCCCGCAACGGGGTTGGCCGCGTGATGAAGCACAAATTGCGTGAGGCTGGAAACACCACGGAGACATGGGACTTCGAAGCGCTGGATCTGACTGTCGCTAAAGAGGAGCGCCGTTAGATGGACTTCACCCTGACACCGAAGCAACAGGACTTGCAGGCGCGTGCCGAGAAGCTCGGCCGGTCGTTCACCGACCAGGCCCGCGAATGGGACGAGTCGGACGACGCGCCCTACCGTGAAATCTTCGATCGTGTTGGTGCAGAAGGGCTTTTCGGTGTCGCAATGCCCACGGAGTACGGCGGTCAGGGCGGCGGCGCGGTCGAGTACCTGATCGTCGTGGAGGCGCTGTTCCGCTATGCCCAGTCCTGGCTGCCGCCCGAACCGGTGTTCTGCACCAGCGGCCCGGGGCCATCGATGTTCCTACTCGGCGGCGACACCGTACGGGAAAAGTACTTGCACGATATCGTCGGCGGCCGTCGCGCATGCAACATCGCGCTCACCGAACCGCAAGCCGGCTCCGCCCTGACGCATCTAAGCACCACCGCGGTCCGCGATGGTGACGCTTACATTCTCAACGGCGCCAAGAGCTTTCTCACCGGTTCGAACGTCAACGACCTCAACGCGACCTTCGTGCGCTTCGACGACGTGCCAGGTGCCAAAGGGATCGGCGCCATCGTGGTGGAGCACTCAATGCCTGGCGTCGAAATCCGGCGCGGCCCGGTCTACATCGGCGATCGCGGGATCCATCATGGCGACATGGTGCTACGAGACGTGCGGGTGCCCGCCGAAAACGTCATCGTCGGCGCGGGCCAGTTCGCCCGGTTGATGACGGCCTTCAACCTTGAGCGCCTGCACAATTGCGGCTTCTGGCTGGGCTTCAGCCAGGCCGCATTTGACGAGGCCGCCAAATACACCCAAGAGCGCGAGGCGTTCGGCAAGCAGATCATCGACTTTCAGGCTGTCTACCACTCGCTGGCCGACATGTGGGTCCAGATCGAGGCGCTGCGACTGCTCGCCTACCGGGCCGCGGCCTCGGCGATCGAGGGCCGATTTCCGAAGCTCGCAGAAGTCACCCAAGCCAAGCTGTTCGGAGCCACGGTCGGTCCGCAGATCACCCTCAAAGCAATGGAACTGCACGGCGGCTACGGCGTGACTACCGATTTTCCCATCCAGCGCATACATCGGGACTGCGTCACCAACGTGGTGGCCGGGGGCGCACCGGCCGTGCTGCGCAACGGCGTGGCCGCTGGGCTGTTTCCCGACCGACGGTTCCCGCAAGCATGACCCTCACGGTCGAGCAGCAGGATTTTCAGGAGGCGGTGCGCGACTTCTGCGCGCGCGAATGCGGCACGCGCGAACAGCGTGAGGCGTTGCTCGACGCTGACGAGGAGGATCAATCTTCGGCCCTGTACAAGAAGCTTGCCGAACTCGGTTGGCTGGGCGTCGCGATTCCCGAAGAATACGGCGGCTCCGGTGGAACGTACGTGGAGCAGACAATCCTGTTCGAGGAGCTGTGGCGCGGTCTTGCGCCGGTCAAGGCGCTCGGTCCGACGACGACCGTTGCGGGATGCTACAAGCGATTCGGATCCGAGCAGCAGAAGCATGACGCGCTGTCCGCGATCGCGGACGCCGAGATCATGTCGATCTCGATCTCCGAGCCCGGTGCGGGATCCGATGTCGCCGCAATCGCCTGCAGGGCGGAGCCGGTTGCGGATGGCTATGTACTCAACGGCCAGAAGACGTGGTGCTCTTATGCACACCGAGCTGGGCGAATCTTGTTGGTCGCGCGAACCAGCCGCGACGAGAAACCGCATGTGGGTTTGACCATCTTCGAGGTACCCCGCGATGCCGAAGGCATTGAAACTCGCCGCATCTCGACGCTGGGAGGTCGCGAGGTCAACGACGTCTTCTTCACCGACTGCTTCGTGCCCGCCGAGAACGTCGTTGGCGAGATCGGGCGTGGGTTCCCGCAAATCATGGCCGGCCTGGACGGCGAGCGTCTGCTCGGTGCCGCGGTTGGCCTCGGCATCGGCCAGCGGGCGCTGGACGACACCATCGCATACGTCAAGGAGCGCAAGCAGTTCGGGAAAGCAATCGGCACGTTCCAGGCGCTGCGCCATCGCATCGCCGACCTTGCCACCGAGCTCGAGTGTGCACGTCTGCTCACCTATGAGGTCGCCCGGCGACTCGCAGATGGCGCCGACCCAGTCACAACGCGTATGACGTCGATGGCCAAGATCAAGAGCTCCGAAGTCGCCAAACGCATCGCACTGGAGGGCATGCAGATGATGGGCGGCTACGGCTATGCGACCGAATACGACATGGAGAGCCACGTCCGCCACTCACTGGTGCTACCGATCTACGCCGGCACCAACGAGATCCAACGCGAAATCATCAGCGGGTCACTAGGTTTGCGCTAGCGGCAGCTATAACCACGGTTCTGAAAGAGACGTCGTTGGTGGCAAACACTGGCGCGTTCCCGTCCACTGCGGCCCACCAGCGTCCAGGTGGGTTACATACCACATGTAATGTCTGCCGCATTTGTAAGGCGATCCGGCGGTAGTGTTGCCCACGTGGCTTCAGCTATCCACGGAGAGGTTCCGGCGGACCCGCGCTCGAGCATTCTTGCCGCCGCCGAAAGATGCTTTGCGCGATTTGGCATCATGAAAACGACGATGGAAGATGTCGCGCGTGCTGCGAATCTATCCCGCGCGACTGTATACCGGTATTTCGCTGACCGGGACAGCCTGATCTTGGAGTCTGTCGTTAGACGCTCCCGTCTGAACATGCAACCAGCCCGTGAGTACATCTTGCAATGGCCCACCACTGAACAGAGGATTGTCGAGGGCATTCTGCATGACGTGCAGCGAGGTCATCGCGACCCGATGATCCACAAATTGGTCTCGCCGCCCGAAATGATGATGGCTACCTCCTTACTCGCTACATCCGGTAAAGCGGCCGAACTCACGCGCGAGCTGTGGGAGCCNATTCTGATCGCCGAACAGGAATCCCGTGCCCTGCGTCCAGACATCGACTTGGTGCTGCTGTACGAATGGATCGCCGAACTNGAAATGATGTGCATCAGCCAACTGGCNGCCGGGACCGGATCTATCGACAGATTCCGCCAAAAGCTTCGTGCGTTCTTTGTCCCGGCCCTGCTTGGGACTAACCAAACCGTGATTTAGACGATTCGACTGTTCTTGTGACGGCGCGTGAGTATGTCCCTCACGCCCCGCAACATCCGTCAGCGATTGTTGTACCCGGCATCGACCGGCAACGTGACACCGGTGATGTATCGCGCCTCGTCGGAAGCGAGGAAGACGATCGCGTTGCTGATATCGACGGCCTCGATCAGCTCGACGGGCATCGGGTTCTTGTACGCCGGGTCGTTGGCGACCTCGGGATGCGCGTTGACAAAGGCTTCATATTCCGCGTTCGCGACCATCGGTGTGTTCACCCCGGTCGGATGCACGGTGTTGACTCGAATGCTGTGCTTGGCGAGCTGATTCGAGTACAGGCGCATAAGACCGACCACGCCGTGTTTGGCCGCGGAGTATCCGGCTTGACCGGGAAAAGTGTTCAAACCAATGCTCGTTAGGCCCGCCGCCGAGCTAGTGATCACAATGGATCCGCCTTCGCCGCGTTCGATCATGTCCGGAACCGTCACTTCGAGCACGTGCCACACGCCTGTGAGCATCACGTCAATGGCGTCATGCCAGGCCTGGGGCCTATCCCCCGGTTCAAGAACGGGCATGATCCCAGCGTTAGGCAGGACAATATCGACTTTGCCGAACTGTTGGATGCCCGCGTCGTACGCGGCTTGTACGTCGGCTCGGTTCCGGACATCGGCGACCGATGTCAAAATGGCGCCACCGACCTCCTTGACTAGGCGTTCCGTCTCTTCGAGATCGCCTGGCGTGGCCATCGGGTAAAACACGGTTGGGAATTGCTGACATATGTCGATCGCGATAATCGACGCGCCTTCTTCTGCAAGACGTACGGCATGTGAACGGCCCTGCCCCCGGGCCGCGCCGGTGATGAAGGCAACTTTGCCGTCGAGCCTTCCCATGAGACCTCCTATGGTGTCGCCGCCCGGAGATGGAGCAAGTTCATGCCCATAGCCACGGCTCTGCGCACGGCCCGAGAGGCAATCCCCACGGCACCGTACCGCGGTGGCGATCGACGTGTCAACATATAACAATATTCGCCTCACGTATCGCAGTGGTGCTGGCCGACCGCCTGCAGCGATTGTTCTGGACGACCACGCGGCTTACCGGGTCCGCGCGGAGGTTGGATCTCGGCGCCGCTACCGAGATATTGGTCGAATCCTGTAATACGCCATGACAGCGCAAGTGCCGGGATTGTCGATGAGGTAGCGAGGCAGGCGGCGGTCGTTCTCGGCGAATGCCCGCTCCCAGCTTGGCGTCCGGAACTCCCGTGGAAGTTCACCCGCCGCAGCAGACACGTTTGTGAGACATAATACGATAATTGATATATGATGTGCCACATCCCGCGTCGAACGGTGATAAGCCGGCCGCACGATCGGAAGGACTGATCTGCACAATCCGCTCTCGCACGCCTCCGGGCAGGCTCTGCACAACGATTTCGCTCGACTCTTATGCCGCGCGTTGAGCGCGCGGACCGTGGTGGAGTTGCAGGCCCGCGACGGGGCAACGACAGCAGCGCTCGCAGGCGTCGTCCGGGCCACCGGGGGTCGCGTGATATCGATCGGCGACCCGTCGGTGCTGAACTCGATCGATCAGCGGCTGTCGGCCGATGCGCTCACCGGGTTCGCCGAGCTCGTCGCAGTCGATTCGGTCGAACCCTGCACGTCCATGGTGCCCGCGGAAATCGACGTCGTATTCGTCACCCCGCCTGCACAACCCACGGACAGATTCCTCGCGCTCCTCGGCGTGCTCACCGCGCGGTTGCGCAACGGCGGAGTTTTGTTTAGCTCATCGCGGGTTGCCTGGTATGCGGTCTACGTGCGCGATCCGGCCCATGGCTTCCGGACGTCGCTGTCGCCGCTCGGCGCAATCTCACTGTGGTCAAGGTCAGCGAAGAACCCTTGACACGCCGCACCCTTGTTCTATAGTCGGTCCATCAACATAATACAAACTCTGTTCTATGTATCTCTGGAGTCCTGGTGAACCTCGGCGAGCTTTGCGAGTACTGGGCGGTCTGGCGGCCGCAAGCCCCCGCAATCCGCACCCGGGAGACGACCACGACGTGGAGCGAGCTAGAAGACCGAACGGCACGGATTGCCGGTGCACTCAACGCCCTTGGAACCGGCCACGGTGACCGGATTGGTATCTACGCGGCGAACTCGCTCGCATGGTGCGAACTGGCCATCGCCGCGCTGCGCGTTGGCGCGATCGTCGTCCCGCTCAACTTACGGTTCACCAGCTGCGAGTTGCTGCCCGTTGTCAACGACGCCCAACTCAGCTGCATTGCTTACGATTCCGCGCGCGCCGAACGCTACGCGTCGCTGGCGGCCGACCGACCGGACATCGTCCCCATTTCCCTGGATAACGCTGCGCCGGCGGAACTGTCGCTCGACACGTTGGCCGCATCGNCCCGGGCGGGGACCCCAGGCCGCGTCGCAGCGGACGACGTAGCCATCATCAGCTTCAC
>JGI12627J18819_10000542_pt1 | contig 12548 bp, 12 predicted proteins | sample TexAe_OM1H0_M2_FD_18819 | JGI IMG/M metagenome (IMG submission 18819)
CCAATCCATGGTCAGTGTCGGAAATTTGCCGAAGGAGTCATACAGAATGGTGACGCGGCTTGGCGTTCCTGCGACCGCCATGTGCGCGAGCAGCAGAATGAAGACCGCCAAGGCGCGTAAGGAAATGTGTCGCATACTGGTGCCTCCTTAGTGCTCAGTCCTTTTCCTGATTGACGTCGCTGGAAGTGGTCCACCCTACGGGGAATATACGAAATCTTAGCATCACGGGAATGTTTAAGGTCTGGAGTATTCACCCATGTGAATTCCCGATTCTCCGTGGCAATGTCGGGCAACGTCAAGCGAGCGCGGCTCTGTTGAATGTAGACAGCAGACCTGCACAGAGCAAACCGGGTGCGGGATTCTGGACGAGCGTCGGCAACCCTTACCTTACGCTCGGGCGGCGGACGCTACCGCGTGTATGCCGCAAGCGTCTGTGGTCTTGACCGACTGACCCTCCGGCGTTAGGATGACCTCGCTGGATCTGAGGAGCAATATATTGATGAGCATCAATAATGATGTTTTCCCGCGCAACTCCTCTTCTTACAATGACTTCCAGGCTGAAATCGATTCAATTCCCATAGCATCCCGCGTCCGCCGCACCCCGCGAGCGGGTTCCTTCTGACGGTTTTATCGAAAGCGCGCAACAGCATCCTGCCTACGCGCACTCGTTCTCAAAGCGCGCTTCCGATAAAACACTAGCGTGATTCGGACACAATACGCTCCATCGAGGGGAATTCAGCGCCTATTCTCACCTTCACAGGCGGAATTGAGTTCTCTAGAATTTTCAGCGAATACTTTCCCCACTCATTCGAAGCGACTCGCGACGCTCGTGGCGCAGCCCGTCACAATCAGGTTTCCATTGGTGTCGAAGATTTGAAGCGCAACTGTATCGGTGAACTCGTTCGCGTCGTTACTGATCTCGATAACCCGCGTCAGTCTGTGTGTCTGCGTCCAGGCGCCGGCGGGACTAAAAACGAAGGCCTCGGACACCGCGCTGTAAGTGTGGCCGTCCGTGTGCCGCCAGACACCCAGGCCAGGAGTACTTAACGAGGGGAGCTGGCCTGCGGTCGTCACGGTTAGCGTACCCCCTTTGGCGAACGCAAACAGGGCTGGGAAGGTCCTCAGCGCCTGGCCCGTCTGACAGTCGCGGACCGTGACCTGCAGGCGCCAGGTCCCCTTGAGGCCAGCGTCCTCTGACTGAGCCCAGGCTGTTAATCCGGATCCCAGAACCAGCATGCCGGCTAGAACCAGTGCCGCTGTACCACGGGAAACGGCAACACAACTCAAATTTATTGATGTCAAGAGGTTTCTCCTTCTTGTTTTCGAATATCGCTGTTGTGGTTCCGCCGCTGCGCCGATCACCCACGGCATAGTGACATCGGCTAGCATTAGTGACCATAGAGAGCACCTGAAGTTAATCTGGAGTTTTTCTGAAGCGGCGGATAGCATGGTCCGGCAGGGATGGCATCGAGCTTATGTCGCAGCCTGATTCACACTCAACGTTTCGATTTGGTGAGTTCGAGCTCGATATATCGGCCTACGAGCTGCGCCGAGGCGGGCACCCGGTCCACCTTGAGCGCCAACCTATGGACCTGCTCATCCTTTTAGTGGAACACCATCGTCAGCTCGTCTCGCGGGCTGACATCGTAAAGCGGTTGTGGAATCCGGGTGTCTTCGTTGACGTCGAAATGGGAGTCAATACAGCGATCCGTAAGCTGCGGCAAGCTCTGCGGGATTCGCGAGAGTCGCCGGCATTCGTTGAAACAATTTCGGGCAAGGGCTACCGTTTCATCGCTCCGGTCAACGCGGTGCTCCTCGGGCGCCACCAGGAGGCCATCGAATCGGTAGCGGTGCTGCCCTTCGCCAATGACAGCGCCGATCCCGACGGGGAATACTTGAGCGACGGCATCACCGAAACCGTGATCAACAATCTCTCGCAAATCTGGGACCTCCGCGTAGTGGCACGCAGCACGGTGTTCCGCTACGAAGGAAAGGACATCGACCCCCAAAAGGCAGGGAACGATCTGCACGTTCGCGCCGTGGTCTCGGGGAGATTGCTGCAGCGCGGGAGTACGCTGATCGTCCGGGCCGAACTGATGGATGTTGCAACGGGCGCGCAGCTGTGGGGTGGCCAATACAACCGCAAGGCGGAGGACGTTTTTGCCCTCCAAGACGATCTCTCCAGAGAAATTTCTGAGAAGTTGCGGTTGCAGTTGACCGGCGATGAGAAGGGGCGACTGTCGAAACGCTACACGCAGGACGCCGAAGCCTATCGGGTGTACCTGAAGGGACGATACCACTGGAACAAACGGACCCCTGAAGGTGTGCAGAAAGCCATTGAGTACTTCCAGCAAGCTCTTGACAAAGACCCAACGTATGCGCTGGCTCGCGCAGGTTTGGCTGATACCTACGCTTATTTGTCATTTTTTGGTGTCGTTCCTCCGAGCGAGGCCATGCCGAAAGCAAAGGCTGCGGCTGCGAAGGCGTTGGAGATCGACGACCAACTCGCGGAAGCTCACGTTTCATTGGGATACGTCAGCTTCACGTACGATGGGGATTGGCCGCGTGCCGGAAGGCATTTTGAGCAAGCTCTCGCCCTGAATCCCGCTTATTCCCGATCTCACACCTTCTATCCTTTCTATCTCAGCTCTCTCGGGCGAATAGAGGAAGCGTTGGCAGTGGCGAAATGCGCCCTGGATCTCGACCCTGCTTCCCCTGCTGTCAGCCATAGTTTGGCGGTGCAGCTCTACCTGGCGAGGCAATTTGACCAGGCGATCGATCAGGCCCATAACACACTGGAGATGGATGGGAATTTTGCCATTGCATACGCGTTGTTGGGAGAGGTGTATGTTTCGAAAGGAATGTACCGGGAAGGTCTGCTCGCGCTGGAAAAATACTCCGCACTAAGCCGAAGCAGCGCCACCTCTCTCGCCCTTCTTGGATACTCGCAGGCTCGATTAGGCGAGCGAAGCCAGGCGCTACGGATGATCGAGGAACTTAAGGCGGCTTCGAAGCAGAGTTTTGTACCTGCCCTGTTCGTTGCGCTGGTTTACGCCGGGCTGGAAGACAAAGATCAGGCCTTTACTTGGCTAGAAAAGGCTTACGAGGAGCGGTTCAATCGTCTCTCTTACCTCAAAGTAGAGGCGCTCTGGGACCCCCTTCGCTCCGATCCCCGGTTCGCCGACTTGCTTCGACGCGTCGGCATCCCGCCTTAAGCTCGATTGATGAGCGTGGTTTATCGAGTGCCACACTCCCTGCTTATTAGACAGTCCTTCACGATTCCTATTGAACAATCCCCTTCTCACCAGTAAATCAAAAGTCGATCCGACGCTTGTGGGCGAGTCGTCGGCAAACCTTCCCTTAACGGATGCTAGGGTAAAGAGCTTAGCCGACAAGCTCCTAGGTCGAAATCTCGCTTCTCTGGCTCAAACTCTTAAGCGACGTCGCAAACGATGATTCAATCCCGCCGATTCTGCGACTGGGCGAGGGGCAAATGCCATCCTCGGTATATCGCCATAACTCGCAGCCAGAAGCAAAGTAGTGCGCCCACGGTCAACACCATAAAAGCCGGGTAATGCAATTCATATCCGATCACCACCACGACGCCAGCGGCTAGCGCNGCAACAGCATANATATCCGCCTCGAGCACCGTCGGCGTTTGGTTGACAAGCACATCGCGTAATATGCCACCACCAATCCCGGTTAGCACTCCCATAAAAATCGTCATCACCGGATTGAGTCCCGCGATGAGNGCCTTTTGTGTGCCGGCGACGGCAAACAGGCCGAGTCCCGCGGCGTCGAATAACAACACCAGCCTGCGACGTTTATCGATGTTGGGATACCAGAAGAACGTCACCAATCCTGCCAGAAGAGAGACCCCGAGATAGCGCCAGTCGCTGATGGCCGCTGGTGGCAGCGCGCCAATCAGCACATCTCGTGTGATCCCGCCGGCATTACCGGCCGCGAACGAGAGTGCCACTAGACCGAACAGATCGAACCGGCTTTTGACACCCGCTGCCGCACCGCTGAGTGCGAAAACGAATGTGCCAAGCAGATCCACCCCATCCAAAAAAGGAACCGCTAGTTGATGCCCGTGCATCAGGATGTTGTTCACGAAGCCAGCCATGCATGCGCCGCAACAACTAGAGCCTTCACACCTGTCTCCAGAGTTGGGTGGATCACCGGTGCAAAGCGCGGATTGTGGTTGGTCGGCAGCGAATTGAGCGTGCCATCCTTCTTCGCCTTGTCATATACCTCAGGATCATGACCGCCAAAGAACCAGAACACCGCCGGAGCGTGCCACTCCGCCCCAAAGCATCCGAAATCCTCGCTCGCCATCGTAGGTTTAGTTTGCTCTACGGCGCCGTCAGGGAAGTTTTGGCGAAACGCGTCAACGACCTTCTCTGTCGCATCGACATCGTTTGTTACCAATGAATAGCGGTCCAGTGGAGTGATCTCCGGTACCCTCTGCGCACCTGAAGCTGCTGCTTCGGCATTCACAATTCGTTCAATCGCTGCAAGCACATGTTTGCGGACCCCCTCATCAAAGGTGCGCACGTTTAACTTGATAATCGCTTCGTCAGGAATAACATTCTCTTTCGTGCCCGCCTGCAGCGCCCCAATCGTCACCACGGCGGAATCGGTTGGAGCGACTTCTCGCGACACGATGGTTTGCAGCCTCATGACGGTGGAGGCGGCCATGACAACGGGGTCAATGCTCGCCTCTGGCATCGAGCCATGCGCACCGCGCCCAAACAAACGAATTTGCAAGCTGTCAGCAGCGGAGGTCACAACTCCTGTACGCCAATCGAGGTGCCCAGATGGCAAACTCATGACGTGTTGCCCGAGTACGACATCGGGCTTCGTAAACCGTTTGAAGAGCCCGTCGTCAATCATGGCTTGAGCGCCCTGTGCCGTCTCCTCCCCTGGTTGAAAGACTGGCATCAACGTGCCATGCCAGCTATCGCGGCTTTTGGCAAACAGCGAGGTCGCTCCAATCAAGCAGGCCACGTGCATGTCGTGCCCGCAGGAGTGCGCCACTGGCACGGTCTTGCCATCAGGGCCTGTCGCTGTAACTGTACTCGCATAGGGGAGTCCAGTAGCTTCCTTGATGGGCAACGCATCCATGTCAGCGCGCAGCATTACAGTTGGGCCGTCTCCGTTGCGCAATGTACCGACAACTCCCGTCTTGCCGACTCCTGTGGTGACCTCAAAGCCGTTGGCCTTGAGATGATCCGCCGCAATCTGAGCGGTTCGTGTCTCGTGCATCGACAATTCGGGGTGGGCATGGATGTCTTTGTAGACAGCCACTAGTTCTGGAAGCAACGTGGCAAGACTTCCAAGGATCTCTGACGGCTTGGTCTCGCTCATGAAGTTAGTCTCCTTAAGTCAAAATCGCCACAACATGAGTCGGGTCGCGAGCTAGCGACAACTGCTGTTACTAGCGTTGGGAATTGCCAGGAACGTAATGCTGGCGGGCGCGAAACTGATGCGGCCTGCGCGCGTTGGCTGACTTACGAATTCTGGGACGTCACTATCGCTGTTCAGTTCAAGCGTCTTCCCGTTAAGCTGCACTGCTCTGTCTTGAAGTTGCTTGGCAGTCAGTGTGTAGCGTTCTGCCTCAGGGACCAATGTGACTTCATGGACTTGCTGTCCGTCGGCATTGATGACCAAGAGCGCGACGCCGCCGGGATGGTTCCGTAGACAGTGCGCATAAACATAAAGATTCGGTGTGGGTGATATCTGTGGATCGAGAACCGTCACACCCATGAGGCGCCGCCAAAGCAAAGCGGCCCAGTAATTCGGACGTGGTGAAAATGTGTTTTCGTCCAACAGGCCATAGTCGCTTGACGCCAGTGTGTTGTGCATAATCACTCTTACGCCGCGTTGTGCGAGGCTTGCATGTTGAACAAGATATCGGAAGGTATCCAGAAAGGTCGACGCCCAGGGGTTTCCACCGCAGGCTGCATCGGCGGTTTCCGTAATCCAAAGTGATTTGCCTGGCTCGAAGGTGTCTCGAAGGTTGGCGTAAAATGCGCCAATCTTTTCCGGGCGCGAGAGCCAGTCGTGAGAAAGTGCCGCTGCCGCCGTTGTTTGTGATGATGCGCCCATGGTTGCGCACCGCTGTGAAGCAGCCGCATAAAGATGGTACGAAAAAAGGTCGAATACGGGACCGGCTGCGTGGAGCAGGTCTTCGGATTTCAGCACTCCGCCACCCATTGGCATTGCGAATGGCCCCTCGCCAACTGAACCTGGACCGAGAAATAGCGTATTGGGCGCAGTTTTCCGAAGGAAAGTATGGAAGACCGCAATGTCGCGGCCATACCTCGCGGCATCGTATCCTTTCGGTGCGCCGCCCATCGCCGCATATGTCGGCTCATTCATGAATTCGCTTGCAGCGATTCGTCCTCCAGCGGACTTGGTGTATTGGAACAATTGTCGCGCCTGGTCCGAGGTCCATACGCCTTGAGCATCACGCGATCCTGGCCCCGTAGCCACAGATGTCACAATTTCAGCATTCACCTCATGAGAAAAATCGACGACGCCCTTCCATTCCTCTCGCGTTAGGACTCCGCTGAAACCTGCTGGGGCGTTGGCTGGGGCGGCGTTTTCCGAATCCTGAAAATAAGCGCTATTAGCCCACGTACCGCTGACTCGCACATATGCGGGGCTTAACGCCGCTGCCAATTTTCGCAATCGCGAATTTGAAAGATCAATGGGCGCTCGATATCGATAGAGGTTCGGGTCTATGCCTGCCGGAGTGAAACCTGCCTGAGGGGCGGGCTCCTGCGCTTTACTTTCGTTCGTGGTGCTCCCGTATGGTTTCCAAAATCTTCCGCCGATGACCTCCACCATTTCAATGTTGTAGGACTGAAATCTTTCATCGACCGTGCCTATGGTTGGCATCTTGGCCGGATCGAGTGACGCAACCTGTGCCATCAATTGCGTTGCTGGAAACACGACGGCCACTGTGCATAAAGCTATCGCTCTGCACATTCTCGAACCGTTACTTCTCTTCATTCCATCACCTCCATTGGCGGCCGACAATTCATAGTTCGTCATAGCAAAGAGGCGTGAACTGTTCATGTACTTCCTATCCAATAGAATCAGCCATCCACAATCTACGGTCTCGGACGCCGTCCATGTTCATGGTGACGGCATGTCTAGCCACAAAACGATTACCGTCTCAAAAAATGGACCCTACATCGTCCCCGGTTCGGTGTCACTCAGGCTTGAGATAATCGGAGTCAATGCCGCAGGCGAGTCGACTGAGTGGGATGAGGGTAATGCTTTCCCGGCATCCCCGCAATATGCACTATGCCGCTGCGGAAATTCGAACAAGAAACCGTTCTGCTGCGCCACGCATGCCAAGATCGGTTTCGACGGGACCGAAACTGCCAGTCGAAAGTCCGTCACGGAGCAGGCGCAAGTGCTCGTCGGGCCGTCGATGCAACTCGCTGATGCCGAGGTCTTGTGCGCGTTCGCACGCTTTTGCGATCCAAACGGCCAGGTTTGGAATGAGGTGAAAGACACCGATGATCCCAAGGTGCGAGTGCAGTTTCTCCAGCAGGTGGGTAACTGCCCTTCCGGTCGATTGATCGCGGTTGACAAACACGACGGAGAATCAATCGAACCGAAACCGCCACATTCAATCGGATTAGTTGAGGATCCGGCGCAGAAGTGTAGCGGTCCGTTGTGGGTTCGTGGCGGTATCGCGCTCGTCGGCGCCAATGGCCAAGCCTACGAGATTCGCAATCGCATGACACTGTGCCGCTTCGGCAAGTCCGAGAACAAACCTTTCTGTACCGGAGCGCATGTAGCCGACCCCCAGTTTCGCGATGGACTAGTTTGAACCCAGAGCTTTCTCACTGGGAGGCTCGGCGGCGCAACAGTACTCGCATATGCCCAAGGGAGGCGGCTTGACAGCCCCCCGCTCAGAGAAGAGTTGTGCTCGGAAGACAGGCCTTCTACCCAGTGTTTTAGTGGCCTAAGCTAAGAGCCAGTCAGGTATAGAATCAAGCCCCGGCAGGGTGATGGCTAGCACGTGCTTAGGCACCCTGTCCGAGTTCGTATTTGGAGGATCACATGACACAGAACAATCTTGAGCTCATGCGGACACTCGACGATTCGTGGAACGCACAGGACTGGGATACGTTTGAAAAGCGGCATTCGAAGGACACCACCGTCTTTTGGCCTGGTCAGGCCGAGCCAACAAGAGGGCGCGACAATCACAAGGCGGAGTCCATCGAATTTTTCAAGACGTTCCCCGACAATCATCTGATTAATCATCCTTATAAAGTGGAGATTGCTCAGGGCGAATGGACATGCACTGTGGCGGATTTCAGGGGAACGATGACAGGTCCGATGACAATGCCAGGCGGAACGGTGATCCAGCCCACGAACAAGAGTTTCCACGTGGATTTCTGTACCGTTGCACGCTGGAACGAACAAGGTCAGATCGTGGAAGAGAATCTTTTTTACGATCTCATGGGGATGCTGAGGCAAATAGGCCTGATGCCGAGCCAAGAGCAAAAGGCAGCGTAACGACGAGCGATCCAACAATGGCCGAGCGGATGCCAGCGTTGTTCATTGGGCACGGGAATCCGATGAATGCGCTACTGGTGAACCCTTATACGCAGCGGTGGGCATCGATCGGCGCNACCCTGCCGAAGCCGAAGGCAATACTTTCGGTGTCGGCCCACTGGTACATCGAAGACGCAGCCGTCACCGTGAGCACCGCGCCGAGGACGATCCACGATTTCGGCGGCTTCCCGCGCGAGCTATATCAGGTGCGATATCCCGCGCCCGGTGATCCCGACCTCGCTGCGCGCGTCCAGAAATTGCTTGCTCATGTGCCGGTGCGCCGCGACGATAGCTGGGGTCTCGACCACGGTACTTGGTCGGTTCTGCGCCACGTCTATCCACAAGCCGATATTCCAGTGGTTCAACTCAGCATTGATGAAACGCAACCGCCCTCGTTCCATTACGAAGTCGGCAAGCGCCTGGCGCTCTTACGAGAAGAAGGCATTCTCATCCTCGGTAGCGGCAACATCGTGCACAACCTGCATGCCTATGCTTGGGGACGGCACGCACCGGAGCCGTACGATTGGGCGATCTCGTTTGAAACTCGAGTCCGCGAGCTGCTCCTCGCGGGAGAGTACAAGCCGCTCGTGAATTACGAGGATCAGCTCGGCAGTGAAGCGGAACTAGCAGTGCCCACGCCGGACCATTATGTGCCGCTGCTTTACGTTGCCGGCACTCGCACACCATCCGAGCCGCTCACATTTCCTGTTGAGGGCGTAGATGGCGGTTCGGTCTCGATGCTCGCAGTGCAAGTGGGCTGATTAAAACTGGGAACCACTCTGCCCGCAACGTGAAAGTGGTCCAGAAACGGGCTTGGAGGAGATCAACGGCGATCTCCGCGAAGCCAACTTCTGGCCCGAGAAAACTCCTGGTCGACTGGTCGACCCGAGTCGGCCCGGTGCCCCAAGGCCAACTCGCTTCTTGATCGAGTAGACTGGAGCCAAGCCACCACCAACTCCGGAGATACCGAAGCCACGTGCACACCACGCCCTCGACCTGCACATCGGATTTGCACCGCAGTTCCAACGCTTCGCGCTGGGGAGTCCTAGCGATACTATCAATTGCAATTGTCCTGTCACTGACGACATGGTTTTCGGCGACAGCCATCACCCCCGAATTGAAGCGAGAATGGCACCTTTCGCCTTTCGCCATCTCTTGGTTGACGATTGGCGTGCAGATCGGTTTCGTCTGTGGCGCCNTGGCCGCCAGCCTAGTCAATCTTCCCGACATTGTCCGTCTCAACTGGCTGATGGCGCTGTCTGCCCTGCTGGCGGCAGCAGCGAATGCGACGCTTCTGACGGCGCATGGTCCCGTGGAAGCTGTTGCAGCTCGAATCGTAACGGGATTTGCTTTGGCGGGTGTCTATCCGCCCGCTCTTAAGGTGGTATCCACTTGGTTCAACCGTGATCGAGGTATTGCGCTCGGGGCGGTGGTCGGTGCGCTAACCATCGGATCGTCCATGCCGCATCTTTTTCGCAGTCTTTCCGCTGCGGTGGATTGGCGATTCGTCGTTAAGATATCCACCCTTGCCACGTCGCTCGGAGGAGTGCTTCTTTGGCTCTTCGCGCGCGAGGGACCCTATCCCTTTGGACGCGCTATATTCGATCCACGGCAGGCTGGGGCTGTTTTCCGCGATCGAGACCTCCTCTTGGCCAATCTCGGCTATTTCGGACATATGTGGGAGCTGTATGCAATGTGGGCATGGCTTCTGGTGTACGTGAACGAGGCCCTTGAATCCCAGCACGTGTGGTTGTTCGGCCGGGCATCTTTTCTCACTTTCGTGGCGATCGGGACGGGGGCGTTCGGCTGCCTCCTGGGAGGGATCCTGTCAGATCGTATCGGACGCACAGCGACGACCGCTGGGATGATGATCGCGTCCGGAGCCTGCGCCCTTGCGATCGGCTTTGCCTTTGGTGGGCCGTCATGGCTATTCATCACGATCCTGGTGATCTGGGGCGTTTCTGTCATCGGTGACTCCGCCCAGTTTTCCGCAATGATTACTGAACTTGCCGACCAGCGCTTTGTCGGAACCGCACTTTCAGTTCAGCTCGGCCTGGGATTTGCGCTTACCGTGTTGGCAATTTGGCTGGTGCCTCGGATGGCTGGTTTCCTGGGTTCTTGGCGGTGGACATTTCTCATGCTGGTTCCAGGCCCTTCAATTGGCGCTTCTGCCATGCTGTTGTTGCGGAGAAGTCCCGGCAGTGCGCGGTTGGCCAAGGGAATGCGCTAGAAAATCGCAGTCACCACTTCCGGGAGCAGAGGATCAACGAGGTCCATAAACGGGCTTCGAGGATGGCCGGATTAGTACCGGGAAGCGCGCAACTGGCGTTTGCCAGACAGGATGCAAAGGAACGCGGGGAGAGAGATGATGCTGGGCGCCGGTCGGAGTACAGCTACAGCCCGCGCCGACATTGGTGCTCGATATTCAAGCCCCGACGGTGAAGCGTGGGTCCGAGGTTTGCGCACACGTGTGATGACGTACGTTGTTCTCGACGACGATGTCGATTGGGAGTTTACCTTCGACTCGCGCCTCGGGAATCCGATTGCGATGATTCGAATACTGGCGGGTTGTAGCGGCCTCGAATGAGGCCGGCGTATTATCAAGCGAATTACTTGGCGGTGTTGTGCGCCCCGCGTCCCTCCCACAGCAACTTGACTTGAAGGCAGGATTCTCCGGGTAGTCGAATAACCAAGCAAGATGTCGAGTGACCCGAATCACTGGAGGCAATTTGAACGGATTTCCGACGTTTGATCTGACGGGTCAAGTGGCACTTGTTACTGGTGCTGCCCGAGGTTTAGGTAATGCCATTTCGCTGGCCTTGGCTCATGCCGGCGCAGACGTGGCACTTGGCCTGCGTGATGTGCACGCACGGGGAAGCCTGCCGGCTCAGATCGAAGCTATGGGCAGACAGGTCATTCCGCTACAAATGGACATGACACACCTCGATCAGATATTTCAGGCGGTTGATGACACCGTGCGGCATCTCGGACGAATCGACATCCTCGTCAACAATGCGGGACTCGCACCAGACAACCTCGCGGAGAACGTGCGCGAGGAGGACTTTGATCTGACGCTGGCCGTCAATCTGAAGGGAACATTTTTCGCTAGTCAGGCTGCCGGGCGCGTCATGATCCGGCAGAAGAGCGGTTGCATCATCAATCTGAGTTCCCAGGCAGGATTCGTGGCGCTGCCGACCGAGTCGGTGTACTGCATGACCAAAGCTGCCATTGCGCACCTGACTAAATGCCTTGCGGTCGAGTGGGGTAAGTACAACATCACTGTGAATGCCGTCGCACCGACATTTATCCGTACTCCGGGGACGGAGAGCTGTCTTGCCAATTCCGAGTTCCACTCAGACGTGATCGAGCGTATTGCCGCGCTTCACCGAATTGGTGACCCAATGGATGTGGCGGGCGTGGTCGTATTCCTTGCCTCCCGGGCAGCGTCCCTTATCACGGGCGAGACAATTCTCATCGATGGCGGATGGACCGCCAGGTAAGCAAGTACAGCGTCGCTGGGCATCTGAGAGGTAACTAGGTTGCCCGCCGCGGTACGGGCGCGATTGGTACCTCTGATCGCGCTGGTCGCAGCCTCCTTGCTGCGCCATTGACGCTTTCCCGCCGGGGTGGTGTGTTATTAAAATTGGAAATGATGAGACCAATCGAGAGCTCGAATCTGCGGGTGGATAGAATCGTCAATCGCGCGCGTGAATTCTATCAATTGCTATTCAATTTTGAGGCTATGGTCAGCGACGAGCGCTTCTGCGCTTGGCGGGCTGGTCCGGATATGCTCCTGCTCTTCAACCAGGGCGGGTCTAATGATCCGGTCGTCATTCGCGGAGGCATCATCCCTCCGCATGAGACACGCGGTTCTGGCCACCTCGCCTTTGCGAATTCTTCGGACGGGCTCGATAGTTGGTGAACGCGACTGCGCGAATGTGGAAGCCCAATTGAATCGGAAGTTC
>JGI12627J18819_10000543_pt1 | contig 12537 bp, 10 predicted proteins | sample TexAe_OM1H0_M2_FD_18819 | JGI IMG/M metagenome (IMG submission 18819)
CCAACCGCATAACATCAGGAATGCCATCAGACGAATGTCGCGAAGCATAATCACCTCCGGCGATCGATTTACAAATTGCTCAACACGAAATGAACTCCGATGATGTGCCGAGCTTCTCAAAGGAATCGGTTGAAGCTCCAAGGCGCGATTCGAAGCAAAGGGGGAGTCGCTTCTGAAGGAAAGTTGGTCAGGGCTCGGATGTTCTCGTTTACCACCGGCTCACTTTACGATGACTGTCATGCGCATCCAAGGATGGATGCAGCACTGAAAGTGATGTTCGCCCTTTGAAAGGCCAGTGACTTGAAGCTGGCTGCCTTGAAGGATGCGTGTTCTGGCTACGGCAACGCTCAAAAAACCCGCCTCACACTCGGGAACCGCGTTTTCTCCCCCATTGAGCGGCGGGATGAATCCACCTCCGAAATTCGCAACTTCCGTGAAGGTGTGGGGCTCGCCGCCCTGGTTCACCGCGATAATCGGGGTTCCCTCCTCCACTGTAAGCGTGTCGGGTTCAAAGTCCCACTTCGGGTCGGGGTGCTTACTAGCGGCTAACTCGAGCAATTTAGAAAACGTNGTCGTGTAGCCAAGCCCGGTGTAGCCAAACGCGACGTTCTTGCAGAAACCCGGNCCCACGTTGCCTGGGAGATTGAAAGTCGCAGGATCACATTCGTCCAACGCCACCACCTGTGCGGGGGTCCTGTGTTGNGCGGTTGCTCCCATAGTTCCAGCAAACAGAAGGCAACCNGCGGTTAAACCGATCTTCGCTATTAGGGTGTTCGTCATGGTTTTCCTCTCCTTAATCGATCCGCCGGGCTCACCACCTTCGCATGGACAACTCCTCGCCCCAGTGTTGTTTGCCCTGACCAGCATTTGCTTGCCCAGATTGGCGGCAATCGTGCGGATAGTTTCACGCGATTCATTGAGGGTCAATGGAGACGATCTGTATTACATCTGTATTGACCTGTAGCTGTAAGCTGCTGCACGAAAAGAGATTGTTGGCCTGTTGTGCGAATCGGAATAGAATATGTCCCGCTCGGATGAGAGGTTGCCATGGCTGTAAGGGGTATCGGCTTCCCGGAGAGACCGATCCGCTTCGGGGACTGTGAGCTGAATGCCTCGTCGTTTGAGCTTCGCCGCGGCCGGCGGACCATCAAGCTCGAGCGCATTCCGTTGCAGGTCCTGCTGATGCTGATTCAGGAGCACGGCAAAGTCGTAACCCGGGAAGCGATCGCCGACCGGATATGGGGCAAGGGCGTTTTTGTCGATGTGGACAACGGGATCAACACCGCCATCCGCAAAATCCGGCAGGTCCTCAATGACGATCCCCAAAGCCCACGATTTGTGGAGACGATCGCAGGAATCGGGTACCGATTCATTGCGGCTTTGGAGCCGACGGATGGGCCGGTTCTTGTGGCAGAACCAGCACATCATGACGTCGCGCCACCGGTTGATGTGGATCAAATCGACGGCTCCCGCGTCCGGGCGCGCGATCCAGAACTGCCCCGTGATGGCAGATGGGCGACAGAACGTCTGTCTTCCAGGCGTTTCGACATCCCGAAACCCCGGACGTCGTTGGTCGGACGCGAGCGGGAAATTGCGCACGCGGCGAAGCTCCTGCTTGATCCACATGTCCGTCTCCTCAGCTTTATCGGTCCGGGGGGTTCGGGTAAAACCCGTCTGGCCATTGCCGTAGCTCAGGGAGACGCGGAAGCATTCAAAGGCGGTGTTCAATTCATTGGGTTGGGTGCCATCACAAACCCGGAGCTCGTGGGAGATGCAATCGTTAAGGGGCTGAACCTGCTGAAGGTCGCGAATCGCAGCATACCGCAGCTTATCTGCGATCAGTTACAGGCAGGCGGACCGCTTCTACTCGTGCTCGATAATTTCGAGCAAGTGCTCGCAGCGGCACAAACCGTGTCGGAAATTCTGGCACAATGCCCGTTCGTAAAAGCGGTGGTCACAACCAGAGCTTCCCTGAAGATCTATGGCGAACAGGAGTTCCCGGTTTCTCCTTTAATGACGAGTGCCGCCATGCAACTGTTTGAGCAGCGCTCCATGGCAGTGCGACCTGATTTTGCAATCACACCGGAAAACCGAGTCGCGATCGAGGCCATTTGCCATCGTCTGGACGGTCTGCCTCTGGCAATCGAGCTTGCAGCAGCACGCACCAAGGTATTGTCACCCTCCGCCATCCTCGACCGCTTGCAATGCCGGCTCGAACTCCTCACTGGAGGTGCATCCGATCTTCCCGAAAGGCAAAAAACTCTTCGCAAAACGATCGATTGGAGTTACGACCTCCTGAGCGAAGNGGAGCAGAGGCTCTTCTGGCGATTTTCGNCCTTTGTTGGCGGAGCCACGATTGAGGCAGCTGAGGCCGTTTGCGACACTCGCCTGGACCTGGGAATGAATATCTTCGACGGGCTTACATCGCTGCTCGACAAAAACCTCATACAGCGAGTCGATCAAAACGAGTCCGAACCCCGATTCACCATGCTCGAGACAATCCGTGAATACGCGCTGGAGCGCCTGGCCCTGAGTCGTGAAGGGCCCTCGACGCGACGGAGTCACGCAGCATATTGCATGGTTCTCGCAGAGGAAGGGAATCCTGAGCTCGATCCGATTGCACGGACGGCGTGGCTGGCGAGATGCGACGCTGAGGCTGATAATTTTCGTACCGCACTGGACTGGCTGCTCGAGAATCGTGAACTCGAATGGGCTATCCGCCTCTCAATGGCACTCTTCCGCTTCTGGGACATGCGTGAGCACTTTATCGAGGGACGCACGTATCTTGAGAACTTGCTTCAACTCATAAAGAGCGGCTACGTAAAAGAACGAGGAAGAATCTGTACTTTTCTTGGCGCACTGGCGCACGGCGACCACGAGTCCGCTGACGCATTTTTGAAGCAAAGCCTCGCCCTTTACGGCGAAGTCGATGACCAATGGGGAATCGCAGCTGCGTGGAACGCGCTCGCTGTGGCAGCGCGTGATCGCGGGAACTTCGAGGAAGCGGAAAGCTATTTTGAAATGAGCCTTGGGTATTGGCGTAAGTTGTCCGATCCGGTTTCGACAGCACGGTGTTTGCACAACCTGGCGAACGCTGCCAAGATGCGCGGCGATTTTCCGCGCGCAACAAAGGCGCTGGCCGAAGCGACTTCAATATTCCGTGAACGCGGTGACATCAGCGGCGCAGCCTGGTCCATCAATCAGTCGGGTGACCTTGAATTGGAGCAAGACCGCATCGAATCGGCGCACAATCTGTATCGGGAAGCACTTGACGTCTTTCGCAAAACTGACGATCGCTGGGGTTGCGCACGATCGCTTGCCGACCTGGGCTACATACATTGCATACGAGGCGAATTTGCTGCTGCTCGCGAGGCATATCGCGAAGCCACGGAACTCTTCGTTGAACTTGGACACCGGCGCGGAATAGCCCGAGCGCTCGAAGGCCAAGCTTGCGTCGCAGCGGCAAACGGAAACGCTATTCGAGCCCTCATATTGGAAGCAGCCGCAGACCGTCTCCGCAATCAGATCGGCGCTCCTCTTCCAAGCGCAGATCGCGCCAGGTTGACTGAAAGACTATGCTCCGCACGGAAGGTTTTAGATAGCACCGAAGGAAGAGTGGCCCGGCAAAGAGGCTCTGAAATGTCACTAGAGAGCGCGATTCTGTTTGCGCTGGAAGAACCTGATCCTATTGCTTGAAAGCCGAAGGATCGATGAGTCTGCGAACCGCAGATACTCGATCTGCACGGATGCCGCTTTTGCGAGCGTGCTCCCAGATGGTTTCTTCGTCGGGCGCCAAATAGACGCAATACACCTTGTCCTCAGTGACATAACTGTGCAGCCACTGAATGTGCGGTCCCATCTCCCTTAAGGTAGCTAGGGATTGAAGGGAGACTTCCCGGATCTGATCTTCCGTTAATGATCCGGCACCCGCGATCTCACGCTCGATGACGAATTGTGGCATGGCTGTGAATTGTAGCACCGAGCGAGTTTCTCAGCTTAGTGCTGGGAAGTCTGGGCTGTATCTGGAGCGCCCGCGCGACGCACTGGTGTTCGTCTTGGCATTCAGAAAAATGAGCGCTTTAGATATAGCGACTTGAAGGAAGCCGGCAGAGCGGTGGAGGCTTTGAGATTCCGCTTGGAGCCGCTAGATGGACACACCGGCTCTTCTCTCTGCAGAAACGCTAAATATCTATGTAGAAAGCACTTGCAATTTCGAAAAAGTAGTGGTCCGAAAAGTAGAGAGAAGGTTCGAATTCACCTCCCTCCGCCACAGAGTCTATCTCCTTTAGAATCTGCCGTTTAAATTGAAACTATCACCCGCATTTGCCCCGGAAAGCCGCGATTCTGTCTACGTTCAGAGAATCAGGCTCACTGCAACGACGCCGCATTCGTTCCCGAATTCTCTGAACGCAACAGCGGCAGTTCCTTTCTATGTTGAAACTGGACTGCAGGTTCGGTGTCTCGCTTGGATGCCGAAGTGGAGTTGCAAACCCGAAGCGTGAAAATTGAGCACGGTCACGATTGCCCTCGATTCCTGCGTTGTGAGGACTTTCCGACAAGGACTGAGCCTGCTCAGTCGTTAACCAGTTTCCCTTTGACCCAAGCACCATCGGGCCGCGCGTACCATGAGAGCCTCCGTTTCAACCGGCAAAAGAAAAATGCATGTCGCAGCCTTTCGTTCACCTCGACCTCAACACCCCTGACCTCGGCCACACTCTAGATCAATAGATCTAGAACTCACTCCCTAGGTGTCGCCATTAGACTTGTTAGCTGCGGAAATCCAAGCTCATTAACAAAGGTGAACCGTCGAGCACGAGATCGATGCCGATGCCAAGCACGCGACGTACAACTGACGCGGGATTCGAAGGGAATTCCGGGCTGGTGTCGTTAGCAAATCCAAAGGCATAAGAAAGCGCTCGCAGTGCTAAAACCCTTGTTAGACTTCTCTTACTTCTGCTATTCACGACCAGTGGGCCTGGTAACGTAATACCCAAACGGGGGCGTGCATGTTTGGGAAAACATGGATGCTGCTTAGCCTTGGTTGGATCAGTGGACTACCTTTAATGGCAGCCCCTGTACCTGCGCCCATCCACGTCATCGTTACTGTTGTCAACAAACATGTTGAACCCGCCCAGCCAGTACCTAGCGTTAGAGTCACGATCGACTTCGTAGACGGTTCTCAAAAAATCACCGAGGCGCGAGACCGCACCAACAGCCAAGGCCAGACCGAACTCGTCATCTCGCCCGAGGCCCAGCAGCGCGGCGATCTTCACGTCGAAATCTCCGACGCACCAAACCTGGTTGTCTATCAGCCAAGCGAAGGTATTTTGACTGACGTGCATCCCACGCTCACCATAGTCCTCCTGCCCAGGGGCTCACCGGCATTGCTTCAGCCCGCGCAAATCGAAGCCATGCTCAACCGCCTCTCTCGCCTGTCCATTCAGAACCAGCAACTGCAGGTATCACTAAATAAAACCGAGCATCAGAAACCCGACTTTGATCGGTTGCTTCGCAATTGGGCTTCCACCAACGGCCTTCCTTATGATCAGGTCGATCAACAGATGCGCGCCTGGGCCAACGACGTCCTCGATCATCGTCAGGAGGCATCACTCACCAAGCAGGGCGAGGCCGAACTCGCCTTAAGGCACTTCGAGAACGCAGCTAAACTCTTTCAGGGCGCCGCACTCACCAGCAAACTTGCACTCCACCGCGAACAGGAGAGCTACCTCGTCGCTCGCCGAGAAGCTCTCCGTTCTCTCTTTAAGGAATCGACCCAGGGCGCGGATGCGTTCCAGTTGGCAAATCAATACCATCAGGCAACACAAATCATGGATGATGCGGTCAATGAAGCCGCGGCAGAGCACCAGCGTTATCCCGACGATATCGCGCTCCGTCACATCTGGTTCCGTGCCGTCCGCTACACCAGCTACGTTCGCATTCAGGAAGGAGCGTGGGCGCTCCGCCATGAGTCTCCTACTGAGAATCCAACCGCTCTCTTTTCAAAAGTCGTCGACGACTGCAAGGTCTTGCTCGCACAGATCGACCGGTCAGCTGAACCAGAACAATACGCCTCCGTCCAGTCTGTCATCGCCTCCGCATATCTCGCTCTCGGCACGGACGTACCCCACAATAAAGATTCAGCAGAGTTTCGTTCCCAGGCCGTCGTGTCGGCCCGTAATGCGCTCGACAGTGCCAATAAGGAGAAGGATCCGGCAGCTTGGGTCAGAGACGCTACCTCCTACAGCCTCGCCCTGGCGATGACAAGTATGCGCAGCTACAACGACGACAACATGCCTGCGGATCAGGCGTCCCAATCCGTCTCGCAAGCCATCGACGTACTTCATTCCATCCTCGAAGTCAGCACTCGATCAAAGAACCCATTGGAGTGGGGAAAGACCCAGACAGTCATCAGCAATGCTTTCACCTTGGAAGCGATGCTTACCTCTGGCAAGCGGGCAACCGACTTACTCAACCAGGCAGAGGCCAGTGCCCGCGCCGCGCTCGAAGTTTTGAACAAGACCGATCATCCTGACGAATGGGCCATGGCGGAAGGGTCTCTTGGTAGCTCGTTCTACGCGCGGTCTATGGGTGCGTCAGGCAATCAGGAACATGACTTCATCCTTCAAGGTGCTACGGCAATTCAGGAATCTCTTCAAGCAGATGCTAGTCAGGAAGACCCACTGGACTGGGCTGAGGCGGAGCAAAATCTTGCCACTATTTTACGTGCCGAAAGCAACAGCTTTACCGGCAATCAGGCCATAGATCTGCTCATACCATCCATCGCTGCCTGGCGCTTCGAGCTTAAGGTCGTCACAAAAGAAGGCGCTGCTCTTCGTTGGGCTGAAACACAATTCAATCTGGGCTCCGCGCTCGCAAAGCTTGCCGATCTCTATAACAACCAGGGCCAGGCCAAAGAGGTCGCCGACTATCGTTCTCAGGCCGCCGTTGCCTTTCGTGCGGCCCTCGAGGTCTTCAACCGGCAAAACAATGCGGATCGATGGGCGCACGCACAATGGGCGCTCGGTACCATCTTGTTCGCACAAAGCCAGGTCGATCCAGCCAATCCGTCAACAGATCTGTTAGCTCAGGCGGCCAAGGCTTATAGCGTAGCCCTCGAAGTCATCAACCAGCAAACCGCTCCGCAAGACTGGGAAGGCATGCAAAAAACTCTTGGGCAGATCCGGGCAGTTCAGGGATTGCACTCCTCCGGCCAGCAGGCGAAGGAATTTTTTGCCCAGTCGGCTGAAGCCCTTACCGCTGTGCTGCAGATCGCCCCCAAAGACGCCGACACTCTATCCCTTCTCGCCACCCTCTATCACGATTACCTGATGGACCTTCCCAAAGCTTACGACTATGCCTCTCGCGCAGAGGCTGCAGCTCCTAACGACAGCAACAAACTCAATCTCGCTGAAGCAGCCCTCACGACATCCCATTTCTCCACCTGTATCGATCTCATCAACTCAGTTCATCAGGCTCAATTGGAAGCCCGATTCATCCCCGGGCGCCTGACACTTCTCCTTGCTTGCCAGTGGGGCGCAGGCGAGCACGCGGCAGCATCCCGAACTGCCGAGGCCCTCGCTCTTTCTGCATCTACACTCACAAAACTTGGTTGGATCACTATAGGCGACTGCGCCTACCTCTCCTCCGCGCCCGAGTTCAGCGCAGACCGCCCCGTCTGGATCAAACTCTTCCAGTCCCTCGAACAGGGCGACGGCCCCGCTCTCGGCGATGCTGCACATACCATCTATCAGGGGCCGGGGAACTAACATGCTCTTCCCTCGCCACGACGTCTTCATTAGCTACTCTCATCGGGACACTGCCTCTGTCAGCCCATTTGTTGGAGAGCTTCGCCGCCACGGCTATAACGTCTTCTACGACACCCGCTCCATCGTTGTCGGCGACCTCTGGAAACAACGTTTGGCCAATGCCGTCCGCTCCTCAAGAGTCTGTATCGTGTGCTGGTCTCAACACGCCCGCGACTCCGAATTTGTTGCCTTCGAGTATTCGCGAGCCGAAGGGCTGGGGCGTCCCGTTCTTCCTTGGCTTCTCGACTCGACTCCCCTTCCCAGTATGATCGAGTTGCAGGGCATCATCGAGAGCGATCCTGCAAAGGCTGCCTCCCGCTTCATTCCCAGGCTTGGCTGGAGACTCTCTCTTCGCCGCATCTTTCAAGCATCCCTTCTCATGCCCTTGTTGTTGATCTCAGCCTTCGCCTACTGGAGCACTCATCGTCCTGCTCCGCCCTGGGAATTTACCGGCCGAGTTACCGACAGTGTAACTAACCTCCCAATCTCCGGCGTCCAGGTTAATGCCGAAGACCGCCAATACATTACTTACACAGACAGCGACGGCAGGTACATCTTCCATCTACCCCAACCCAAGCCGAAATATCTCCACCTCGTCTTCGCCAAACAGGGATACAAAGGAGAAGAACCCGTGACCATCCCTCCTGACCGTCCATTCAACACCGACATGACGCCCCTCAAATAGAGACGATGGGGGCATCTGCTATTCAGTTCTTTTCTTCTTGTGCTAATCCGCTCTCAACTTGTGACGACGCTAACGAAGATGTGGAGACAAGAAATGTGAGTTGCGGGTTGTCCGAAGGAGATGTATCCAACTATTCACCTACAAAATGCCGATCAGCTTAATTTGCTCTGGCCACCTCATCGGATGTGCAGCAGTCAGAGGCCCGAGAATGAGATCTGGCGGCTGTCTCCCGTCAATAATCGCTTCCACTATCTCAGGCGCCAGGAAAGCGACGCGCTGGAGGGAGTCAATATACCGCGGTTCAAGCTTCGTTGCCTTGGCGAGGTCTCGCTGGTGTTTGCATTCCCCGACTTCCATTCCGCGAACCCAGTCGCTTGCGCGGCTAACCGCTTTAATTAGAGACGAAACCGGCTGTCGTCGCTGATCGATGGCAGCCCAGCCTGGGATGATCAACCGCATCTAGCCACCGCATCTCTTCAGCTTCATTGCAACAGTAATCACAATCGGCTGCCCATCTGAGACTTGGCCGAGAATCCTTTCTTGGTTCAAGAGCCGTGCGCGGGCTCCTCTTTTGAAATGTGAACTTCGATTGAATCTTGCAGGATCGTGATGCGGTCCACAACTCGCGTTGCGCTTCGGGGCGAGAGCAGATGGTATTCTCCCGACGGGGTCAAGTGAATGGAACAAGCCAAACGCAAACTACCGCCCGAAGCTATTGAGATCTACAACGAATTCATTCACGGTGAGATTAGTCGGCGCGCCTTCATAGAACGCGTGCAGGGACTTGCTGGAGGCTTGGCGGCGGCCACGATTATCGATGCGTTGATGCCGAATTACGCTTTGGGCCAGCAGGTTTCGCGTACCGATGACAGGATCAAGGCCGGTTATGAGACTGTGCCCTCTCCAAAGGGCAATGGAAGCATCAAGGGATATCTTGTGCGGCCTATCAGCGCCGACACACGCTCCGAGACGGTGACGAAGTTGCCCGGCATTCTCGTGATCCATGAGAATCGAGGTCTGAACCCGCATATCGAGGACATCGCGCGGCGATTTGCGCTGGCCAATTTCATGGCATTTGCCCCGGATGGACTCACCTCACTAGGCGGCTATCCCGGTGACGACTACAAAGGCGGACAGATGTTTAGCAAGATCGACAAGAACAAGATGTTCGAGGATATGGTGGCCGCCGCCATGTGGTTGAAGTCGCGCCCTGACTGCACCGGAAAGATCGGCGTCACCGGTTTCTGCTTCGGGGGCTCGACTGCCAATTCGTTGGCGGTGCGGCTGGTAGCGGACTTGGCGGCAGCGGTACCGTTCTATGGTGGTCCTCCAGCCACCGAAGATATTCCAAAGATTAAAGCGGCGATCCTGGTGCATCACGGCGAGCTCGACGCACGACTGGCAGCGACTTGGCCGGCTTACGACCAAGCCCTGAGCGCAGCACATGTACCCCATGAAGGTTATATCTATCCTGGTGCCGTGCACGGCTTCAATTGCGACGCGACGCCAGAACGATACAACAAGGCGGCGGCCGATCTAGCCTGGCAGCGCACTATCGTCTGGTTCAACAAATACGTAGGTAGCTAGTGCAAGCCCTGCACGCGGAAAACCTGCTGTACTTGCGGTGCTCTCACACCCGGTGAGCGATTTCGCTACCACTGCGACCAGATCACGAGACTTAGCGGCCGCGCGTTCGGATAACTCTGGTCCCGTATCAGCAACGTGTACAACGCCGGACTGAATTCCTGACGTTTTCTCTGTTTTATTCCCTGTTACCAGGGAATTGCCGAAGAGCGGTTCGCCGTGGACTAGATGCTCCGCCAGACGGGCTTGACGCGAAAAACAGGTCATATTATTCTGGTCATATCTGCAAAGAGGGCTGTCATGCAAAAAATAGCTGCCGCGCAATTCAAAGCTCATTGCCTCGCTGTGATGGATCAGGTATCGCAAAGCGGTCGCCCCGTCGTGATTACCAAACACGGCAAACCGGTGGTGAAACTGGTTCCTGCAAACGAAGGCGAGGATGAGATCTTCGGAGCCTTGGCAGGCATCGCCAGAATTGCGGGCGATATTGAGAACACGGTCCCGGCCAGCGATTGGGGAGTGAAATGATCCTTCTCGATACTCATATCCTCATCTGGCTCCTGATCGCTCCCGAGAACCTTGCACCAAAGGCAAAGAAAGTCATCCTGGCGGCCCGCAAATCCGGGTCGCTTGCTCTTTCTGCCATCAGTCTATGGGAGATGGCATGGCTGGCACAGAACAAGAGAATCGAGGTCGATGTGAGCGTCGATTCGTTTGTCAAAAAATGTGCTTCCTATGTGCAGGTTCTCCCGATCACTCCGGAAATTGCAGTTCGTTCTGTCCAGTTCCCCAAGTCCTACCCGAACGATCCGCAGGACAGAATCATCGGAGCCACAGCGCTTGTTGAGGGCATTCGTCTTCTGACCCATGACAAGCTGATTGTGAAATCTGGTCTCATTCCGCTAGCAGAGTAGCGCTCAATGCAAGTCGTATGCTGCCGTACCGATACATCAGAAAACTCAGTTATCTACGCATGGCTTGCCGTGGCGACACGGAACGTCGATCACTTTCATGACACGGGCGTTTCTATAATCAACCCTTGCGAATAAGCTCGGGCAAGCGATTCGCGGCTACTAGGCTGGAATCCGTTGGCATATCGACCAATTCAGCCGCGCAGTGTTTCAGTAAGAGACCGAAGCAATCTCCAGGGTACCGCTCTCCTGTTCCAGCGCGAGAAGCAGCCCCTGGAACTCAGCCATGGTCTCGACCCTGTGCGACTCGGCGAATTCCCTTGCTTCGATCTCAGTCGCTTCGGGAAAGAACCTGCGATAAAGTTCCGCCTTCTGCAATTCGGCAGCTTCTCCCATGAAGAGTCTGTAGTCGATGCGACCCGGTCGCAAAAGGGCGGGATCTAGCGCGTCCACATCGTTCGTCGTCATGACAAAGATCACATTGTCTGGTGCGTGAAATCCGTCCAGGACGTTGAGCAGGCCGGAAAGTGTGACGCCGCCGCGATCGGCACCTGCGTGTTGTGCGTCCGCTGCTAACAGCGGATGGTGCTTCTGGCCCGCCGCTTCCTGCCGGCGGTTTCCGGCTTTCATGCAGTCGATGTCCTCGAACAGGATGACGGAGTTCTCCGGAACCGAGTTCATAGCCCGCTTCAGCGTGCGGTCGTTCAACTCGCTCAGATTGACAACATAGATAGACATTCCGAATTTTGCTCCGATCGCTGAGACGAGAGATGTCTTGCCGGTTCCCGGAGGACCATACAGCAAGTAGCCGCGGTGATACGGCACGCCGAGCCGTCGATATCGAGGCCGTGATGCCCTGAATCGCTCGAGATCCTGAACCAGATGCTCCTTCTCGCCCAGTTTCAGAAGCACGGACTCGAGGAGTCGGGGAGAGTACGCCTCCACATAGTCCCAGCCTTCGTCGTACAGATACAGGTACGAAGCCATACGCCGTTTTCTGTGATGACAGGCCACGACTTCATCGACAAACTGCTTCAGAAGCCTTTGATCTCTACCGATGGTCCGAAAGGTCAACGACTCAACGCGCCTCTGGCTCCTGCCTTTTGTGTCGTCACTGCGATAGAACCAAACCCAGAAGGGCCTGCTGCCCCGCAAGAACCAGTGTCTGCCGGGTGCAGGGATCAGCGCCAGCTCCGCGCCGCGTAGCGTGGTATCCAGATCCACGCGGCGAATTCGCTTCAGGAACTTCTGTTCCAAAAACCATTCCTTCACCCACACAAAAGCATCGTCCTCGTCCTTGACGGTGACCGTCATCGTAGTCTGCGCGACGAACCACAACCAGAGCTGCTGCGGCAAAGCGCGCAGAAAGACTCCGATGCTACCCAGGATCATGAGCAGCAAGCCGCCAGATGCAAATTGATTCTGACCACCCAACACGTGTTTTATAAACTCGAGCATTGTTGCGTTTTCTAACCGGCGCAATGCCGGAGTTGAGAGCTCTGCTTCAGAGCGTAGAGATTCGCGCGCGCAGTAACTAGTTTCGCTGCGCGAA
>JGI12627J18819_10000544_pt1 | contig 12527 bp, 10 predicted proteins | sample TexAe_OM1H0_M2_FD_18819 | JGI IMG/M metagenome (IMG submission 18819)
ATACGTCATCCTGCCTCCGGCCAGCATCAGCGCGCTGTAGAGATTCAACTCGACGATCTGATCCGTGCTGAAATGCTCGGCGAGCGTTGCGAACATCGCTTCATCGATCGCGAAATAGTCGCCCGCGAACATCTCCGCGTAACGCAACGCGGCGCGTTCCGCATCGGTAAATCGCGGATGATCGGACGACAAGCAAGCAAGATCCTCCTCCGTGACCGTGTCGGATTTGCGCGCTACCATGCAGGCTTGGCAGGTCGTGATTGCGGCTATTCGCAGTCTCACCAATTCGCGCAGGCGTTCCGGGAGAGAGCTGCGCAGATGCATTTCTTCGAGTGCGCTCAGCCAGGCTGCGGCGATGCCGGGGCGATGCGCCCAAATCTGCACCGGGATCGTCGAGCTGAGCATGCGATTACGGCGCCCTTTCTCGATCATGGCTGCGAGCGGAGGCGCGAGCGCATCGAGGTCAATCGGAACCAATCTCGGCATGCTGTTACCTCACTGCTAGTCCAAGCGCTCCAGGATCGTGGCTGTTCCCATGCCGCCCGCGCAGCAGATCGCCTGCAGGCCGAAACGAGCTTTGCGGCGCTCGAGTTCATGCAACAGAGTCGTCATGATTCTCGCGCCGCTGGCGCCAAGCGGATGTCCCAGTGCAATGGCGCCGCCGTTGACATTGAGCCGATCGCTTTCCAGCCCAAGTTCCTTCATCCAGACCAGCGGCACGCAGGCGAAGGCCTCATTCACTTCATACAAATCAATGTCGCCCTTGGTGAGCCCCGCGCGCTGTAAAACCTTTTCGGTGGCTGCGATCGGACCCGTCAGCATGAGCGTGGGATCTGATCCTACCGTGGTGAAAGCGCGAATGCGTGCGCGTGGCCTTATGCCGAGGCGGCGCGCTGCGGTCTCGGACATCAAGAGCACCGCGGCAGCACCATCGGAGATCTGCGATGCATTGCCGGCGGTAATCCGTCCGTCGGGGCGGAAACTGGTTTTGAGCTTGGCCAGCTTCTCTTCGCTGGTATCCCGGCGAATGGTCTCATCCCTCGTAAAGGCCGGTGCCGCGCTCTCGCGATCCTCGCTTAAAGAGGCGACGGGAACCGGTATGATTTCCTGCTCGAAAAATCCGGCGTCGGCCGCCGCCGCCGCGCGGCGGTGGCTCTCGACCGCATACGCATCGAGCTGCTGCCTGGAGAAACCCCAGGCATCTACGATACGTTCGGCCGCTTCTCCCTGACTGGTAAGATCGAATTTCTGTGCCGCCAGCCAGCCGAAGGGTTTTCCGTGGACATCGCGATTGCCGCCCATAGGCACACGCGACATGTTCTCCGCGCCGCCCGCGATGACGATGTCATTCGCTCCAGCCGCAATCGAGCCGACCGCCACATGAACCGCGGCTTCAGCGGACCCGCATTTGCGATCGATGGTCATGCCCGGAATCGTCACGGGCCACCCGGCACCGAGAACCGCGGTGCGCGCGATATTGGCGCTTTGCTCACCCACCTGCGTCACGCAGCCAAAGATCACGTCCTCGATCTGATTTGAGGACAATCCCGCGCGATTGACCAATTCCTGAATGAGCAGCGCTCCCAAGTGATCCGCGCGCACATCCGCAAGGCTGCCTCGGAATCGTCCGATCGGGGTACGCGCGGCCGCGACAAGGACCACCCCGGTCACAGTGCGTGCGCCTTGAGTCCCGAACCCGGAAGCTTCTTCCCGCCTTCATAAACGTAGACGCCTCGACCCGCCTTACGCCCGATGCGCCCCGAGGCGACCATCTTGATGATCAAGGGACAAGGACGAAATCGCTCGCCCAGCGTCTGATGCAGATACTTGAGCACAGCAAGGCGCGTATCCCACCCGGTCATGTCGCCAAGTTCCAGAGGGCCCATGGGATGATTCAGCCCCAGGCGCAAGGCGGTATCGATGTCCTCGGCGCTGGCTGTTCCTTCGAGGAGCATGTACATGGCTTCGTTACCGAGCATGGCGGACATGCGGCTGGTGGTGAGTCCTGGCGTCTCGTTCACCACGATCGAGGTCTTGCCGATTTTCTCAGCGTAGTGACGCGCCTTCGCGATCGTCGCTTCTGAAGTGTCCAACCCCATCACCAGCTCAATGAGCTTCATCTTGTGGACGGGATTGAAGAAGTGCATGCCGATCACCCGCTCGGGACAGGGCACCGCCGTGGCGATCTCAGTCACGCTGAGCGCCGAGGTATTGCTGGCGATGACTGCGTCGGCCGCAAGCACAGGCTGCGCCTCCGCGATCACGGCTTTTTTCACCGCAAGCTGCTCCGAGACGGTCTCGACCAGCAAGCTTGCTCCGCGGCAGGAGGCAACGAGATCGGGGCTGACTTTGAGCCGGTCAACCGCCGCCGCGGCATCTGCCTCCGTAAGCTTGCCCAGCTTCACGCCGCTAGCCAAAATCTCCGCGATTTCGTTGCGCGCCCGCGTGAGCGCAGCGGAATTTGTGTCCACCAGCACCGTCGCAAACCCCGATGAGGCAAATGCATGCGCAATTCCCGTTCCCATGAGGCCTGCGCCCGCGACTACGATCATTTCGCTACTTTGACTCATTCATTCACCTCAAAGTTTGCCGGCGACAATCGTCCGGCGATGGCTAGCGTTTCTCGATTTTGATATCCGTCTCTTCCAGATCCCAGGTCGCCGCGGTTTTGCCCTCTGCCCGCAGCTCGTACTTCAGCACCCGTCCCTGCGGATTCTTGGGCAAGGATTCCCTAAACTCGATGTAGCGCGGCAACGCATAGTAAGGGACTTTGCCCATGGCCCAGCGGAACAGCGCTTCCGCCTTCAGCTGCGACTGCGGCCGGCGCACCGCGGTCACTTTGACATCATCCTCTCCGGCGGCGGCCGGTACGGCATGGACGGCCACCTCAGCAATATCCGGGTGCTGAGAAAATGCGGACTCCATTTCGAAACTCGAGATGTTCTCACCACGCCGCCGCAGATAATCCTTTTTCCGATCGATAAAATAGAAGAATCCTTGGTCATCGAATTTGCCGATGTCGCCTGTGTGGAACCACAGGTTGCGCATCAATCGCAGCGTTTCTTCGGGCCGTCGCCAATACCCCTGGAACATGATGTCCGGGCGCAGCGGCCGCACCACAATCTCGCCCGGTGTGTTGGTAGGCAATTCATTGTCGAGATCATCGACGATGCGTACGTCGAAATCGGATATGCGTTTGCCCGACGAGCCAGGTGCGGCGTATTCGCCGGCGGGAAGAGAGGTAACGACGCACGCTTCGGTCAGGCCGTAGCCGTTTCCGCCGACCTGACGCGCACCGAAGCGCTCACGCCAGATCTTTTTTGTGACCTCCGTGAAGGGATTGCCGCGCACGGTGTGGATTTGGCCAAAACATTGCTTCATCGCGTCGCTATCGGGAGCCTGCGCGAGCAGCGCTCCCATGCCTCCTAAGATCGAGGCAATGGTTGCGCCGGAGCGGCGCACTTCCGGCCAAAAATTCGACACCGAGAATCTTGGCAGGATCGCGACTCGCGCGCCGACCAGAATATTGGAAAGCACACCGACACATACGGCGTTCATGTGGAACAACGGCAGCGGTGTGATCGTAATATCGGCATCGCTCGCCGGCCCTGCACGCAATTGCAAGCGCGCCAGATTGCACATGAAGTTATAACTGAGCATGCAACCCTTCGACGGACCGGTCGTGCCCGCCGTATAAATGAGGCAGGACAGATCCTGCGGTTGCGGTTTGTCGAGCAACGGTGTGTCGTCCTGGCCGCGGAAATCGTCGAGGGGCGCGATCCGAAGGCCTGGTGACGGTTCGCCCGGGTCTGCTTCGCCGGCGCGATACAGGACTGTCTCGAGCGCGGGAAGGCTGCCGACGAGACTGCGAATGCGCTGGAGATATTCTGCTTCGCAGATGACGAGCTTTGCCCCGGCATCGACGATTTGATGCCTCAGAAATTCGCCGCGCAGTGCCGTATTGATCGGCACGCTGACCGCACGCAGCTTGTTTGTCGCCAACCAGCTCACGATGGCATCGACATTGTTGTCGAGCATCGTAATTATCGTCTCGGACTGAGAAACGCCCAGAGTGCGCAGCGAGTTCGCAAGGCGGGTTGACAGCCTGTCGATATCGCCGTAGCTGAAGAGCTGGCCGCCAATGTCGAGCAGTATGCGGTCCGGGTGCCGGGCCACCGCGCGATTCAGCGCGTCGATGACCGTGTCCCGCTGCCCGACGGACCACGTCTCGGGCGGTCCCAGTCCTAGCATCTTTCACCCTCGTCGGTTAATCGCTGCAAGGCAACGGTTGTCGCCTCAAAGGGCTTCAGGCCCGAGCCAATGAGCCAGAGTGCCAGCAGCGCAGCAGGGGCCGCGCTGAGCGCCAATGAATAGCGCAGCGCGCCGCTGTCCTTGAACACGAAGTCGGTCAACAACGCGACCAGCGCGGGTCCGAGGCCGATTCCCATCAGGCCGGCGAGCAGCAGGTACGTGGCAATGGCCAGCCCGCGCATCCGATTCGGCACCACCGACTGAATCAAGGCGGGCGCCGCCGACTGCGCGATGCTCAGCGAGAACACGGTCAAAAAGAGCAGCGCATACGCGAGGCCGGGAGTACCCGATAATGGCCAAAGCACCGCGGGCGCCGGTAGCAACAGCACGCCAATGAAGGCCACGCGCAAGCGTGCGGCGCTTACCTGAAGGCGGCTGAAGTAGTCGCTCAGAAAACCGCTCAACAGCGTGCCGATTGCGCCGGCTGTCGCCACGAGGATGCCGATGACGACGCCGGAGCGCGACGGCGGGATGGCGAACCTTCGATCAAACTGTGCCGGGGCCCAAGCCAATGTGCCATAACCAATGATCGACAATAGTGTTGGGTAGGTAAGCACGCGCAAGAATGTCGCGCTGTGCTGCCGAAGATAGTCCGTGAATTCACCGACTGACGGTGCCGTTGCGGACGTTGCGGCATTCGTCAGTTCGTGCCGTGCCGGCTCGCGCAGCGAAAGAGCCATTAGCACTGCCAGCGGCACGCCGGGCGCCGCGGCAAACAGGAACGCGGCCCGCCAACTCGTAAGGACTCCCAGCCCGGCGATCGGCACTCCCGAGTTTGGAATCACCCTCAATAGCCAGCCACCGAGCAGTAAGGATGCTCCCGATCCAATCGCCAGTGACACATAGTAGGCAGCCAAGGCGCGCCCTCGCCGACCCGGCTCGATATAGTCCGCGATGAGCGAATAAGCAGCCGGCGCAAGCACGGCTTCCCCGATTCCAACGCCCACGCGGGCGAGCAGCAAGTGGGTGTAGCTCTGCGCAAATGCGAACAAGGCGGTGGCAATGCTCCAAAACAGTAACCCGGCGATGATCAGGTTGCGACGATTCCCCTTATCAACGAATCGTCCCAGCGGCAGTCCGGCCAGCGTGTAAAAAATCGCGAAGCCATATCCTTGAAGCAGGCTGAACGCCGTGTCGGAGATCGCAAACTCGTGTTTCAGCGGTCGAACCAACAGCGCAGGCAATTGCCGGTCGAGCTGCGAGAGCAACGTTGCCGCAAATAGCACGGCAACTACATACCAGGCGTAGTTGACGTTAGGGTAGGAAGCGCTGGTGTCAGCGGTCGGCTGGGTCACAGGGCGGCGACCGCGACGACCCAACTGACGAACGAATCAACCGCGACTTTTTTTGGACGCGAGGTATTCAGCATCGAGAACTTCGTCAGGCGTGCGCACGCTGGGACCCAGGATCGGCCCGACCAGCTCGTGCCCCCAGGTACTCAACGATTCGGGATTCAGCTCGAAACCATCGGGGTGCCACGGCTCGAGCTCGACGATGCATTCGAATGCGAAACCCGACGGATTGAAGTGATAAAAGGACATATGCGGGTCTTGTGTATGCTGACCGAGCTTCATCATGAGCGGCAGGTTGCGCTTTTTGACGAGATCATAGGTTTCGCCGACATCGCGCACAGTCTTAACAAACAGACCGACATGCTGTACTCCCATTCGGCCCGGGGCATGGCCATAAGCGATGTCGTGGCTGGAAAAAGTGTTGAGCTTGGCGCGAAAGAATCCTGTCTTGCCTTTTCCGGCGCCGGAGCCATACCAGCTGAATCCCATCACTCCGATGAGAAATCGCTCTAGTTCCGGCGGGTACTCGGGCGTCATCACCACGATATGCCCCATGCCCCGCTGACCGCACAGAAATCCCCCGTGCGGACGGCCCGGTACAAAAGATCGGGGCGACCATTTCTGCGCGTAGAACAATTCGTGCTGATAGCCAACCGGATCGCGAAACCGAATCAATTCCTTGACGCCGCGCAATTGGCAGAATGCGGCATCTCCAATCTGGAGTTCCACGCCCTCGGCCCTAAGCTTGTCGATCGCTGCGAGATATTCCAGCCGACCTCTCGCCTCCCAGCCGATATAGGCCAGCCGATCGACTTTACCGGGATGAAACGCAAAGCGATGACGCCGATCGTCAAGCTTGAAATAGAGCGATGCCGGATCAGACTCGATTTTGGCCGTCTGAAACCCCATGACCTCGGGGCCGTAGGTGCGCCATTCATCGATCTTGGTCGTCTCGAAACCTAAGTAGCCGATTCCGTTTATATCCACGTTGCGTGCCTAAGGTGTATTAGCGTCGGCAACTACGCGAAGAGCCTGAGCGGGGCAGCTGGCTGCAGCTTCCGTGGCCTCCGCTTCCAGGCCGGCGGGCACAATCTCGTTTTCGAGATATACCAGACCGCTCTCGTCAGCCTTGAAAACATCCGGACACAGCTGCATGCAAATTCCGTAGCCGCAACAGCGTTCCCGGTCTGCGAAGGCACGCAAAGTGCCCTGCGAAGCAGTATTCAGCTCAGCCATTCCCGCCCCCGTTTACTCGCTTGCAGCAAAGTATGCACACAATCACGAATTCTGTCACGATTTGGCGGTGACACGCCCTACCCTGTCGTTGCCNGTATTTAGTCGTCCGGGGGCCGCATGCCGGCTTCCGTACATCACCCGCGCCGCAGCATCCTGAACAGAAGCGTGGAATCTGTGCATTTTATTGCTCTATAATGTTTCACAAACAAATATCGCTCCGGGCCGGTCCGCGCACCCCTCCCATGCATTGGAGACCTGATGAAGCTCAATGATCTGATTCTTGTAAGCGTGGACGATCATGTGATCGAGCCCCCAAATGCCTTTGCCCGGCACATGCCCGGCCGATACAAAGGCCGTGAGCCGATGGTACAGCAGCGCAAAGGCCGCGACATCTGGGTGTTCGAGGATCGCGCCACGGGCTACATGGGCCTGAATTCTGTCGTCGGACGGCCGAAGGAAGAATACGGCATGGAGCCGCTTTCCTATGAGCACATGCGCCGCGGCACCTGGGATATCAAAGCCCGGGTCGATGACATGAATGTCAACGGCGTATTGGGCTCGATATGCTTTCCCACTTTTCCGGGATTCGCGGGCCAGCGCTTTCAAAGCGTTCCCGACCGTGAAGTCTCGCTAGTCGTCATACAGGCGTACAACGACTGGCATCTACAGGATTGGTGCAACGCCGCTCCGGGCCGTTTCATCCCCCTCATGATCGTCCCCTGGTGGGACATGACAGCCGCAGCTGACGAAGTCGCCCGCATGGCCAAACAAGGCGTGCATGCGGTCACCTTGTCGGACAATCCCACGGTTCATGGCTATCCCTCGATTCACAACGCTCATTGGGATCCGCTCTGGAAGGCCTGCGCCGACCACAACGTTGTAATTTGCGCGCACATAGGCACCGGCACCAAGGCGCCCCACGCCTCTCCCGAGACACCCATCGACGCATGGATTACAACCATGCCGATATCGATCGCAAATTCAGCCGCCGACTGGCTATGGGCGCCGATGTGGAAGAAATACCCAGGATTGCGCCTCGCGCTGTCCGAGGGCGGTATCGGCTGGATTCCCTATCTGCTGGAGCGGGCCAACTTCACCTACCGGCATCATCATGCATGGACGATGACCAACTTCGGCGATCGTCTGCCAAGCGATTTCTTCAATGAGCACTTCATCACTTGTTTCATCGAGGATGAGTTCGGCCTGAAAAATTTGAGTTCGATCAACGTCGACAAGGTTTGCTGGGAATGTGATTACCCACACTCTGATTGCACTTGGCCGACATCTGCCGATGTGTTCCACGAGCACTCCAAGAATTTGAGCGATGAGGTGATCAATAAGATCACGCATTTGAATGCCATGCGGGAATTCTCCTACGATCCCTTCGCGGTGCTCGGCCGCGAGAACTGCACTGTCGGCGCGTTGCGTGCACAGGCAACACACGTGAGCATTGAGCCGGCGCTCGGGCTCGGCGGCGAGGCGCCGGTACGCGACCCGAATAAGCCCGTGACTTCAGGGGACATCAACAGAATGTTCGCGGCTGCAGATGCCCAGACTGCCCTGTAGGCACGTCCGCAAGGTCAGCGGGGATCTGGGTTGAACCTAACCCCTCCGCTTTATGACGCCGCCGTCATCGGCGGCGGCCACAACGGTTTGTCAGCCGCCTGCTACCTTGCGAGCACAGGAAAAAAAGTCGTCGTCGTCGAGGCCCTCGACAAGGTCGGGGGCATGGCTTCCTCAGATTATCTGATCCCGGAAGCACCGCGACACCTCGTCCATCCTTGCGCGCTCGACCTGATGTCCTTGCGCGTGCATCCGATGATGCCGCTCGAGTTGCAGCTCGACAGGCATGGCTTCCGGCAAATCGAACTTTCTCCGGCTTACGCCTACCTGCACCCTGATGGCAACTCAATCGTATTTTGGCGCGATCCGGAAAGGACGGCGGCCGAGATACGTCGTTATTCTGAACGCGACGCGGCCGAGTTCCTCGCCTTGATGAGGATCGTATTCGCCTTCATCGATCTGGCGGTTCCTATGATGCGGGTGGATCCAGCACGGAGCAACCCGGGCGCCAAAGTCAAGGTGTTGGGTGCGCTGCTTCGAAATCGGGGTCTGCGCCCCGCCATCATGGAATTGATGAGCAGTCCGGCCTATCAGGTCATCATGGAACGCTTTGAACATCCGGTGACGCAATCGGCGCTGTCCTGCTTGCTGGGCGCAGCGGGGCCTATCACCAACGAGTCGACCGGCATCTACTTCGCTTTGCTGGGTTTTCTGCATCGCTCTGGCATTGGCAGGGTGGTCGGCGGAATGCAGATGCTCTCCAACGCGATGGCCGGCAGGCTGCAGGAACTCGGTGGAGAGGTAGTCCTGCGAGCGTCTGCGAGCGAAATTGTCGCGGAAACAGGCGGAGTCAAGGGCGTGAGGCTCGAGGACGGCCGCATGATCGCTGCGCGCACGGTCGTCACCTGCATTCACCCAAAATTCGCACTCGGGCTGGTCACACCGGGCGTCCTGGATCGGAGCGTCCTGAACAAAGTGGCGCTCGCGCCCGCCAATGCGCACGGTGCCTCTCCCTTGAAAGTTGATGTCGCACTGAGCGCCTCGATCTCCGTCGCGCGGCACGAAGCGCGCCGTCCCGACGGCCTGAGCTTGCGCAAGTGTGTTTTGCTCATCGGCACCGCCGAAGCAGTCGTCGAAAATTTTCGCAGCTCCGCGCGCGGTGATGTACCGAAGCTCCCTTATCTGTGGATTACCGCGCCTAGCGCAGCTGATCCCAGCCAGGCTCCGCCCGGCCAGGACATCGCGTATCTCTATGCCATTTCGATGCCCGTCAATCCGCGCGACGGGTGGGATGCCATCCGTGAGCGAGTAGCCACGCAGCTGATCGACTGGTCCGACGAATACATGCAAGGCGTCAAGGCTAACGAGATTGCCCGGCGCGTTGAAGCTTCGCCCGACCTGGCGAAGCGCCTCAACGTCCTCAACGGTTGCGTCGTCCATATCGATACCGCGGCGACGAGATCCGGATTACTGCGCCCCGCTGCAGGCTTGGGCGGCGATACCTTGCCCGTCGCGGGGCTTTTCTTTGGCGGGGCCGGCAGTCATCCGGGCGGCGGCGTCAACGGCCTGCCGGGCCGCATTGCAGCGGCTCGCGTGTCGCGATTTTTGGCGCAATGAGCTGGCCGTGCCACGCTTCACCAACCAAGTAGTGCTCGTCACCGGCGCTGGACGGGGCATCGGTCGCGCCATCGCCGAGGCGTTCGCAGCCGAGGGCGCGAAGGTCGTGATTTCGGCTCGCAACGCAGGGCTGGGAGAACACGTCGTCACGGAGATCGCCAGGCGCGGCGGGCAAGCCGCGCTGACGGTCGGTGATGTTTCGCGTCGCGCCGAGATTCGCGCGATGATTCGCGACGCAGAACGGGCCTTCGGCGCGCTCGACGTCGTCGTCCACTGCGCAGCGGATGCCGCCATGGCCCGAGTCGCAGACATGAGCGATGAGATGTTCGACACCCAGGTGCATGCCAACATCCATTCGCTGTTTTGGCTCGCCAAGGACGCGCTGCCGCTGTTGGCGCGGGCAAAGCGCAAAGGCCGTCTGATCTACATTTCCTCGGGGGCAGCCAACCGCAGTTTTACACCTGGGTTGATCCCCTACATGGCCAGCAAAGCCTACATGAATGCCTTCGCGCGCGGTCTTGCCAACGAGGTCGGCCGCGACAACGTGCTGGTCAATGTGGTGGAGCCGGGGCTCATCGCTTCGGACCGCATGCGCGAACACTTGGATGAAGCCCGCGCGGACAAGATCGCCGCGGCTTTTCCAGTTGCCCGGGTCGGACAGCCCTCCGAGATAGCCGCAGCCGTGCTGTATCTCGCCTCTCCGGAAGCGGGCTATATCACGGGGACCACTTTGCTTGTGGATGGAGGCGCCACGATGGCGCCCATCGTCGACTTCAAGAATGGGATACGAAGCTGATGCTGGTTCCCACGTTCGCATCGAAATTGCGGCTGATACCGCCTACAACCATTGAGAATGCCCATGAATGAATCCGTCGAAAAGAGACTCGAAGCCGTTTACTCCAACGTCTCCGACACCTACAAGGGCTCCGGCGAAGACATCTACGCCTTGTGCCGTGAGTTTCGCCACACGAAACCGGTCTATGAAGGCAACTTCATCGCCCGGTTCGGCGTGCCCACCAATGCCGGCATCAAAGCGGCAACCCGGCCGACGGTGGCGCTGTTTCGCTATCACGACATCATGAATGTGCTGCGGGATAGCGCGAACTTCACCAATGGCTTCATTGCCGAAGGCCTCGGTGCGGTATTCGACGGACTGATTATTTTGGCGATGGACGGAGAGATGCACAAGAACGTGCGCGCCCTGCTGCAGCCGGCCTTCATGCCGGCATCGGTCAACATGTGGCGGCCAAAAATTGACCGCATCATGCGCGAGGAGTTTCTTCAACCCATGGTCGCCGCCCGGCAGGCTGACCTGATGCAATTCGCGCTAGATTTTCCGATCCGCGTCATTTACGGCGTCATGGGTTTCCCGGAAGATCCGGTGATGTATCGCCAGTACGCCGCTTGGGGGCTCGCGATTCTCGCCGCCAATCAAATCGACCCGGCNAAGCTCGCAGACGCACGACGCGAAGCGGGACTTGCACTGAAAGGGTTATACGATTCGATCAAGTCCTTCGTCATCGAGCGCCGCGCCCAAGGCGCCGGCGGCGACGATCTCGTCAGCCGGCTCATTCGCGCCGAATATCAGGGCCGCAAGCTCGACGATCACGAAGTGGTCACGTTCGTCCGCTCCCTGCTGCCCGCGGCGACAGAAACCACCACGCGCAGTTTCAGCTGCGTCATGGCGCTGTTGTTGAGCGATGAAGGTCTACTCGCTCGCGTGCGCGCCGACCGGACCCTCGTGCCGAAACTCATCGATGAGACGGTGCGCTTCGAGCCGGTTTCCACCTTCAAGGTTCGTGAGGCGGCCCGGGACATTGAAATCGGTGGGGTGAAGATCCCACAAGGCGCTTTCGTGCAATGCCTGGTTGCATCGGCAAACCGCGACGAGTCGGTGTTCGAGAATGCCGATACTTTCGATATCGACCGGCGTCAAAAGCCGTCGTTCGGCTTCGGCTTCGGCCCCCACATGTGCATAGGTCAGTTCGTCGCGAAAATTGAACTGCAATGTGCAATCAACGCCGTTCTCGATCTATTTCCGAATGTCAGGCTGGATCCTGCCCAGCCAAAACCGAAGATCGAAGGAGCCATGTTGCGCGGCGCGAGTTCCCTGCCGGTGATATGGGATTGAGCTGATGCGCCACTTCAAAACCATCCCTGAACGCGGCGACTTTGCCTACCAATGCCTGGTCGCGCCGCAGAAAGTCAGCGGCAGAAAGCTCGCCGACCTTCGTGATCACTACGGCCTGAAGTTCACCAAGCACATGCCATTTGGCTGCGTGCGAGACGCCGACGGCCACATCTATGCCATGGTTCGCGCACTCAACGGCCCCGGCAGCACGCCCAATCCGACCAAATTCATTTACATGAGCACTCGCCGCGACGGCGCGCATCTGCGCATCGATAGGGACAAAATTGCNTCGCGGGCATTGACGCTTTTTCCGGAGCGCGGGCTTGAACAGGGCGCTGCATGGTGGTCGAGCCTGGACGGCGAGCCGGGTCAGCCCT
>JGI12627J18819_10000546_pt1 | contig 12517 bp, 12 predicted proteins | sample TexAe_OM1H0_M2_FD_18819 | JGI IMG/M metagenome (IMG submission 18819)
GAACGGCCGTCAACGTGTTGGCCGATCACGACTATCTCGACAACTTTCTCAACACTTGGCCCGACGCCCTTCAGATACTCAACAGGCAGGGCATGTACGGCGACTTCTTCAGCTTCTATTTCTGCGAAATCGTGTTGAAGGTCAACGGCAAGGGTGGCCAGCCCATATATGTCAAGCTGGCCGACCAGCCCACGGGGAGGTGCACGCCCCGATGAAACCCTTCTCGGAACGCAGCCCGCTTCGCATCGGCCTGATCGGCGTCGGCTTGATCCTTGTGCTGATGTTTCTGTCGGTGAACTACGACAAGTTGCCGTTCTTCAGCAAGGGCACCACCTACTCCGCGTATTTCGCTGAGGCGGGCGGGCTGATGTCCGGCAACATCGTGCAAGTCTCGGGTTTCCGGGTCGGGCAGGTCTCCAGCGTCGAATTGGACGGAGCCCGGGTGCTCGTCAAGTTCGACGTGGCCAACAACATCCACCTCGGCGACCGCACCGAGGCGGCAATCAAGCTGAAGACCCTGCTGGGTACCAAGATCCTCGAGGTGACNCCGCGGGGTGACGGGAAGCTGAGCGCTCCGATACCGCTCGACCGGACGATACCGGCCTACCAACTGCCCGACGCGCTGGGTGACCTCACGACGACCATCAGCGGGCTGGACACCAATCGACTGTCGAAGTCGCTTGCCGTNCTGGCCGACACGTTCTCCAACACCCCGCCCGACTTGAAAGTTGCAGTGCAGGGGTTGGCGCGATTTTCGCAGACACTGGACGCGCGCGATNCGGAGTTGCGAAACCTGTTGAGTAACGCCGACAAGGCAACCAAGGTGCTGTCTGACCGTAGCGACGAGATCGTCAACCTCGTCACCAACACCAACTCGCTCTTGGTTCAACTCAGGAGTCAAAGTGCCGCGCTGGACCAGATCGCCAGCAACCTCTCCGCGCTGGCCCAGCAACTGAAGGGCTTCATCGCCGAGAACCGCGACACGTTGAAGCCGACGCTGGACAGGCTCAACGGTGTGTTGACGATTGTCGACAACCGCAAAGAACGCGTGCAGAAGGCACTCGTGGGCCTCAACAGGTACGCCTTGGGACTGGGCGAATCGGTGAGTTCGGGGCCGTTCTTCAAGGCCTATATCCCTAACTTGGTGCCTGGGCAGTGGCTGCAGCCGTTCATCGACGCGGCCTTCTCCGACCTCGGGATTGATCCGAACGTCCAATTGCCGACGGAGCGCACTGACCCGCAGGTCGGCCAGCCGGGAACACCGCCGTTGCCGGCGCCGTACCCGCGCACCGGCCAGGGCGGGCCACCGCGGATGACTATTCCCGATGCGATCACCGGGAACCCGAGCGATCACCAGTGCGGTGTGCCCGGCGTGGCGTTGCCCGGGCCCGGCTGCTACCCCTACCGAGAGCCACCGCCTGCGCCGCCACCCGGTGGTCCGCCACCAGGTCCACCCGCATTGCCAGGTCCCGGCCAAGGAAAATCCATGACCCCGCCGTCGGGTGTCGAGCAGCCCGCACCCGGACAATTGCCGCCCGCTCAATCGCCCGTATTGAGCGGGCCGGGGCCCATCGGGCCGCCGCCGCCAACCGAAGGCGGTGGACGGTGAAGTTTCTCAACGCCAAAACGGGCGTGGCCATCGGACTGGTGCTCGTCCTGATCGGAGGCATCGTCGCGGTCGTGGGCATGGAGGCTGGGCTTGGCCGCGTCAATGTCGTCGGCTACTTCGCCAACAGCACCGGTATTTACAACGGGGACGACGTCGTCATTCTCGGCGTGCCTGTCGGAAAGGTGGAAAAGATCGAACCAGAACCCGACCGGGTCAAGATCACCTTCTGGTACAACGACAAATACAAAGTGCCTGCTGGCGCGAAAGCTGTGGTCCTGTCGCCGTCGCTGGTGACACCTCGATCCATCCAATTGACGCCGGCTTACACGGCTGGGCCGGCGTTGCGGTCCGGCGCGGTGATCCCTCAGGAACGCACCGTGGTCCCCGTGGAGTGGGACGATTTCCGCCAGCAGCTCGAGAAGCTAACGCAGGTACTGCAACCCACCAAACCGGGCGGAATCAGCACACTGGGCGCATTCGTCGACACCGCGGCCGACAACTTGCGCGGCCAGGGCCCAGGTATCCGAGACACGATCATCAAGCTCTCGCAAGCGATTTCCGCTTTGGGCGATCACAGTGGCGACCTGTTCAGCACGCTGAAAAACCTGTCGATCCTCGTTTCCGCACTGCATGACAGCGGCGATTTGCTGCAACATCTCAACCAGAATCTGGCCGCGGTGACGAACCTCCTCGCCGACGACCCCAACGAGGTCGGAAACGCGGTTCGTAACCTCAACGACGTGGTCGGCGACGTCCAAAACTTTGTGGCCGACAACGAAGAGTCGCTCGGTACCACGTCGGACAAACTGGCGTCCGTGACGCAGGCAGTGAACGACAGTCTCGACGACGTCAAACAACTCCTGCATGTCGCGCCGACGGCCTTTCAGAACTTCCTCAACATCTACCAGCCCGCCCAAGCCACGCTCAGCGGTGCGCTGGCCGTCAACCAATTCGCCAACCCGGTTCAATTCCTCTGTGCGGCAGTGCAGGCCGCTGCCCGTCTGGGCGCCAAGGAATCGGCGAAGCTGTGCGTGCAGTATCTGTCGCCGATCTTCAAAAACCGCCAGTACAACTTCCCGCCGCTGGGCGAGAATCTTTACGTCGGAACCGCCGCGCGTCCCAACGAACTCACCTACAGCGAGGACTGGCTGCGGCCCGACTACGTTCCACCACCACCACCTGCGTCCGCCCCGGCAAACCCGCCGGCCCCGGCACCTGGCGCCTCGCCCTTGGCGGCGGAATCACCTGGCGCGCAACCGGTTCCGACCAATCCATCCGACGGCCTGCGCGGGATGATGACGCCACCCGGAGGTGGACGATGATTGGCCTGCCGCACCGGATCCGCGTTGCCACCGGACTCGTGGCGCTGCTCGTCGCGGCCACGCTGTCCGGATGCGGTTTCCACGGCGCGAACTCGTTCAAATTACCGGGCACCAAGGGCGGCGGCGCGGGCGCATACACCGTCCAAGCGCAGATGCCCGATGTGCAAAACCTTGAACAGAATTCCCGCGTCCGCGTGAACGATGTCACTGTCGGCACCGTGACCAACATCCAACTGCAAGGCTGGCACGCCCTGGTCACCATGTCGATCGACGGGAATGTCGATCTCCCGGCCAATGCAACAGCCACGCTGGGTCAGACCAGCCTGCTGGGCTCGGTGCATGTGGAACTGGCACCGCCTGCGGGGACATCGCCGAAGGGCACACTGAAACGTGGATCCGTGATTCCGCTGGCGTCCGCCGGTGCTTACCCGTCCACTGAACGGACGCTGGCGGCAGTGTCGTTGTTGGTCAACGGGGGCGGCCTCGGTCAGATCCAGGACATCATCAAGGCGTTGAGCACCGGTTTCACCGGTCGCGAGCAGGATCTGAGAAGCCTTCTCGGACAACTCGATAAGTTCGTCAGCTACCTCGACGACCAAAAAGGCGACATCATCGCCGCAACCGAAAGCCTGAACAATCTGGTCGGTCAATTCGCCGACCAGAAGCCGGTGATCGACAAGGCGCTCAAGACGCTGCCACGCGCGTTGGCCGTGCTCAAGGACGAGCGGAAAAACCTTGCCGACGCACTCGGCGAGCTGAGCCAATTCGGGGCGCTTGCCGCCGACTCTGTGAACAGGATCAAGTCAAACTTGGTCAAGGAGCTCAAGGATCTCGGTCCGGTCGTTCAGTCACTGGCCGATGCCGGGCCGGCGTTGACTCGCTCGCTCGGGTTCTTCGGAACCTTTCCGTTCCCCAAGGACACCCTCAGCAAGTGGAACCGCGGTGACTACGCGAACTTGACCGCGGTCCTCGACCTCACGCTGAGCCGGCTCGACGCGGGATTTTTCACCGGCACCCGGTTTGAGTGCAATCTGACCGAGTTGGAGCTGCAGTGGGGGCGCACCATCGGCCAGATGCCCAGTCCATGCATGAACGGCAGCCAGTACAACCCCGGCAACCCGTTGGTCGTCCCCTACCACTTCGACCAGGGGCGGTGACATCGTGTTGTCGAAGCGGACGAAAATTCAATTGTTGGTTTTCGCAGCGGTGAGCTTGATCGCCGGCACCATCATGTTTTTCGCCTATATGCAGGTTCCGACCGTATTTTTCGGAATAGACCGGTATTCGATCACGGTGAAGTTGCCCCAGGCNGGCGGCCTGTATCCGGGCGGAAACGTCACCTACCGNGGAGTCGAGATCGGGCGGGTGCGGGCCGTGCGCCTTACCGAGANCGGCGCCGAGGCGGAGCTGCAGATGGATTCCGACGTCCACGTCCCCGCCAACCTCGATGCCCAGGTGCACAGTGTTTCGGCGGTGGGCGAGCAGTACGTCGAGTTGCTGCCACGCACCGGGAAAGGGCCATCACTCAAAGACGGCGACGTGATCCCGGTGGANCGCACGTATGTCCCACCGGACATCAACTCGCTGCTGGCGGCGGCCAACCGCGGCCTGTCCGCGATCCCCCGTGACAACCTGAAAACGGTGGTCGACGAGGGATATGTCGCTTTCGGCGGGCTCGGCCCAGAACTCTCCAGGCTGGTAAATGGGGCGTCCAATCTGGCGATCGACGCCCGCAAGAACCTGGATGCGCTCACTGTTTTGATCGACCAGTCGAAGCCAGTCCTCGACAGCCAAACCGCGTCGTCGAGTTCGGTACAGGCCTGGGCCGCCCATCTGGCGACCATTACGTCGCAGCTACGGAACAACGACTCCGCTCTGGCGGGCTTACTGCAGAAGGGTGGCCCAGCGGCCGACCAGGCGCGGCAGCTCATCGACCGACTCAACCCCACGTTGCCGATCGTGTTGGCCAACGTGGTCAGCGTCGGCCAGGTGGGGGTCACCTACCGGGACAACCTGGAAGCCCTGCTGGTCGAGCTGCCGCAGGGCGCGGCCGACATCCAAGCGGTCGGCGTGGCCAACCGGAACACCAAACAGTCTTACCTCGGCGCCTACCTGAGCTTCAACCTGAACCTCGGCTGGCCGCCCGCCTGTACCACCGGATTTCTGCCGGCCCAGCAGCAGCGGGCCGCCAGTTTCGAGGATTACCCAGATCCTCCGAAGGGCGACTTTTACTGCCGGTTGCCGCAAGACTCGATGCTCAATGTGCGTGGGGCGCGCAANTATCCGTGTGAGACCCGCCCGGGCAAGCGCGCCCCGACCGTCAAGATGTGCGAGAGCGANCAAGCGTACGTTCCNCTGAACGANGGATGGAACTGGAAGGGNGATCCGAACGCGACNTACACGGGNCAGGGTGTCCCGCAGTNCAGGCCGGGCGAGGAGCCGCCGGGACAAGTGCNGCCNCCGCTGCCGNCCGGTCCGCCNCCNCCNCCGATAGCGGCCTTTGAATACGACCCAGGCACCGGAATGTACGTGGGACCCGACGGCCATGTGTACTCACGAGCCGAGCTGACCCCGGGTGCTGCAAAGGAGAAATCATGGCAGAACATGTTGATGCCGACACCGAAGAAGTGAGCGATCCGGGCCAGCCCGAATCAGTCATGTCCGACGAGACCGGCTCCCAGGCGCCGGAAGTCGAGCCGAGGGACGTCGAAGATTACGACAGCGCGGTTGACGCCGTCGTTGACGAAGATCCCGATGACGTTGCCAGGCAAGCCAGGACGATGTCGCCGGTACGACTGGCCACATTGGTGGGCGTGGTTGCGATCCTTGCGTCGACCTCGGTGGCCGGCTGGTTTGGCTATCGGGAACATCAGGCACGACAGGCCCAACAGCAGACCGATCTGCTCATCGGGGTTGCGCGTCAGGGCGCCCTGAACCTCACCACGATCGACTGGCACCATGCCGACTCCGACATACGACGCATTCTGGACTCGGCGACAGGCGCTTTTCACGACGACTTCGCCAAGCGCTCCCAACCGTTCATCGAAGTGCTCAAAAAGGCGCAGTCGAAGTCAGTGGGCACGATCACCGAGGCGGGCCTCGAGTCGCAATCGGGCGACGAGGCCCTAGTGATGGTTGCGGTATCCGTTGTCAGCACGAATGTCGGTGAGCCCGAAGCGGAGCCGCGGCATTGGCGAATGCGAGTCTCGGTGAAAAAGGTGGGCGACGAGGCAAAGGTCTCCAACGTCGCATTCGTACAGTGAGGACGCCGAAACTCGGCAATCGTCGGGTAGCGAGCCGACCGACCAGAAAGGGTGCCATCCCCATGCGGGTTGCAACCGAAACCGAGACTGACACCGTCACCGGCCAAGAGCCAGTCGAGGTCTCCGCGAAGACAACACGGCAGTCGGCGATCGAGAACGAGCCCGAAGACGCAGTGGACGTTGTGGAATCGGAGGGTGCATCCTCCGAGGACGCTCACACCGAGGACACCGAAGACGCTACGCCGCCGGCCCGTTGGCGCCGAATCAGGTGGTCACGGGTGTTGGCCTTCGGGGTGTTGCCGGCTCTGGCTCTGGTGATCGCGGTGGCCGCAGGTTTTCTGAAATGGCAAGACGGGTGGGTCCGCGGATCCAGAGTCGCTGGCATCGAATCCGTTGCGGCCGCGAAGGACTCGACCATCGCGTTGTTGTCCTACCAGCCCGAAACCGTCGACAAGGAGCTAAAAGCCGCCCGGGACCGGCTAACCGGCAGCTTCAAAGACTCCTACACACAACTGATCCAGGACGTGGTGATCCCCGGCGCAAAAAAGCAGCACATCTCGGCGGTTGCCGTCGTTCCTGCTGCCGCTTCGGTCTCGGCGACTCCAAAACACGCGGTAGCGCTGTTGTATGTCGACCAGACTGTGGTCGTCGGCAACGACGCGCCCACCGATACGTCTTCTATCGTCCGAGTGACGCTGGACAGAACCGGCGGCCGGTGGCTGATCTCGGCGTTCGATCCGATCTAGAGCCGTGTAACCGACGCCGACTTTTTGCGTGCGCGCATCACAGGGTGATTTGGGTCGGGCCGAAATCCTGACACAGCGTATACGGCGGCACGAAGGTGCTCGCGCACCCTTGGCCTCTCAGGACGTAGGTCGCGCCGGGCTGATAGGGATAACGCACCTCCGCCGGGTCCTGACCATTCTTCGATGCGCACTCACCCTGCGTCCCCGAGCCGGCTGCAGACAAGCACACCACCGACAAGTTAGGCGTGGCATGGATTGTGCACGGTCCAGGCCGCATGGTGGCTGACACGACGCTCAGTCCAGAAACTTGAATGACTTTCGGTTGCGAGAGGATGAAGGTGCACTGACCGGTACCGTCATCGTCCGACGGCGTCGCATGCGCGACGCCAGCGGGGTGGGCGACGAGATACGCCATCAATAGACCGGTGAGTAATGCCATCGGGGATCTCGAAAGGGCTCCCGAAAAGCGCTGTCCGACAGCTCGTTTAGTCAGAGACGACATTTATCCTAACCTCCAATAATCGGCGGTCGCCTTCGATGAAATTCGCAAAGGAAACTGATTCGGGGCTCGGGCAACACGTTTCGCACCTCAAACCGTCTTAAGCGTTGCCCTGGTCCGCGAGGCGCTCCAAGGGTGACAACGCCTCACTCAGGCTTGCGCGATCCTCTTGACTCAGCGTCATCAGCATCGCTGTGAACTGGCTATGCCTGGTCGCCAGAGCATTGCGCCGCATCGCATGGCCGTGCGGGGTGATCCCTACCACGACCGCCCGCAGATCAGTGGGATCGTGCGATCGCTCGACAAGTCCCAGTTTCTCCAATCGACGGATGGCCACCGTAACTGTTGGGGTGCGGACGCGTTGATGGGACGCCAACGCAGTCATACGCATGGGTCCGCACTCCTGCAGGGCCATCAGAATCGATAATTGCGCCAGTGTGAGATCTCCAGGCAGGATGCCGCCCGGATCGCGACGGCCCAACACCAGGAACACTTCTGATAAGACCTTGTGCAGCTCTCCCGCGAGGGCAGTGGCCTGCTCGTCAGCTTGCGTAGTTTGCTGACCGCGAGTGGAGCTCGTCGGTATCGAGACTGCGGTTTGCAACGCCATTACTTCCGCAGACCCGAACTGGTGGACGGTCCTAATGATGACATGCGGGAATACTATCCGTTATATAGTTTGATGTCTCCAGAAGCGGTGCCAGCTCGCATGTCAGCTCAGGAGTATGGAGCCGTTCTTACGTGATTGCCCCGGCGATCTTGAGTTCAATGAGGCGGTCGTCGTCGATGCCGAGTTCGCGCAGGACGTCGTCGGTGTGCTCCGCGAACTGCGGCGCTCTTGCCAGGTTTGCCCGATCATCGTCGAACTTGACTGGATTGGCCACTAGCTTCTGCGGATGACCCTCGGCATCAACGATTTCGGCGATGCGACCGTTGGCCGTCAGTGCTTCGTCATTGGCTATTTCCCAGGCGTCCTGTACCGGGGCCCATTGGCCCCTGCCCTTGCGTAATAGGGTTTGGCACTCGGCGAAGGTCAAGTTGCCGATAGCGTCTTCGACGATCTGCTGCGCAATGTCGCTGTGTTCGGCCATCGCCTCGATCGAGATGAACCGAGGATCTTCAGCGAGATCGTGCAGGCCCATCAGCTGGCAGAACTCCGGCCAGTAGCGGGTCGGCTGCAGCATCGACAACTGGACGAACCTTCCGTCCGAAGTCCGGTAGGCGCCGGTGAGCGGGTTGCCCGGAGCCTGGGTTCGGCGCTCTATCTTCGGCAGCGGGCCGTCCATCAGCATCGCCATGTTCACGCTGAATTGGGTTGCCCAGGCGCCGACCGCGAGGAGTGAAACGTCAAGAACCGACGGTTCCCCCGTGACCTGTCGGCCGTAGAGCGCCGCCGCCACGCCTCCGGCAATGGTGATCCCGCCGATGTTGTCTCCGTAAGCCCCGGCGGGCATGAACGGGGTGTGTTCGGCGTCGGGTGATGTGAGGCCGTCCGCGCTGCCACCTCGGGCCCAGAACGCCGTCGCGTCGTAGGCCCCGGCGTCGCGGTCGGGCCCGTTGGAGCCGAAGCCGTTGCCGGCGACATAGATGATGTCGGGGTTGACCCGGCGGACGTCGTCGACGTCGATGGACAACTTCGTCCGCGACGACGGCAGGTAGTTCGTCAGGAACACGTCGCTGCGCCCGATCAGTTCGTCCAGCAGGGGACGCGCTTCGGCGTTGTCGAGTGCCAGTCCGACACTGCGCTTTCCGCGGTTAGGCGCCTCCATAATCGGGGCGAACGACGATCCGGGTACGGTCGCCGCGGCGCCCAACACCTTGACCAGCCCACGCTGGGCATCGCCGGTGACAGGGTGTTCGATCTTCACCACGTCGGCGCCCCAGTCGGCGAGCACCGCGCCTGCCGATGGAACGAAGGTGAACTGGGCAACCTCCAGAACGCGAACTCCGTTGAGCGGCTTACGCATCAGATGTCCTTCACGTGGGGGTGGGCGCGGTGCCCACTCAGTGCATGATGTCTCGGACCTTCGTCTTCTCATTACCTTTGAGCAGCTCCGCGCCGGCGTTCTCCATGTGTCGCCGCCAATGCGCCTCGGCCTCATCGCCCTTGCGCTCGGCCACCAGGTCGGCGAGTCGGGTATATGACCGGATCAGCTTGGTGTACTGAGCCTTCGGCACGACATTTTGGACGCTGAGAAATGCTGCGGTCATGTGCTTTTCGAAGATCTCGTGCAGCATGCCGGCGATCACGGTCAGCGTCGCGTTGCCCGACAGCTCCACCAGTCGACGGTGCAGTCCGGTCGACGCTGCGGCCAGCTTGCCCGTCTCCCACGCAGCGGGGATCTCATCGATGAGGTCGCGTAACTCGCGGTGGGCCGCAGCGGTGCCGTTTTCTGCGAGTAGTCGGGCGGCATACGGTTCGATCCCCATCCGTGCCGTCATCACGTCGGCAAGCGTCGTTCCCGCCATTTCGAGCAGGAAGCCTGCCGGCCGCGCGACGATCTCGGGGCCCGGAACGCGAACCCGGGCGCCGGTGCGTGAGCCGCGGCGCACCTCTACCAGGCGGTCGGACTCCAAAACTCGCACCGCTTCTCGCAGCGACGGCCGGCTGACCTGGAAGTGATCCATGAGTTCGGCTTCGTAGGGCAGGAAGTCACCGTCTTTGAGCTGTCCCTCGACGATCATCCGCCGTAACGTGTCCGCCACGATCTCGGCCGTCTTGGGCGACCGCACCGCACCGTTTTTCTCTGAAACGGTCATCGGCCCGAGAGGCTCCCGTTTAGGCATCGCGACCTCCTGAAACTCAACATGTAGCACTCAGTACACCATGTACGGCGGCGATTTGGCGCATCCGTGGCATGCGTTAGTGCAGCTGCGACAGCACGCGCGTGGCGGCTGCGCCGTAGCCGGCGCGTCGCCTGCGTCCGACCAGGAAACTCGGCGGCGATGCAAACGCCATGTCGGGCAGTCGTTTGCGACTCGCAATCATCTCGTGCGCCTGTTTGTCGTTCCCGCAGATCGCGATCGACCACAGCATATCGTCGGTGACATGGTCGGCGATCGTTTCCGGTTGGCCGCTGCGGAAGGCCGAACGAATCTGGGCGACCTCGTCTGTCCAGCCGTGCAGTTCGACGAGTGAGTCGTAGGTCTTCACGGTGAAGTAGAACGCGACCTGAAGCCGTGCGTCCCGAATAGCCCGGGCCGGGTCATCGTTGTCGATCGCGGTAATCAGCCAACCCCAGCGCCGTAGCTCGGCCGGGTCGCGTCCGCGTGATTCGGCGCCGCGGGCCAGCTCGGGCTCTACGAGTTCGGTCCACCACCGATCGGTGAACAGGCCGTGCCCCAGCACCCCATCGGCAGTGCGACCTACCGTGCGCACCATGATCTTGTTGAACGCTCCGATCAGGATAGGCACATCCAACCGGCCGAGCACGGGTGCGCGGATGTCGGCGTCGATCGTGTAGAACCTGCCCTCGTAGTGAACGCGTTCGCCGTTCTCGGCGTTCAGGAACGCCCTGATCGCCTCGATCAATTCGGCCATCCGGGGGGCGGGATGGGTGGCGTCGATGCCGAACCAGTCCTTGTTCATCCGCGAGGTCCCCGACCCAAGGCCCAGAAAGACCCTGCCCGGCGCGAGCGTGGNGAGATGCCGGATCGCGGAGGCGTGCACGAACGGGGACCGGGCGAACGCATAGGCGATCCCGGGGCCGATCATCGCCTCCGAGGTGCCGAGCGCCATCTCTGTCGCTGTTATATAGGCGTTGAGGTCGGCGAACTCACCGGCGCAGAACGCCCGTGCNCCGGCATTCTCGGCCTGCGTTGCAAGCTCGGGCCCCGGCCACGGCAAACCCCAGTCCATGCGTCCTCGCATCCGTCGACGTCACATCATTAACCTAGTAATACAAGTAATTGTACGTCCTGGTCGGCCGGCGCGGGCCTATTCCCCGGACCGCAACCAGTTTTCGACAAAAGTGTCAAAAATGAGTAGCCTCGGAAGACTGCTACGCCGGGTGCCGCACGTGGAAGGGACGTTTCGATCATGCAAACCATGCCGAGCATGCTGCCCACCGGTTGGTTTCAGGTGGCCTGGAGTGCCGACATCGCCGTCGCCGAGGTGATCCCGATGCAGTATTTCGGCCGGGATCTGGTCGCATTCCGGCAACTGGACGGGGCGGTGAAGGTGCTGGACGCGCACTGCCAGCATCTTGGAGCGAGCCTGGCTCATGGTGGCTGTGTCGTCGAAGACGGCATCCAGTGCCCTTTTCACGGTTGGGTCTGGAACGGCTCCGGACGCAACGTCCACATTCCCTACCAGGATCGGCCCAACAAAGCCCGGCGAGTGCGTTCCTATCCGGTCGCCGAACTCAACGACTCAATCCTGATCTGGCATGACCGCGCCGGCAGGGAGCCATTGTGGGCGGCCCCCGACGCCTTCGCGGTGCTCGGCGATCACATCCGCTCGCGGCGATTCCATCCGTTGGTAGCCGATTGCCGGACGCGGCACCAGCGTGTGAAGGTGCACCCCCAGGTGATCGCCGAGAATGCCGTCGATCCCCACCACTTCCAGTTTGTACATCGCCCCCCGATCAGTCCCGTGGTATTGCGCGAGAGCACCGACAGCTCGACCTGGTCGGCCAAGGTCGGCTTCGGCCGGAGGTGGAGCGACGGCCTGGACCGCGTTGGCGACACGATGAACACGATCGAGATCTATTGGTCAGGTGTCGGTCTCAGTTACAACGGCGAACACGTCCGAGACGGAATCCGGGTCATCTCGATCTGCGCGACACCGGTAGACGACACGAGGTCCGATATCTTCGCCGGCTACTGGATCAGCGAGGAAAAGTCAGAAGGCCCGGATGATTTCGAGCCGCGTCTGGCCACGGCGAAACTCGCCCTGCCCGACGACATCCGGATCTGGGAGCACCAGAAGTACCTTGAACCGCCGGGTCTGGCGACTTCGGAGGCGGCGGGATTTCGCGCGCTGCGTCGGTGGGCGAGCGGGTTCTACCCAGATCCGGAGGCCGCCGCCGAACCGGTCACAGATGGCGTCTGACGGCTTGTCCCGCCGGGTAATACGG
>JGI12627J18819_10000547_pt1 | contig 12515 bp, 11 predicted proteins | sample TexAe_OM1H0_M2_FD_18819 | JGI IMG/M metagenome (IMG submission 18819)
GAGCCACCGAATCGCTCCAGGGCACTTGGTCGACGTACCGCAGGTCGACCGGCCATCGTAGGGCGGCTCCGCTCGGGATGTCGTCACCGTATCGATCTGACAACGATGCCAAGCGCGATGGCAGCGTGTCGGGGTCGGGCGGCGGTTGGACGGGTTCACCGTCAGNCGCTGGCCATTCATGTTCGATCGAGGGTGCGCGGCCTCCNGTTGGTGCAGTGTGAAACGACGCGACGCTGGTGGCCAGCATTCGTCCGTCTTGCTGCGCGGTGACGACACGGGTTGACATCGAACGGGAATCACGCACCCGGTTGACGTCGTAGGTGACGGCATGGGTGTCGTCGCCCGCGTGCAAAAACGAGGTGTGCAACGAGTGCGCGACGCGGTCGGTGTCTACCGTCGCAGCCGCGGCCAGCAGGCTCTGCGCCCCAACCTGGCCACCGTAGAGACGTGGCAGGCCCGAGCCTATGGGATCGGTCTCGTAGGTGTTGGCAGCGATCTCCCGCAGGGCGAAGATCTTTTGCCACCAACGCACGGATTCGGCGCTCTCGGCGGAATCAACCACTGCCGTCGGGTGGCGCGTCAGCGTGCGGTCGCACCGGCATCGACAGGGATCGCCGCGCCGGTGATGTATCGGGCTTCGTCGGAGACCAACCAGGCGATCGCGTTGGAGATGTCTTCAGCCTGGATGAGCTGCACAGGAAGGATATTGGTCATCGCTTCAAACAGCTCGGGGACATCGGGCGCCGCACCCAAAAACGACTCGTTGTTGACCATGGGAGTGTCGGCACCGGTGGGGTGAATCGAATTCACCCGAATGTTATAGCTGCCCAGTGCATTTGCGTAGGCCCTCATCAGCCCCACGACGCCGTGCTTTGCCGCGGTGTAGCCCAACATCCCGTACGTCTTGGACCGCAGGCTGCGTGTCGTTCCCTTCAGGCCGGCCGCCGAACTGGTGATGACGATGGCGCCGCCCTGGTTCTGCTCGACGAGCGTGGGGATGGCCGCCTCGATCGTGTAGACAACGCCGGTGAGCATGACGTCGATGCAGTCGTGCCACGCCTGAACCACGGTCGATGTGGGGCCCAGCACGGGCATGATGCCGGCATTGGCGATCACGATGTCCAGCCGGCCGAACTCCGCGAGCCCCTCGTCGAGAACCTTGTTGACCGCCGCCTCGTCGCGCACATCGGCTTTGGCCGCCACAATCCGACGGCCCAGCGCCTCGACTTCTTCGACGGTCTGGGCGAGTTCCTCCTCGGTTCCCAGCGGGTAGGGAACCGAGTCGATCTGCTCGCAGATGTCGAACGTGACGATGTCGGCACCCTCCCTGGCAAGCCGCGCTGCATGGGAGCGGCCCTGGCCGCGCGCCCCACCGCTGATGAAGGCGACCTTGCCGTCCAACGCTCCCATGCGGACCTCCCATTCGGCGGCGTTGCCGCGCTACACAGCTGTATCTAACCGATCATTGTTCGATAACGTAGCGCGTGATGCGCCCCATGTACATCCCAAACCGTTGACTAACCAAACAGCGCTGGATTAGCGTGGTACGTCATGGGGAAAGCGCAAGCCGAATCCGACATCTCGGCCGCGGCGATGTTGCCGCATTACAACATGTGGGATCCCGAACACGAGAAGGCCAAATGGGATGTCTTTTCGTACGCACGGCGCCATTGCCCGGTGGCCCACACCGATGCCGAAGGCGGCGGTCAATATGTCGTCACCCGCTACGACGATGTCCGCCGGGTCCTCGAAGATCCGCATACCTTCTCGTCGGCCGGCGTTGCGCCCCGCCCGTCGCCGGTGCGACTCAACCCGCTCGATGCCGATCCGCCCTACCAGGTTGACCTGCGCAAAATCCTCAATCCGTTGTTCACCCGCAGCTTCCTGCTGCGGTTCGAGCCCGAACTGCGAAAAAATGCCACCGACCTCATCGGGCGCTTCATCGACAACGGGCGCTTCGAATTCGTCCGCGAGTTCGCGGGTCCCTTCGTGGGCAATGCCTTGTCGAGGGTTGTCTTCAACGAGGATGACCCGAAGAAGATGGACCATGCGGCCGAAGTCGTGATCCGGCTGGCGGTCGATGTCACCGATGAAGCGTTTTTCGAACTCGCCGTCCTCGCCGGGCAGTACATCGCCGAGCGCGAGGCGAACCCGGTTGCACGAAACGATGTGTTGAACGCCATCGCCACCGGCACGGTGGAGGGTGGGCGGCCGCTAACGGACGAGGAACGACTCGGCGTCATCACCGTCCTGTTCCTGGGTGGTCTGGACACCACCCGGGGTGCGATGGGTTCGATCGTCTACCACCTGGCACGCCGGCCCGAACTCGAACAACGGCTACGCGATCCCGCCTGGATTCGTCAGGACATGGATGAGTTCATCCGGCTCGAGTCGCCGGTTGGCTGTCTGGGCCGAACCGCCACCAGGGATGTCGAACTCGGTGGGGTGACGATCAGGCAAGGCCAGCAGTTGTTGATTCGCTTCGATTCTGCCAATCGCGACGAGGCTCGCTTCGAGGATGCGTCGTGCTTGAAGTTCGATGTGCGGCGCAGTAGTTCGGCCGGCTTCGGACTGGGAATCCATCGTTGTCTGGGTTCGCACTTCGCTCGGATTCAGATTGCGATCGCGTTCGACGAGCTATTCAAGCGCGTGACAAATCTGCGCTTCGCGGACCCCGACGCCGAAGTGCACTGGGCCCCTGGCATCGCCAACGGCCCAGAGGCGGTGGACCTCCTTTTCGATGTGATCGATTGAGACGACGGTGCCGGTAATCCACTTTTCGGCATCGAGGCGGGGCATGAACCAAACGATGTATGGTTATACTCGACGCGAAATCGGCGAGATGGAGACTTTGGCTAATTCGATCGAGGGAGGTACCTCCGAAGTGATGCGCAACATCCTCGGTGAGCGGGTGCTCGGGTTGCCGGGGGAACCGCGGGTCGACCGGGACATTCCCTGGCGTGAGATGCGCTGCCCATGACCCCGAACATCGACAAGCCGATCAATTCCCCAGCGGCCGTCGCGCGTATCAAGTACCGGCGCACCCCCTACCTGGTGGTGTCGGAGGAACACACGGTGCGCAAGGACGTCTACGGCACCGTCGCGGATCATGTGGTGCGCTACGCGCAGTTGCTACGCGGCGACCGCGACTCCGACACGGTGATCGTGGCATCTCATCCGATCGGTTCGCCTGCCTACCTCCCGCTGTTCTCCGAACTGGCACGCACCGGGCTGCACGTGATCGGCTACGCCAACCGGTATTCGGTTGGCGACTCCGCGCTGCAAATGGAAAACCATTTGATCGACCTTGGTGCCTGCGTCCGCGACGCGCGAGAACGGCTCGGCTACGAGCGTGTCGTGCTGGCCGGCTGGAGCGGCGGGGGATCGCCGATGATGGGGTACCAGGCCGAAGCCGAGAAGCCCACCATTACCCAGACTGCCGCCGGGGAGCCGTCGTCGCTTGCCGAGACCGCGCTACCGCCCGCCGACGCGGTGATGCAGTTGGCGGCACCGCGCAGCCGTCACCGGTTGCTGACCGAGTTCCTCGATGCCTCGATCACCGACGAGCTGCAGCCGGACCGTGATCGCGACACCGAGTTTGATCTCTACGACCCCGCGAACCCGAATCAGCCACCGTATTCGGCCGACTTCCTCGCCGCCTACCGCGAACAGCAACGCAAGCGCAACCGCCGGATCACTGCTTACGCTCAGCAGAAACTGCGGGACTTCCGCAACGCCGGCAAGCCGCACGCTGAGCACTCGTTCGTCGTCCACGGGACGATGGCCGACCCGCGCTGGCTGGATCCCACCATCGAACCGAACGGACGCCGGCCGCGGTGGAGCTATCTGGGCGACCCCGAGGTGGCCAATACCAGCCCCGGAGCACTGATGCGGTTCACCACCGCGCGCAGCTGGTTGTCGCAATGGGGCCTGGACACCGCCCAGGTGGACGCCGGGGATGCCGCACCGAGGGTTTCGGTCCCGGTGCTCATGGTCGTCAACGGCTGCGACGACGCGGTGCCCACCAGCCATCAGGCACAGGTGTTCGATGCGATCGGTCACCAGGACAAAGAGCGGGTGGACCTGCCGGATGCCAACCACTACTTCACTGGCGAAGACCAACGATCGCACCTGTCACAGGCGGCCGACCACGTTCATGACTGGCTGCGCCGCCACGGTTTCAACGTGAATTGACAACGCCCACAGCGGAAATAGCCGACCTCTCACTCCGGTCGATAACCGAACAAGGATTGATATCCGGCACAGTAAGGAGCCGACATGAAGTTGAGTCTGATGACCCTGGGTGACGTGGTGGCCGATCCCGTCACCGGACTCGTTGCCACAGCCGCCGAACGGCACCGAGCCATTGTCGAGGCAGCCGTCGTCGCCGACGATGCCGGCTTCGAGGGCGTGCACATCGGCGAACATCACGGGCTGGAATACACCACGTCGGCGCCGCCGGTGATCCTCGCGGCCATCGGCGAACGCACGTTCAGACTGCGGCTGTCCACGGCGGTGACACTGGCCGCGAACCTGGACCCGATCCGGGTGGCCGAGGACTACGCGACGGTCGACGCCCTGTCGGGTGGACGCTGCGAGGTGGTCGTGGGCCGGGGCAACTTCTTCGTGTCCACCTACACGCTCTTTGGGCAGCGGTTGGAGGACTCCCACGAGTTGTTCGCGCAGAACGTCGAACTGCTGACCCAGTTGTGGGCCGGTAAGGAGGTGAACTGGGCGGGCTCGCGCCATCGCGCCCCGATCAGCGAGTTCGTGCTCCAGCCCGTGCCGGTCGGCGCGATGCCGCTGTGGGTCGGCGGCGGCGCCTCGGAATCGTCGACCGAACTGGCGGCGCGCCTGGGTCTCGACTTGATGCTGCCGTCGGCCTTCGGTAACCCGCAGATGTTCAAGCCCGTTGTCGAGAGCTACCGGGAAAAGTTCGCGTCCTACGGTCATCCGCGCGAGCCGCGCGTCGGCGCCTGCTGGCACGTCAACGTCGCCAAGACGAGCCAGGCGGCCCGCGAGCGGTGGGAACCGCGTTACCGGGCTTACTTCGAGCTGATGAGTACCGTGATTCCCCGGGTCAACCCCGACCCGCCGGCGTTCGTCACCAAGCCATTCGACTTCGAGTTCCTCACCACCCGGGGACCCGCGATCGTCGGCAGCGCGGCGGAGGTGGCCGAACGGCTCAACGCTTGGTCGGAAGTGCTCACCAGCGACACGAACCTGATCTACATCGACATGGGTGGCCAACCCGCCGGCGAATACCGCGACATGGTCGAACTCATTGGCTCCGACGTTCTAGCGCAACTGAACTGATCCCCGGTGGCCGCCTGGTGCGGCGCCCCACGACGTTATTGCGACCCTCGACGACCAAGCTGTTGAATCTTAATTCAAACTAAGGCAGGTGATTGTCGTGGTGTCCGAATCGACGCTTCGCCGAAGCGGGCCGCGGGGGAGTACGACTACTACAGAACCGTCCCGCTCAGGTGCGGTTACGGTGTGGGCCGCAATCGCTGTGGTATGGCTGGTGATCGCCGCCCAGGCACTGGTGCGATGGGTGGCTTCCCGTGATTTCGGCCCGGCACCACTGATCGGTCCCGACCGGATGCCGCTGTGGAATTTGGTGGCATTGCGGATCTTCGAGGGACTCAGCGTGGCGCTGCTGGCGTACCTGGTCTGGGCTTGTGTGGTGGTGCCATGGCGTCGGACCGGCGTTTTGACCCTCGACGGCAAGTTCGTTCTCGGCGGTATGGCGGCTTTCGTCGCAGACGCTTTCCTGAACTGCTACACCTACCTGTTCGCATGGAACGCCCACAACATCAACCTGGGCGTCTGGACGGCGTATCTGCCATTTCACAATCCAGCGGCCTCATCGCGTTACGCGGAGTCATTGCTGTGGGGCCCGCCGATGTACGTGTACTTCTGCGCTGGTGTGGCCATCGTCGGCTGCCCGGCCTATTTCGCGCTGCGATCACACTGGCCAAGGCTGTCCAACGTGTCGTTGCTGGCGATCGTCTTCGTCGGTGAGTTCGCGTTCGACTTCGTGGTGGAGAACCTGGCAATCCGTTTGACCCACGGCTACGCCTACGCCCAAACTTACGGGCCGCTGACGCTGTGGGCGGGAAGCCAATTCCAATTCCCGCTATACGAGTCATTCCTCGTGGCCGCGCTGGGGCTGCTCTACACCTGGATGCGGCTGCAGGCCGTTTCCTCCGATGACGGACTGTCGCCCGTCGAGCGCGGATTCGACCGGTGGAGCCCGGCTCTTCAGTCGACGGTTCGCACCCTGGCCGCGATCGGATTCTGCTGCGCAGCAACCATATTGATCTATCACCTGCCATTCAACTGGCTGGGCATTGTCGGAGCGTCGAAGGCGAACCTGCCGACCTACATGTGGCCGGGCTGACCTTCGGCGCTTCAGTTCCCCCTAGGCCGGGTCTTCGTGCTCAAGGCGACGCAACGCGCGGAAGGCATAGGGCGTCACGATAGCGATAAGCACGAAAAACAGGCCGAACACCGCCCAAAAGTTCAGCAGGCCATGCCAGGCGAACGGGCCGGTTCGGACAAATGGCACCAGGGTGAGCGGAACATAGATTGCCGCGGTCAGGAAGCACAAATAGCCGACCCACCGTGGAAAAAGGGGCTGTGGGCGACGGTCGAGCAGTATGGCGAAACCCAGTGCCACACTCTGTAACAGCGAGAACATAAAGGTGAGGTCGAAGAACAGCCATCCGAAGTCGTATAACGTCTGCACNGTTTCGGGCGAGCGGGCTTCGGCTCGGAATGCTGCGGTCTGCCACACAACGGCCGGCACGGCGGTCGCGACGCCCGTCATCAGGCCACCAAGAAGTTCCGTTGTCGACAGAACACCTATCGGGCCTTCCATCCGGCCGATGACCTTAGATATCGCAGCACTCCATGTGTAGTAGCAGGGTGCACCGACAACCATCAGCACCATTCCCACCTGGATGGCGGTGTGGTGAGTCAGGAAGTACCGGGTTATGGCCGATGCGTCGAGGTCTTGTCTCGGGGGTGGCCAAAAGCCGGCGAACACCGCGAAGCCCAGCAGACCTAGGCCCGCGTACACGCAGACGGACCATAAGGCGAGGCGAAGTGTTGTGTAATCGGTGCTCGTGTTCTGCGCACTCGCAACCGTGGTGCGTGGTGTTGTCGTTGTCACAGTTCCTCCTAGTGTCCGAGGTTGGCTCGATTCCAGGCGCCCTTGACGCGGTTACGCTCGGCGCATCTTCTGAAGGCGTTCCGCGGCGATGGCGGCGATGGCCGGCGAGGCCAGTAGCTCTTTGATGGCGCGTTGCTCGGCATCGAGGCCATCTGCAAGCGGAACTCGACCGGCCATGTCCAGCAACGCCTTCGCGTGCCGCAACGCGTTTCGATCGTTGGCCGCGAGCTGTTGTGCGAGCTGCACCGCTGCGGTTACCGGATCGTCGGCCAATCGGGTGACAAGTCCCATTCCGGCGGCCTCAGATCCGCTGACTTTCCGGCCGGTAAACGTGAGGTCCTTGGCGACGTCACGGCCGACCAGCTCGGGAAGCAGCTGTGTTCCGGCCATGTCCGGTATCAGTCCCCACCGCACCTCCATGACGGAAAGCTCCGCGTCTGGGGACGCCACCCGGATGTCTGCACCCAGGGCGATCTGCAGCCCGCCGCCGTATGCCACACCATGAATGCCGGCGATGACCGGCACGGGAACCTGCGACCAGACAAGCGCGGCTTGCGGACCCAGCGCCGTCGTACCGCCGCTGCGCTCGACGCCCGTCGGTGGCATGGCTGGATGCTCGTCACCTCCTTTGGCGATGCGAGCGAATGACGACAAGTCCAGGCCGGCGCAGAAGGCGCGTCCGTTGCCGCTGATCACCACCGCTCGAATGTCGGGGTCGGACATCAGTCGCTTGCCCGCGGATACCAGTCCTTCGAACATCGCGGTGTCGAGTGCATTGAGCTTGTCCGGCCTGTTCAGTCGGACATGCGCTACCGCGCCGTCCACATCGACGGTTACGCGTGCGGCGTTGTCCATGTTGCGGGCCCCTATCGACGACATCGATAATTTAACATGCACTAGAAAATTCTGCTAGAGTGTGGACGGATAGGTACTGATCTGGTCTGATACGCGCCTAATGAGTATTAGAAAATGTCGTTCCCGTTGCTCTTGCGACGCAAACGCAAAAGGGGGTGTCAGCGGCCATGTCGCCTGACGCATCGCCGCCTTGGGAGACCAAGATCGCTGCCGTCCGGAGCCTCTACCGCGCATTGGCCGACGGCGACCGGGAAATGCTCGGAAAGCTGCTGCACCCGGATTTCATCGGACACGCCACCGAGGGGCTGCCGTTGGGGGCGGGTGGTGAGCACGTCGGCCCCGAGGCGATGCGCCGTGAGCTGTGGTGGCAACTCGGTCGCCACTACCGCGTTGCGGCTCATCCCGACGAATTCCACGCCCTCGACGACGGCCGCTTGTTAGTCATCGGCCACTACCGGGGCGAGGCTCGGCGGTCCGGCAAGAAGCTCGAGGCGGCGTTTCATCATGTGATCGGCTTCGCCGACGATGGCCGCATAACGTCGTTGGATCAGCTGACCGACACCGCCGCATGGGTTGAAGCGCTGGACGATCAGGCTCGGCTTGAAACGATCGACTATTCCGTGGTCGACGGACTCGCGACCGTGTGCCTGAACCGGCCCGAGGCGCGCAACGCAATCGACCCACGCATCGCGTTCGAATCCCTCGTCGTCGCCCGCCGCATCGCCGATGACCGGTCCGTTCGCGCCGTTCTCATTTGCGGCGACGGCCCGTCATTTTCGGTGGGCGGCGACATTGACTCTTTTCCGTCGGATGCGTCGACATCGTATGGCGAACTCCTGGAGCGGATGACTACACCGTTTCATGAAGGCTTTCGCGTGCTCAGCCGCATCGATGCGCCAATCGTCACCGCCGCCCATGGCGCCATCGCCGGCGGCGCGCTCGGTTATGTCTACGCAGCCGACCTGGTGCTGGCGGCCGAGGGCACGAAGTTCCTGACAGCGTTTGCAAGACTTGGCCTTTCGGGAGATGGCGGCGGAACCTGGCATCTGCCACGCCTGATCGGCGCGCGCCGCGCGGCCCAGGCTTATCTGCGGAACACACCCATCGAGACAACCGAGGCCCTGGAGTGGGGGCTGATCAACGAGATCGTGCCGGCTGACGAGCTGCGAGCGCGGGCCGTGGCGCTGGCGACCGAGCTGGCGCAGGGCCCGACCCGCGCTTTCGCCCGAATGCGCGCGCTATTGCGCGATGCGTGGCACAACGACCTGGCCACGCAACTGCAGTCAGAGATCCAGGCGTTGACGGCCACCGCCGACACCGCCGATGCCGCAGAAGCGCTGTCGGCGTTCAGAGCGAAGCGCACACCCCGCTTCACCGGAGGGTAGGACATGGGACTGATCAAGGATTCGCCCGAGCACAAGGCGATACGCGACAGCGTCGCCGGGATCGCTAAGCGATACGGACCCGAGTATTTCCTGGAGCGGGCACGCACGGGCAGGGGGATCGACGAGTTGTGGAATGACCTCGGCGCCGCCGGCCTGTTGGGCCTACACCTGCCCGAGGACTACGGTGGCGGCGGGGGAGGGATGGCTGATGCCGTCGTCGTCGTGGAAGAGCTTGCTGCGCAAGGGATGCCGCTGCTGATCTGGGTGATCTCGCCGGCCATCTGCGGCAGCATCCTAGCGTGTCACGCGTCGGAGGAAATGAAGCAGCAATGGCTGCCGCGGATCGCGGACGGGACGAAAAAGATGGCGTTCGGCCTGACCGAANCCGACGCCGGGTCAAACAGCCACGACATCAAGACAACCGCGAAACGCACCGATACCGGCTGGAGGATTTCCGGTTCCAAGTACTACATCTCCGCGGTGGACCAATCCGACGCGATACTGCTGGTCACCCGAGACGCGGATCATTCGACAGCGGAGCGCAATCGGTTGTCTTTATTTGCAATTCCAACCGACACCCCGGGGTTGACGTTTGCGCCCATTGCCACGTCGATCGTGTCACCGGACAAGCAGTTCACCGTGTTCCTCGATGACGTCGCAGTTGGCGAAGATGCGCTGATCGGGGTCGCCGGCAACGGTCTTCGGCAAGTTTTCGACGGCCTGAACCCCGAACGCATCCTGGTCGGCGCGCTGTCCAGCGGCATCGGACGCTACGCGATCGGTAAGGCAGTGGATTACGCGCGACACCGGAGCGTCTGGTCGACGCCGATCGGCGCCCACCAAGGCGTTGCTCATCCGCTCGCCGAATGCCACATCGCGGTCGAACTGGGCCGGATGGCGACCCTGCGCAGCGCCGAGCTCTTCGATGCCGGAGAATCGGCGGGTGAAGCCGCGAACATCGCCAAATACGCTGCCTCCGAAGCCGCGTTGAAGGCGCTCGACCAGGCGATTCAAACCCATGGGGGCAACGGGCTGTCCCACGAATACGGGCTCTCCGAGCTGTGGTTCGTCACCAGGCTGATGCGCACCGCGCCGGTGAGCCGCGAAATGGTGCTCAACTTCGTCGCCCAAACATCGCTGGGCCTGCCCCGGTCCTATTAGAAAGCGAGACCCGAGTGCACAGAACGGAATTCGATGCGGTCGTTATCGGAGCCGGCGCGGGCGGCTTGTTCACCGCCGCCCGGCTTGCCCACCACGGCTATCGCACCCTCGTCGTGGAACGCCTCGACAAGGTCGGTGGACGCGCCTCTACCGACGACATCGACGGTTTCAAGGTCAATACCGGTGCCATTGTGATCGAGGTCGGCGGCATTACCCAACAGACATGTGAGGAGGTCGGCGCGCCGTTCGACATCCGCGAACCCAAGCCAGCGCTGCTGTACCGGATCGGCGGCAAAAACGTCGACGTGACCGGCGGCGGGTGGGGTTTTCTGTTGAGCAAGCTCACCCGCCAGGGCGCCAAGTTGGTCGCAGGTATCGGCGCCGCGCGCAACGACTCCGGCCTGCCGGAAGACCAGATCAGTACCGCCGAATGGGTGTCTCGTTACACCAAAAACGAACGCGTGCACGGCATATTCCGCAACATGTGCGCCTCGATCTTCGCAGTAGGCTCAGAAGACCTTCCGGCGCGGGTGTTCCTCACTTACTTCACTCGCAAGAGCGCGTTCAAGCGGTTCGGCTTTCACCCCGACGGCACCATCGGCCTGTGGCGCGGTCTGGCTGACGTCGTCGAGTCGCACGGCGGCGAAGTGTGGCTTTGCACAACGGCCACCGAGATCGTCTCCGATCGCGACAGGGTGACCGGCGTAGAGCTGAACCGCGCCGGCGAGAAGGTCAGCGTCGCAACGTCAGTCGTGGTCAGCGATGTCGGACCCGCCGCCACCATCGAGCTTCTCGGCGAGGAAAACGTGCCATCCGACTACCAGGACCTGGTCAAGAAGGGCGATCGCCCGACCGCAATGATCTCGGTGAACTTCGCGAGCCGCCACCGCCTCGTCGACGTTCCCGGCATGCTCAGCTTCGCCACATCACGCCGGCTGGCCTACATCGCGACTTTCACCGATACCTGCCCGGAGATGGCGCCGCAAGGATGGCATCTCTACGTCGGGACATCAGTGCCCAAGCCCTCCATCGGTGACTTCGACGAGGCCGCCGAGACCGAGCTCCTGCTGGCGGATCTGCGCGACAATATCGACCAGTTCGATGAGCGTGCACGGATACTGAGCATTGCGGTCACTCGTGACGACTGGCCGCCGCAACGGGCAGTGGCGGGTTTCGATCTGCCGCATGACACACCGTTCGCCGGTCTGTGGAATGTCGGCGATGCGGTCAAGGAATACGCCAACGGGGGCACGACGGCGTGCGCAGAGACGGCGCAGCTGGTGACGGATAAAATCCTCGCTGCGCTAACCGACCGTCCGCTCCGCTAATCCATGCCGGACGAACGACTGCGCATTGGCGACCACGGTTTCTAAAGAGCCGCGCCGAGGATCCCACCACTCGACCGCCCAATTTAGCGCGCCCAAGACCAGCATCTGAGCCATGTATAAGTCCAGATCGGCGCGCAGTTCACCAGATCGTGCCATGGCGTTGATCAGTCGTCGCCACACTTCGCCGTAGCGCTCTTCCTCGAGGACCTGGCGCTTTCGAATCCGCGGCGGCACCTGGCCGGCGTTCCGGATGGCTGCGGTCGTGTAATCCGATATCTCTAGTTCGTGTCGCAGATGAGCGCTGACCGCCGCGAGCAGGCGATCCAGCGCAGAGACGTCCGCAGGTAAGCCGTCGAGTATTGCGACGACATGTTCGCGCATGTCGGCGATGCCGGCCCACATCACCTCCTCGATGAGGTCATCGCGCGACGGATAGTAGTAATAGATCGCCGGCGCCTGCAGCTCGGCCTGTGCCGCCACGTCATTGAGGCGCAATCCGGCATATCCATTGGCGCTCAACACGTGGGCGGCCGCGTCTAAGATCCGCCGTCTTGTCTGGGCCGATTTGGACTCAGCGATGTCGGCGGACGCCGGACCTGTCACAGA
>JGI12627J18819_10000548_pt1 | contig 12503 bp, 8 predicted proteins | sample TexAe_OM1H0_M2_FD_18819 | JGI IMG/M metagenome (IMG submission 18819)
TAAAATATTTAAAAGATGTAACACCAATAGCACATAATGGTTGTAGACCACCAAAAGTAAAAAGAAATAGAAAAACACATCGTGAAGCATATTTTGAATAAAGAAACAAAGTAACATCTTTATTCAAAATATAAAAATAACAATCCAATAAGGAAAGATATCAATTAATTAAAAAAAAAAAAATTTAGTATAAGTAAGCTAAAAGTATTTCTACTTTTAAACACCAAACCTATCAAGGCAATAGTCTATTGCCATTTTTATAAAAATCTGTTTTGAGAAGAATTTCCCACTTATATGCTTTCAGCGGTTAAATCAACTATACGTAGCTACCCAGCGATGCCTGTTGGGCAGACAACTGGTACACCAGAGGTATATCCTTCCCGGTCCTCTCGTACTAGGGTCAGGTTCTCTCAATTTTAAAAAACTAGCAGTAGATAGGGACCGAACTGTCTCACGACGTTCTAAACCCAGCTCACGTACCACTTTAATTGACGAACAGTCAAACCTTTGGAACCGTTTTCAGCTCCAGGTTGTGATGAGCCGACATCGAGGTGCCAAACGACGCCGTCGATAAGAGCTCTTGGGCGTCATCAGCCTGTTATCCCTAGAGTATCTTTTATTCGTTGAGCGATGACCTATCCACACAGGATCATCGGATCACTATGGCCGACTTTCGTCCCTGCTCGACTTGTATGTCTTGCAGTCAAGCGAGTTTATGCCATTGCACTCTACAGCTGATTTCCAACCAGCTTGAACTCACCTTTGCACACCTCCGTTACTATTTAGGAGGTGACCGCCCCAGTCAAACTACCAGCCTTACAATGTCTTAACTTTAATTAATTAGCCACTATAAGTTTCAAGAGAGGTATTTCATTCTTGCCTCTACTTTTGACCGAAGTCATAGATGTCATAGGCTCCCACTTATTCTACACATGTTATTTATATTAGCATTATAAGGTTGCAGTAAAGATTCATAGGGTCTTTCCGTCTAGCTGCTAGAACTCCGCATCTTCACGGAGAATTCAATTTCGCTGAGTCAATGTTGGAGACAGCAGGGAAGTCGTTACACCATTCATGCAGGACGGAACTTACCCGCCAAGGAATTTCGCTACCTTTGGACCGTTATGGTTACAGCCGCCGTTTACTGGGGATTCAATTCATAGCCCAAAGACTAATTATCTTACCCTTCCAGCACCGGGCAGGTGTCAGACCCTATACATCATCTTAAAAGATTTAGCAGAGTCTTGTGTTTTTAGTAAACAGTCGCTACCCTCTATTCTGTGCCACCTTTTTGAGGTTCTCCTTATTCCGAAGTTACAGAGTTAATTTGCCGAGTTCCTTCAACATTGTTATCTCAAAAATCTTAGTATTCTCTACTTGTCCACCTGTGTCGGTTTTAGGTACGGTTTTAATTCCTCAAGTATTTCCAGGAAAAGATTTAGATAAATAAATTATCCCTATTCGTTTATTATTTATTTATTTCCTCTTCTCGTCTATTGAAGATCTATTATACCTATTAAAGTCTCGCTTCTTAAGGACCGTTTAACTCTGTTGAACAGAAACCCTTGGACATTAGATCATTTTTTTTTTAATTTACGCTACTCATGTCAGCATTCTCTCTTCTGATATATCCAACTCTTTTTTAAAAGAATCTTCTCTACTTACAGAATGTTCCGCTACCATAACTTATTTTTTTTAATAAGTTATTCATAGCTTCGGTGATTAATTTGAGCCCCAATACATTTTCGGCGCAAAATAACTTAATTTAGAACAGTGAGCTATTACGCTTTCTTTAAAGGATGGCTGCTTCCAAGCCCACCTCCTGGTTGTTATGGTTATTTTACTTCCTTTCTATCACTAAATTAATTCTTAAGGACCTTAGCTAATGATCTGGGCTGTTTCCCTCTCGACTATGGATCTTAGCACCCATAGTCTATCTGTTATAATTTATTCATAAGTATTCGTAGTTTAGTTAAATTTGGTATAGTTTATCACTACCCGCCTCTATCTAGAGCTCTACCTCTTATGATTATAATATAACGCTATACCTAAATATATTTCGCGGAATACCAGCTATTTCCAAGTTTGATTAGCCTTTCACCCCTAACCACAAGTCATCCCAGTATTTTGCTACATACACGGGTTCAGTCCTCCAATATGTGTTACCATATTATCAACTTGCTCATGGCTAGATCACTTGGTTTCGGGTCTAATTTCTATAATTTTAATGTTATTTAAAACTTGATTTTCCTATGCCTCCATCTAACGACTTAAGCTAACAATAGAAATTAACTTGCTGACCCATTATACAAAAGGTACGTTGTTACAAATTATTATTGTTTCAACTGCTTGTTGACACTTAGATTCAGGTTCTTTTCACTCCAATTTTGGTTCTTTTCACCTTTCCCTCACGGTACTTGTTCACTATTGGACATTGATTAGTAATTAGGCTTAGAAGGTGGTTCTCCTATATTCAAACAAGACAACACGTATCCCGTTTTACTCTGTTTCATTGTTAAATAAACTATTTAAGATGTACGGGACTTTCACCCTCTAAGGATTTCCATCTTCATTTATTTAAAAATTGGCCTATTTCACGCTTTCGCTCACCACTACTTACGGATTCTCGGTTGATTTTTTTTCCTTTAGCTAATTAGATGTTTCAGTTCACTAAGTTTTCTTTTTCTTTATAATTTGGGTTTCCCCAACGGGAGATTCATAGCTTTTTGAGTTAATTTTTCTCTACCTATGACTTTTCGCATTTTTACGTCCCTCTTCAATGCCAAGGCATCCACTAAGTGCCTTAATTAATTTTAATTAATATAAGATATTTGATTACTACAACATAATTATATATATTTATGATTATGCTTAGAAAGACTTGAACTTTCAACCATTAGATTCGTAATCTACGGCTCTATCCAATTGAGCTATAAGCATATGCTTATTATGATTAATGAATTGCTTATTAATCGTAAGGATATTAAGGAAGTATCATAATCTATTTCTCTAGATAGTAGGTCTTTTGATGAAACAATAGATATATGGATCTTTGCGGGTATATATTAATGGTAAATTATTTGCCTTCCAAGCAAAAGATAAGGGTTCAAATCCCTTTACCCGTAATATATACCTTAGGAATATTGGAACTAGGTATCATTTAAATATGTCCTTGATACCTGTGCAAAAATTTTGCGAAAAAAGGGAGTCGAACCCTCAGTTTTAACCTTGGCAAGGTTACGCTTTACCATTAAGCTATTTTCGCAATCGGCTAAAATACATCAAGGGGGCTAAATAACATAAGGGTAATGTAAGGGATTGCAAATCCCTCTATGACGGTTCGATTCCGTCTTTAGCTTGTTTACTCTTGATGTCTTTTCATTTTAAAGAACTTTATTGGCGTTGCTTCTATTTTCTTTTTAGTTTTTTTTTTACTTTTAGTTTTATTTTTTTTTATTCTCAAGAACTTTTTTTTCTTCTTTCTTTTTCATTAATTAAATTTAACCATGGATTTTTTATTTTTACTAATCTTTCTGATGCTTTTTTTTTCTTTTTAAAATTTTCTTTTTTTTTAACTTTTTTTATTACTTTACCCCTTTTTTTACTTCAACTTTATTTTTTTTTTATTCCTGGTCTTTATTTACATATTTTTTATGTTTTCATTTTTTTTTTTTTTTATATTCTTGGGTTTTTACTTGCTATTTCTTTCTTTATACCTTTTACTTATGAATTTTTTTTAGGTTTTAAACTTGAATTACCTCCTTCCCCTTTATCCCTTAATTTATTTACTAAAATTGATGAATACCTTTCATTTTTTTTTTCTAGTCTTTTTAGTTTTTTATTGCTTTTTCAACTCCCTCTTTTTTTTATGTTAATTTCCTTAAATAATCTTATTTCTTATAATTTTTTAATTATTTATAGAAAATATAATTTTATTTTATCTTTAATTTTTTTTTCAATAATTTCACCACCTGATTTAATTAGTTTATTTTTTTTTGCCTTACCTTTTATTTTTTTTTATGAATTTATGATATTTTTATTATTAATTTCTAAAGAATATTCAGAGTACTAATTTTTTTTAATGGTAGGATATAACCTATATATATATATAAATAGTTAAATTTATTAAAAATAAAAAAATTTATTTAGCAATATGTCAAATACAAAAATTTTACATCCTTATCATTTAGTTGACCCAAGTCCTTGGCCATTATTTGGGGCTTTATCTTTATTAGTTACAACAACAGGGGCCGTAATGTATATGCATTCATATATTGGAGGAGGATTATTATTACCATTAGGATTTATAATGATTATATTTACAATGAGTGTTTGGTGGAGAGATGTAGTTCGTGAAGCAACATTTCAAGGACATCATACAACAATTGTACAAAGGGGGTTACGTTATGGGATGATTTTATTCATCGTTTCCGAAGTATTATTTTTTTTTGCTTTTTTTTGGGCCTTCTTTCATTCTAGCTTAGCTCCAGCCGTAGAATTAGGCGCTATTTGGCCACCAAAAGGAATTCAAGTTTTAAACCCTTGGGAAGTACCTTTATTAAATACTGTAATTTTATTATCTTCAGGAGCAACAGTTACATGGTCTCATCATGCTATAATAAGTGGTAATAATCCAGGAGCTATAGGTGGTTTAGTATTAACAATAATCTTAGCATTAATTTTTACATTTTTACAAGGATTAGAATATATTGAAGCCCCTTTTACAATAGCTGATGGAGTTTATGGTACTACTTTTTTTATCGCTACAGGTTTTCATGGTCTACACGTTATTATTGGTACAACATTCTTAATTGTTTGTTTATTAAGATTAGAAACACATCACTTTACAAAACATCATCATTTTGGATTTGAAGCAGCAGCATGGTATTTCCATTTTGTAGATGTAGTATGGTTATTTTTATTCGTAACAATATATTGGTGGGGTTCTTAATGCTTCACCAATATATTAATTAATTTTAATTGGAGTAAAAGGATTCGAACCTTTGCATGTCGATATCAAAAACCGATGCCTTACCGCTTGGCTATACTCCATATATAAAAGAGAGAGTAACTTAGTTGGATAGAGTCTTGGCCTGTCACGCCAAAGGTCGCGGGTTCGAGCCCCGTCTCTCTCGTAATATAGAACCAGGTAATAATAAAAGAGAAAGAGAATAAAAAAAAAATTGCCAACATTAAATCAATTAATTAAAAACGGAAGAAAAAATAAAAAAAGAAGAAATAGAGTAGCTGCTTTAGAAGGGCAACCTCAAAAAAAAGGTGTATGTACAAAAGTATATACAACAAAACCAAAAAAACCTAATTCAGCAATACGAAAAGTTGCGAAAGTTAGACTAAGTACAGGAAAATATATTATATCTTATATACCCGGTGAAGGTCATAATCTTCAAGAACACTCTGTTGTATTAGTAAGAGGGGGTCGTGTAAAAGATTTACCCGGAGTTAAATTTAAAATTATTCGTGGAAAATTTGATTTACTTGGTGTATTAAATAGAAAAAATGGTCGCTCTAGATATGGCGCTAAAAAAGTAAAAAGTAAATAATGCCAAGACGTATAAGTCCTTCATATAAAAAATTTTTTAATTATTCAAGTATATATAATAAACCTATAATAGCTAAATTTATAATATATTTAATGAAAGATGGTAAAAAATCTATAGCTGAAAATATATTATATAAAACATTAAATTTTATAAAAAATAATTTAAAAAAAAATCCATTAATAATATTACAAAAAGCAATACATAAAGCTAAACCATCAATAGGACTAATATATTTAAGACAAAGAGGACGTGCCTATCAAATTCCAAAACCTTTATCTCCTAAATTAAAAATTAATTTAGCTATTAGATGGATTATCAAAAAAGCTTATGAAAGAAAAGAAAAATATACAATATATCAAAAATTAGCATTAGAATTATTAAATACTTCTAAAAATCAAGGAAAAGTAATAAAATTACGTAATGAACTTCATGACTCTGCGTTAAAAAATCGTGGATCTTTAAGATAATTACCCTTTATCGGATTTGAACCGATATTTCACAAAAGGAAATCAGATTTTAAGTCTGACGTGTCTACCTATTCCACCAAAAGGGCTCATAGCTTAATGGTAGAGCATACCGCTCATAACGGTATAGATGTAGGTTCAAGCCCTACTGAGCCTATTAATGGAAACTACTGAACCTATTAATATATATATTAAAAGGTTGATTTCTAAACCCTTAGAACAATTTATTAAAATGGGGGTTGAATTGGACTTAAGTAGATTTGAACTACTGACATTACACTTATCAGGTGTAAACTCTTACCACTGAGTTATAAGTCCCCAAACGATTTTTCCCCTCGATATACCTAGAGATACTAGAAATTCTAAGCGTTCTACAGGAATTGAACCTGTAAAGTAAACTTAGAAGGTTTATGCTTTATCCATTTAAGCTAAGAACGCTAATATATTATATTATATTATATATAAAAAAAAAATAATAAGTATTATAAATTGTATGACTGAATAAAAAACTTGAAGTTTTAAGAAAACATAAAAGTGCCAATTCTTTTTGTTTTTATAGACATTGGGTTAATAGTTCCTATTCTTATAGCAGTAGCTTTTGTTACTTTGTTAGAAAGAAAAATTATGGGGGCTATGCAACGTAGAAAAGGTCCTAATGTAGTAGGAATAGATGGATTTCTACAAGCTTTTGCTGACGGGTTAAAACTTTTTGTTAAAGAATCAATAATACCTTCGGCAGCGAATAAAAAAATTTATACAATTTCACCAATTTTAACATTATTTTTAAGTTTTATTGGATGGGCTATTGTTCCTTTTAAAGAAAATGTTACACATACTGACATCAATATAGGTATATTATATGCTCTTGCAATATCTTCTCTTGGGGTTTATGGTATAATTTGTTCTGGTTGGGCAAGTAATTCAAAATATTCTTTTTTAGGAGCTCTACGTTCTGCAGCTCAAATGATTTCATATGAAGTTTCTTTAGGCTTAATAATTTTAACTGTATTATTAATGGTTGGTTCATTGAGTTTAATAAAAATTGTACTGTTACAATTCTATATTTTTTTAATTACTCCACTATTCATCTCATTTATTATGTTCTTTATCTCATCTCTAGCTGAAACAAATCGTGCTCCTTTTGACTTTCCTGAAGCAGAGTCAGAACTTGTATCTGGTTTTAGTACAGAATACGCTGCGATGGGTTTTGCTTTCTTTTTTATTGGTGAATATGCGAATATGCTATTAATGTGTGCTTTCACAACTATTTTATTTTTAGGGGGTTGGTGGGCTTTATTAACTATTATTCTTTTACCTGAAGAATTTTGGTTTGGTATGAAAATTACTGCTTTAATATTTGTTTTTGTGTGGGTTCGTGTAGCATTACCACGCTTTCGTTATGATCAATTAATGCGTCTTGGTTGGAAATCTTTTTTACCTGCTAGCTTAGGTAAATACATTTTTGTAGGTTCTTCTTTTTTAGCTATTGATGCTTTTGCATAAAAAAATTTAACAAACAATGAATATTTTATTTATTTTAATTCTTATTCCTGTATTAGCTTCGATTTTTATCTCTTTTTTAAAAGATGAAAAAACTATAAAAAAAATCAGTTTAACTACTACAATTATTCTGTTTTTTTTATCAACATATACATATTATGTATATGATACCTTTAGCATAAAATTACAATTTAGTTTTAAATTACCTTGGATTAATTATCTTAATATTGATTGGGTACAAGGAGTTGATGCTTATTCTTTATTTTTTGTAATTTTAACAACATTTTTAATCCCTATTTGTTTATTATTAAGTTGGCAATCTATTAAATTTAAAATTAAAGAGTATGCTATTGCATTCTTAATGTTAGAATCTTTATTACTTTGTGTATTTACTGTTTTAGATTTATTATTATTTTATGTATTTTTTGAAAGTGTTTTAATACCTATGTTTTTAATTATTGGTATTTGGGGTTCACGTGAAAGAAAAATTCATGCAGCTTATCAATTTTTTTTATATACTTTTTTAGGTTCTGTTTTAATGTTATTAGCAATTATTATTATTTATTTAAATACTGGTACAACTGATGTTCAATTATTATTATCTACTGTTTTTTCAAATGAATTACAATTATTATTATGGTTAGCCTTTTTTGCTTCTTTTGCTGTTAAAGTACCTATGGTACCTTTCCATATTTGGTTACCTGAAGCACATGTTGAAGCACCTACTGCTGGTTCAGTGTTATTAGCTGGTATTTTATTAAAATTAGGAACTTATGGATTTTTACGTTTTTCATTACCTCTTTTCCCTTATGCATCTTATTATTTTACACCTTTAATTTTCACTATGAGTGTAATTGCCATCATCTATACTTCTTTAACAACTATTAGACAAATTGATTTAAAAAAAATTATCGCATATGCTTCTGTTGGTCATATGAATTTTGTAACTATTGGTTTATTTTCATTTAATCTTCAAGCTATTGAAGGTAGTTTATTAGTAATGTTAAGTCATGGTTTAGTATCTAGTGCTTTATTTATTTGTGTAGGTGTGTTATATGACCGTTTTAAAACAAGAATTATTAAATACTATCGTGGTCTTTCTCTAACTATGCCACTTTTTGCTATTTTCTTCCTTTTCTTTACACTTGCTAATATTAGTGTTCCTGGAACTTTTAGTTTTGTTGGGGAGTTTTTAATTTTATTAGGTGCTTTTCAGGTAAATTCAACTATTACTATTTTTGCTGCTACTGGTATTATTTTAGGGGCTGCATATTCTATCTGGTTATATAATCGTTTTGCTTATGGTGAAATCTCTACTTCTTATTCAAATGATTTAACATATCGTGAATTTTATATTTTAATACCGTTTATGATCCTTATTTTAATCTTTGGTATTTATCCTTCTATTTTTTTAAATATATTTGAAGCAAAATTATATATAAATTATCATGATGCTTTAGTAACTTTTGAAAACCCTCTTATTTCATCAAAATAAAAGGACTCTTCTTGCTAGATATATTATTAATTTAAGCACGCTGGAGGATTAATAATTTTTATTAACTAAGTTCTAAACATCTAAGTAGTCCTTAGGTTAATAAACCCTTTTATACCTTTTTATGAAGAGGGGGTAAGATAATCAACTATCAGGTAACTGCATAAAATAAAGTAGTTATAATCTAACTTCGGATTCATCAATTGATGAATCCGAAGTTGATACAGATCCATATTACTTAAAGAGTCACCTTTTTAAGTAATATGGTTCTAATTTGATATCTTAATTATTATTAAAATATATCCAAACTTTAAAACCAGAAATACCTAACTTATCTAAAACTTTTATAAAAGAAAAATCAATTTTTGCATTTAGAGTTTGATTTGGGATTTTTCCATATTTAAATGTAAATTGTTTAGATCTGGCAGAAGTACGTGTACGTCCAGTAAAAATTATTTTTAAACCAGAGACAATTTTAAACGCTTTCACTATTTTAAACATTCGTTTTAAAAAACGATGATAAAAACGTCTATGATATTTAAATAAATGAGCTAATAATTTAGCTAAAATTGTTGCATTTGTTATTGGTATTCCTGAAAAAGTTTCACAAGGTTTTACAAATAATTGAACTTTTGATAAAGCTAATAATTGTAAATTATTTTTAATCTTATATTGTAATTTATTTAAATATATTTTTCGTTTAATGTTAAATTTATTTTTCTTTAACATTACAAATTTATTTAAAATATTATTTGTTGAATTTATAAAAAGATTATTATAAAGTGATCTTTTTTTATTTAATAAACTAGGGTGAGTTTTATAAAATATTGTACGTTTATTTTTTAAAAATGGATATTTTTTATAAAATAATTGAGATTTTTGAATCATTGATCTTCCAAACATTGGATGTGAAAAATATGAAATATCCCCTTTATTTATTAATTGACTATTAATATTTTTTTTTTTACCAATAAACCCTTTTAATTTTTTACGATTTGTGAAGCTTTTAATTAAAAATTTTTTTTTTAAAAAAGAATATTTATTATTATGTAACAATTTTTCACGTAATAATCTAAAAGAATAAGTATTTTTCAATAAACCTTGATTTTTTAATTCAAAATAAACTGTTTTTAATTTATTAAATTTTATATTTAACTTATTTTGTATAAAAATAATTTTTTTTAAATTATTTTGGTTATTATATGTACGTAAAGATTTTTTAACGAAATTTGGTTTTTTTAAATATTTTGATAAAAATAAATTAAAAATTTTTTTTTTTAATTTAAGCCCTTTAATATTTTTATCTTGAATAAATAAATGTTGGTTATATTGATTAAAAACATCAAAAAAGTGCATTAATTTAGCATTTTTAATAAATTTAAATTTAGTTTTATTTAAAAATTTAAATTTCATAAATATTTTTTTACAATAAGAATTTAAAGAATTATTTATTAATTTTTTATAATTAAATTTTTCATTGTTTTTTTGATTTTGTTTATAAAAAGATGAAATAAATAAATTATTAATATTAAATTTTATTATATTCTTAATATTTTTTAATAATAAAAAATACTTAAAAGTATTTAATTGAGAATTTTGATCTTGTAATAAAAATCTTAGATAATAATTACATTTATTTTCATAAGCTTCAATTAAATTTAAAGACGCTATAATAGGTTGTAATTCAGCCTTTTTACCTTGATTAAATAAAGATAAAAGAATTTTTGAATAATTATCGTGACCTCTAGCAGTATATAAATTAATATCAATAATATAATTTTTTTGTAATAAAAGTCTACTTATTTTTGCATAAAAAGGTTTAGATGTCATTAAATTATTGATAAACTTATCTTCAAATTTGTCAAATTTTTCAATCTCATGTAAATATTTTTTATAAACTGTTTTTTTTAAATTTTTTAATAAAAATTTCAATTGTAAAACATGATCTAAAGAAATATTTATAAAAGGGTGTTTTAATTTAGATTTAATTGTATTAAATTTTTTTGTATTTATAAAAGCAGTTAAACGTTTAATAGAATTTTTATTACGAGAAAACCCTTGATTTAATTGATGGGATTTTAAGCGTCTATAAAAATAATGAAAAAAAATTTTTAAATTCCCCCCTTCACGTATAAAAATTGGTTCATCAATAAAGTATCTATTAAACAAATATACATTTTCTAAATATTGTTTAATTTGTAAATCCTGATGAAAATCCATATTATTATAAGAAGATGGATAATTTATTGATTTCCATCTTCTTAGATAAGGTATTCTAAAAGCAATTGGATGTACAGTTTGCCCCATTTATTTTCTTAAAATTACAGCTCGTGAAAAATGACGAGATGTTTGTTTAAATACATTTTGTCTTTTTAAATTTGATTGAAAGTATAATGTTAAGACTATCGCACCAATCATGGCAACTAATAATATTAAACCTGCTAATATAAATAAATAAAAATATTTAGTATATAAAACTAAACCTAATAATTCAATATTAGTAAATGTAAAAAAATGATTAATCCACGAAAAATAGAAATAGTCATTTGAAACATTAGTTAAAAATATAAATTGTTTATCTAAAATTAAAAATAATTCAATAACAAAAATAGTACCAATTAGACCACTAAGCGGTAAATATCTTAAAATATTTTCATTAAACTCAATTAATTTAATATTTAACATCATAACTACAAATAAGAATAAAATAGCTATAGCCCCTACATATACAATCATAAAAATAATTCCTAAAAATTCAACCCCTAAAATAATAAAAAAAGCAGCAGAAGAACAAAAAACTAATATTAAATATAATACCGAATGTATGGGATTTTGAGCACTAATCACCATTAATGACCCATAAATCATTAATAAACTTAAAAATAAAAATAAAATAAATTCAAAATTAAATATCATTAGATATTTAGAATTTTTACTTATTTAATAGGTATAGGAATCCATCTATCATAATCCCATTTTTCGTAATTTAAATAATGATAAAAATAATGATAAAGATCTTTAGCAACTAATTTTTTAATTAATGAAGAATTTCTTAATTGATCTAATGAAATAAAAGAATCATCAATAAAACTATAAAGATTTAACATTGTGCTTGTTTTTAAATTTTGTAAAAAAAATCTTAATTTAGTTAATAAAATATATTTAATAATTAATTTTTTTAATTTAATAGAAAGAGTTAATAAATCTAATATATTAACGATATTCACAAATTTTTTTTGTTTAAATGAAAAAGATTTATTGTTTAATTTAAAATTTTTTAAAGCTTTCGAAATAAGTATTAATTTTTTAAATAAATCTTTTTTTTTTCTTAAAATTAACATAAAATTATTTAATATTCTAAATGTTTTAAAAATTTTTTTCTTTGTTATAAANGTTTTTATATTTTTATATTTAGATAAGATTTGTGTTCTATAATGAACATATCTTTTCTTTTTTTGATTTTTAATAATTAATTTTTGTAATAAA
>JGI12627J18819_10000549_pt1 | contig 12492 bp, 13 predicted proteins | sample TexAe_OM1H0_M2_FD_18819 | JGI IMG/M metagenome (IMG submission 18819)
CCGGCGCGACGAACACCTGCTGCACGCGGGATGAAGATGCGCATTTCCAGGCCAGTGCGTGCTCACGCCCGCCGCCGCCGACGATCAGAACCTTCATGCAGAATCTCTAGTGACGGAAATGACGCATTCCCGTGAATACCATGGCGATGCCGTGCTCATCGGCCGCCGCGATCACCTCGGCGTCGCGCCGCGAACCGCCGGGCTGAATAATGGCCTTGATGCCGAATTCCGCGAGCGCGTCCAGGCCGTCGCGNAAGGGAAAGAAGGCATCCGAGGCAACTGAGGCGCCTTCGAGGGTGAGTCCGACGTCTTTGGCCTTGATGGCGGCGATCTTGCTGCTGATCACGCGGCTCATTTGGCCGGCGCCGATGCCTAGCGTCGCGCGGTCCTTGACTGCGACGATGGCATTTGATTTGACATATTTCGTCACGCGCCACGCGAATATCAAATCGTCGAGCTCGGACAAGGTGGGAGGGCGCTTGGTCACTGTGCGAAGTTCCTGCGCGCGCACCGCGCCGGTATCGCGAGTCTGCACCAAGAGTCCGCCGGCGACGCTTTTGTACTCGAGCAGTTGGGTAACGGGTAGGGACAGATCGCCGGTCACCAGTACACGTAGGTTGTCTCGCGGTGCCAGCACAGCTTTGGCTTCATCGGAGACGCTCGGCGCCAAAATGACCTCGACGAACTGCTGTTCGATGATCGCGCGAGCCGTCGCGGCATCAAGCTCGCGGTTGAAGGCGATGATGCCGCCGTAGGCGGAGGTGGGATCGGTTCTATAGGCGTGCGCATAGGCATCGGCGATGGTGCTGCAGCGCGCCGCGCCGCAGGGGTTGGCGTGCTTGACGATGACGCAACCCGCGGTGTCGAACTGCCGCACGCACTCGAGCGCCGTGTCGGCATCCGCGATATTGTTGAAAGACAGCTCGCGTCCCTGAATCTGCTTCGCCTGCGTGACCGAAGCGCCGATGGCGCGCGGATCGGTGTAGAAGGCGGCCTGCTGATGCGGATTTTCTCCGTAGCGCAAATCCATGTGCTTGCGGAAGGACAGGTTCAGGTCGTCTGGAAATGTCGGGATCGCACCGCCGATTGCGCCCGTGAAGTATGCCGAGACCATCGCGTCGTACTGTGCAGTGTGCGCGAATGCTTTTGCGCTCAACTTTCTGCGCATGATGAGATTGGTGCTGCCCTGGTTCGCGGCCAGTTCGTCCAAGAGCTCGCGATAGTCGGAAGGATCCACCACGACGGTCACCGAGGCGTGATTTTTCGCAGCCGCGCGCACCATCGCAGGTCCGCCGATATCGATGTTGTCGACCGCATCCTCGTATGTGCAATCCGGGCGGCTGACGGTCGCGGCAAAGGGATACAGATTCACCGCCAGCAGATCGATGGGCTCGATGCTGTGCTCGCGCATGACATCTTCGTCAGTCCCGCGCCGGCCCAGAAGGCCGCCATGTATTTTCGGATGCAGGGTCTTGACGCGGCCGCCCATGATTTCTGGAAAGCCGGTGTGCTCGGCAACTTCTTTGACCGGGATCCCATGGCTCGTCAACAGCTTGGCGGTGCCGCCGGTCGACAACAGCTCGATGCCGCGTTCCTTCAGCTCGCGCGCGAACTCAACGATGCCGGTCTTATCGGAAACACTCAGCAGTGCGCGGCGTACGGGCGTAAGCACTTAGGAGTCCACTACTCGCTAATGCCGAACTCTTTCAGTTTCTTGCGCAAAGTACCGCGATTGATGCCGAGAATCGTTGCGGCCCGGCTTTGATTGCCCTGGACATGACCCATTACCACCTTGAAGAGCGGTTCTTCCACTTCGCGCATGACCAGATCGTAGAGATGAGCGGGCTTGTGGCCGTTCAGGGTCTCGAAATAACACTGCAAAGCTTCTTCGGCCTGCGAACGCAGGGGCACGCCCTTGCCATTGACCTTCAGGTCACGGCCGTTGAAGGCAGCCGCGATGTCTCGACGTGATTTAGTTTTCTTTTTTGCGACCATGGCCTTAAGTGCAAATCCCCGTTGATGTTTCTTTGTTGTCCAAAATGCTGCAACAGCGTCGACAGTTGCTCGGCGGGCGTTTCGATTTGAACGAGACGATTCCGCAAGTCCTCTTGTCCGGGATGCTGCCTGAAATACCAACTCAAGTGTTTACGCGCCACTCGAACACCGGTCTCGTCGCCATAGAAGGCATACAGGTCTTCGAGGTGGGCGCGCATAATATCACGGACTTTTTCCAGCGCTAGCTCCGCGCGAATTTCTCCCGTTGACAGAAAAAAATTGACTTCATCGAAGATCCATGGCCGACCCTGGGCAGCTCTGCCGATCAGGACGCCGTCGCATCCGGTGTCGCTCAAAACTTTGCGCGCGCATTCTGCGGAGTCGATATCGCCATTGGCGAATACCGGAATCTTGACTGCGGCTTTGATTGCGCGCACGGTTTCATGTTCAGCTTCGCCCTCATACATGTCGGTGCGTGTCCGCCCATGAATGGCGAGCGCGGCGATGCCGCTATCTTCCGCGATCTTGGCGATGCGCAAGCCGTTCTTATGGTCCCGATCCCAACCGGTTCGCGTTTTCAAGGTCACCGGCGCCGCAACCGCTTGCGCCACGGTGCGCAAAATACGTTCGACCAGTTCCTCATCCTGCAACAGCGCCGAGCCTGCAAGGCGATTGCAAACTTTCTTGGCGGGGCATCCCATGTTGATGTCGATGATTTGCGCCCCCGCATCGATATTGCGCCTTGCAGCATCGGCCATCATGGCGGGATCGAAGCCTGCGATCTGCACGACGCGCGGACTGGGCTCGCCGCTGTGATCCATTCGGCGGCGCGACTTGGGGCTGCCCCACAACCGCACGTCGGCGCTCAGCATTTCGGACGCCGCGAGGCCCGCGCCAAATCGGCGGCAAAGAATCCGGAACGGCCGGTCGGTGACGCCGGCCATGGGCGCGAGCAGCACGTTGGAGGGCAACGTATACGGGCCGATCTTCAGGGTCATCGCTTTGCTTGCGCCGGCGCTTTGTCGTTGGCGCAAGATACGCGACGGTCCGCGCTGCGCAGACACACATCGATCTCAAATCCTTCCGCGCTCTTGCCCGGATCCAGGATATCGAGGGTTGCATCGACACGCTCGCCGGGCGCGAGCAGCTTGGCGGTCGGCCTGCCCAAATACTCCGAGGGCTCGAAATCACGCGTGCCGATGCTGCCGCCGAAACGGTTGGCGAGCGTCACGCGAAGCAGAGGATAGGGTTCCAACTGCGCCGCGGTGTTCAATATGCTGGCGCGGACCCGAAGCGACCCTGCGCCGGCGGGATCTCCGGTAACGCCCCATTGCCGGAGCTGATAGGCGGACAGATTCGCGGGCGGCGTCACCGGCGCCCCGACCGTGGAGTAGATCGCGCGCAGGGGCGCGCTCAACGGCGTGTGCGCCGCGAGCCATTCGCGGTTGTGGTGAATCATTTGAACGATGAGCAGCGCGCCGGCGGCAATGGCGCCGCTGAGCCATTTGATCCGCGAGCCGTCTGTCTCGGGCGGCGCCAGGTCAAAGGGCGACGCGCCCCGCGGCCGGCGTCGGCTGCGCGGCTTAGGCTGAAGCGCGGGCTCCGAATCATCGGGCTGTTCGATTCCTGAGAGCATCTCACGCCGCACGTCCTCGGACACTTCACCGGGCGCGCTCGATGCAGCAACGGGCGGAGTCGCCCCCGCGATGTCGAATACTTCGATTTCTTCTTCGATGACCGGCTGCTGCCGCTGCATCGGCGGCCCGGCTCCTTTCTTGGTTTCGACGAATATCCGATCCAATTCGCCGGGAGGCAGGGTGAATTCCATCGAAGTTTCGCCGGCTGGTTCTTCACCGGGACTTTCGTCCGGCGGGACCGGGCGCGGGGGCGTAGGCTGGGGTTGCGACGTCGCGGCGCCGCGAGACTCGCCTTCATTCCAATCGAGAATTTGCAGCCGCGCGATTTCAACGCCGGGCGAAGCATCGTCGTCTGTCGCCGAAGCCGGCGCTGAGCGTCGCGGATTCGGCGGCGCCGGTGATTCGAGGATACTGTCGGCGCGTGCCTCCAAGTCGATTTCGGTTTCGGTCACGGTGAATGCCGAAGGGTCCTCGGCCAGATGCGCCAGCGCATTGAACACTTCGCCGCATTTTCCGCAACGGACTTGGCCGCCTGCAGCGCGCAATACCTCGGCAGACAGCTTGAAAACGGTCTCGCAATTGGAACACTGCGTAAACACCCTAGGTCACTCTCCGCGCGTAGATGCAGCACCACTCGTCCCGCTCGATGACCTGCACCATATCAAAACCGGACGCATATGCCGCTTTTACCGCGTATGCCTGTGCCCTGAGCAAACCGGACAGAAGCAAGTGGCCGCCGCTCTCGCAGGCTGCGGTCAATCTCGGCGCCAATTCGATCAGGGGGCCCGCGAGGATGTTGGCCACAACGCAATGAGCGCTCGCCAGGGGAGCTTCGATGCCTTGCACGGTGATGCTCGCCGCGACGCCATTGCGCGCGGCATTGTCGCGTGTCGCGATGAGGGCCTGCGTATCCAAGTCGACGGCGGTGACATGCGCGGCGCCGAGCTTCAGCGCAGCAATCCCCAGAATGCCGCTGCCGCAACCGTAATCGAGGACCGTCCGGCCTTGGAGCGTCAAGGAGTCCAAAATTTGCAAACACAATGCCGTGGTGGGATGCGTGCCTGTGCCAAATGCCAGTCCGGGATCGAGGCGTACGACGACGGCCGCCGGATCGTCGGGCGCATCGGCCGCTCTCGGGCAGACCCAGAGGCGCCGGCCGAATCGCAGCGATTTCCAGTCTGTGAGCCAGGCGCGCTCCCACACCTGATCTTTGACGGCGCGCACGCGCGCGGTTCGGGTCACATGGGGACCCAAGCTGGTTGCCAGGCGATCGAGGTTCAGCGCAGCGTCGCTCGATTCCTGAAACAGCGCGCGCACCAGCGTGTCGCTCCACAGCCGGACTTCGCCGGGCTTGGGTTCGAGCACCGGCTCGTCGCCGCGATCCACAAAGGTAATGGAGCTTGCGCCGACTTCGAACAGCGCTTCTTCGACCGCGTCGGAACTTAACGTAGCGAGCGGAAATTCGATTTCATAGAAAGTCATCGATGCAACATCCTGGTAGATGTTACTTCAGCCCCAAGCGTCGCTCTAGATAGTGGATGTCCGTGCCGCCTTGCTTGAAAGCAGAATGATTGAAGATTTCCTGATGCAGCGGAATGTTGGTCTTTATGCCTTCGACCACCATTTCGGCCAGGGCGTTGCGCATGCGCGCGATGGCGGTGTCGCGCGTGTCGCCATAGGCGATGACCTTGCCGATCATCGAATCGTAGTAGGGCGGCACGTTGTAACCCGTGTACACATGGCTGTCGACGCGGATCCCGGGCCCGCCGGGAGAGTGCCATAAGCGGATCGGCCCGGGACTCGGCGTGAAATTCTTCGGATCTTCGGCGTTGATGCGGCACTCGATCGCATGGCCCCTGATCTGAATGTCGTTCTGGCCGTANGGCAGCGGCTCGCCGGCGGCGATCAAGAGCTGCGCCTTGACGATGTCGATCCCGGTCACGAGCTCGGTCACCGGATGCTCGACCTGCACGCGCGTGTTCATTTCGATGAAATAGAACTCATTGTCCTGATAGAGGAATTCCAGCGTGCCGGCGCTGCGGTAGCCGACTTCGCGCACGGCGCGGGCGCAGCGCTCGCCCATGGTCTTGCGCTGCTTGGCCGACAGTCCGGGCGCCGGCGCTTCCTCAATGACTTTTTGATGGCGGCGCTGCATGGAGCAGTCGCGCTCGCCCAAATGCACTACGTTGCCGTAATTGTCCGCCAAGACCTGAAACTCGATGTGCCGAGGCTTCTCGAGAAACTTCTCCATGTAGACCTGGTCGTTGCCGAAGGCGGCCAGCGCTTCGGACTGCGTCACGCCGATGGAACTCATCAAGGATGCGTCAGTGTGTACCACGCGCATGCCGCGCCCGCCGCCTCCGCCCGAGGCCTTGATGATCACGGGGTAGCCGATGTCCTTGGCGATGCGGAAGTTCTCGTCGGCATCTTTGCCGAGTGGCCCGTCCGATCCTGGGACGCACGGCACTCCTGCGGCTTTCATTACCTTGATCGCCGAAACCTTGTCGCCCATGAGGCGGATGGTTTCGGCCCTGGGGCCCACGAAGATGAAGCCGCTCTTTTCAACCCGTTCCGCAAAGTCCGCATTCTCGGAAAGAAATCCGTATCCGGGGTGAATGGCCACCGCATCGGTGACCTCAGCCGCGCTGATGATGGCCGGCATATTGAGATACGAGAGCGCGGACTGCGGCGGACCGATGCACACGGTCTCGTCCGCCAGCAAAACGTGCTTGGTGTTGAAATCGGCCGTGGAATGCACGGCGACGGTCTTGATGCCGAGCTCACGGCACGCCCGCAGTATTCGAAGGGCGATCTCGCCGCGATTCGCGATGACGACTTTTTCGATCATCGGCTATTCGATGATGAACAGGGGCTGGCCGAACTCGACCGGCTCGCCGTTCTTGGCCAGCATGGCCGTGACGCGGCCTTCTTTGTCGGACTCGATTTGATTCATCATTTTCATCGCTTCGATGATGCACAAGATCTGACCGACCTTGATTTCGCTGCCTATCTCGACGAAGGGCTTGGCGCCCGGCGATGCGGACGCGTAATAGGTGCCGACCATGGGCGAAGTGACGGTGTGCTCGTCGTTTCGCGGCGCGCGCTCAGCCGCCGACGCGCCTGGCGGGGGCGGCGCGGGAGCTGGCGGAGCGGCCGCCGGCGCCTGATAGATCTGAGCGGGTTGGGCGGCCGGCTGCATGCCCATTCGCGGGTGCCGGCTGATCCGGACCGATTCCTCGCCTTCGGAGATCTCGAGTTCCGAGATGCCCGACTCCTCCAGCAGCTCAATCAGTTTTTTTACTTTGCGAATATCCATCCGCGAACCCCTTCAGAATTTCGTTTTAAGGTCGGGTCAGGCGGGCGATGGCGGCTTGCAGGGCAAGCTCATAGCCGATCGGACCCAATCCGTAGATGCAGCCGACTGCAATGTCGGACAAATAAGAGTGATGTCTATAAGCCTCGCGCGCAAACACATTGCTCAAGTGAATTTCAATGAATGGCACACCTACCGAGAGAAACGCGTCGCGCAAGGCGATGCTTGTGTGCGTAAAAGCGCCCGGATTGATGATGATGAACCCGGTGCCGTCGGTTTTTGCGCCATGCACCTTGCCGATCAGTTCATGCTCCGCGTTGCTCTGCGCCGCGACGAGCTCGTGGCCTTTAGAAGTGCAAAGTGCCTTGAGTTTCGTCTCGATATCCGCGAGGGTAGCGCTGCCATAGATGTGGGGCTCTCGCGTCCCGAGTAGGTTCAGATTCGGACCATTGAGCAACAAAATTCGGGCCATCTTGGCGTCGTTTCCAGCGCGGCTGCGCTTTAAAGGTCCGCGATAATAACCAGAAACTGGTGTGAAAAGGCAAGCTTCGGCTGCGAACGTCGCTGTAAGACACTTATCCGCTATGTTTTGCCGCGATTCGTTCCAGGCCCTCGGCGATGGCCTGCCGGGCCTGCGCCAGTTGAGTGCGGTCCTCATTGAGGCTGCGGACCTCCGAAAGGATCAATTCCGCCTGAGGACGGTGCAATTCGCCCAGAAATAGCGCCACCACCTCGCCGCGGTTGTCGGTGAAAACCGTGAAAGGAAAGCCCGGCGAAGTCATGCCGAAGCGGGCGGCGACGTCCATGGCGTCTTGTTCGCCTACGAGCAAGGGATAATCGATTTTGAACTCGCCGGCGAATGCGCGAACCTTGTCCGGATAGTCCACCGCAATCCCGACGATCGTGAGATCGCGGCCGGCCCAGTCGGCGGCCAGCGTCTTGAGCAAGGGTATTTCTCGGCGGCAGGGCGCGCACCAAGTCGCCCAGAAGTTGATCATCAAGGATTTGCCGCTCCAGGAGGATACGGGCGTTTGCTTGCCGGTCAGATCCTTGAGCGAAAACTGTGGCAGCCGCTCCGGTATCGCTACCTGCGGCGGCGCTGTTTCCAGTTGGGCGGGGTCGTTGGAGTCGGGGGGGCCGGCAATGCCGGCGGGGACGGCAACACCGACCTCCTGCACGGAGTGCGCCGCGTGAAACTTGAAACCCAGCCAGATTCCCAGCAACACGACCAACGCGGCGCCAAAATAGCGCAGCCCGGGCGTTTTCATGCAGGGACGTCGAGCTTGCGTCCTTTGCGAAGGATCAGCCCAGCCAGGAGGAATGCGAAGGCGCCGCCGAGAATGGCGATCCTTTCCCAGGGATAGGGCGGCATATTGTTGGGCGCGGCGCTCGAACCGGTGACGGGGAAAACGACCTTGCTCATCGGCGGGTAGCAAAGACCCTCGGTGCAGCCCTGGTAGGTCACTTTGATCTGCAAGGGATGCGCACCCGCATCGATGCGCGAGTAGGGCACGATGGCTTCGACCTGCTGAAAATACACCTGCGAAGTGCCCAAATAGGGGTCGGTTTTCATCACTCCATCGGGTAGTTGTGCAGGCGCGACCACCAAGTCGGGGCTTTCGGCCCTGACTTCCATTTTTTGACGATAAAGATAATAGCCATCCGCAATGACCCAACGCACTTTGATGGTGTTCCCTTCGACGCGCGCTGCGACTCGAAAAGCGACATCAGGCGGCAGGTAATCGGTTTCCTTGGCGTCGATGCCGCGCATCCACCAGGGCTTGGCGTGGACCAGCCCGGGCAGACAGGCCAAGGCCGCCAGAAGAACGAAAACCGATTTTGTGATTTGGGTGCGTTGCATGCGCGCACTGTAGTGGCCGCAGCGGGCGGGCGCCAGTCGCTAAATGCTGTTGCGCTGCGTCAAAAAAGAACCGCTTCAGACCTTGAATCATAATATTTCGCCGCTATGATTAGCAGCCTCGATGGGGGAGTGCTAACAACACCCACCCTTTGTTAACCCAACCTTAAAGCTAGGAGTCTTGTCTTATGAAGATTCGTCCCCTTCATGACCGCGTGATCGTGAAACGAGAAGAAGAAGAGAGAAAGTCCCCAGGTGGCATCGTTATCCCGGATACCGCGACCGAGAAGCCGATCTTCGGCAAGGTCGTTGCCGTCGGCAAGGGCAAGATTTTAGAGAATGGCGAGATTCGCCCGCTCGACCTCAAGGTCGGCGACAAGATTCTGTTCGGCAAGTACAGCGGTACCGAAGTCAAGATGGATGGCGACGAGCTGGTTGTCATGCGTGAAGAAGACGTCATGGCCGTTGTGGAAGGCAAGTAAGCCTCCTGTCACCAATACTTACCGCAAACCAAATTTAATTTAGAGGAATCAGCAAATGGCAGCTAAAGACGTACGCTTCAGCGACGACGCTCGGGCACGCATGTTCAAGGGCGTGAATATTCTGGCGAATGCCGTCAAAGTCACCTTAGGTCCCAAGGGCCGCAACGCCGTGCTCGACAAGAGCTTCGGCGCTCCCACCGTCACCAAGGACGGTGTCTCCGTCGCGAAGGAAATCGAACTGAAGGATAAGTTCGAGAACATGGGCGCGCAGATGGTGAAGGAAGTCGCTTCCAACACCTCCGATGAAGCCGGCGATGGCACCACCACCGCGACCGTTCTCGCGCAGGCGATCATCCGCGAAGGCCTCAAGGCCGTTGCCGCGGGCATCAACCCGATGGACTTGAAGCGCGGCATCGACCAGGCGGTCCTGGCGGCCACCGAAGAGCTGAAGAAGCTCTCCAAGCCCTGCAAGGATCCGAAGGCAATCGCGCAGGTCGGCACGATTTCCGCGAACTCCGACGAGAGCATCGGCAAGACGATTGCCGACGCGATGGCGAAGGTCGGCAAGGAAGGCGTGATCACGGTTGAGGAAGGCTCGGGCCTCGAGAACGAGCTCGAAGTGGTCGAAGGTATGCAGTTCGATCGCGGCTACCTCTCGCCGTACTTCATCAACAATCAGCAGAGCCAGAGCGCCGAGCTCGACAAGCCGCTGATCCTGTTGGTCGACAAGAAGATCTCCAACATCCGTGAATTGCTCCCTCTGCTGGAGGCGATTGCCAAGGGCGGCCGCCAGCTGCTGATCGTCGCGGAAGATGTGGAAGGCGAAGCGCTTGCCACGTTGGTCGTCAATACGATCCGCGGCATCGTCAAGGTCGCGGCCGTCAAGGCGCCCGGCTTCGGCGATCGTCGCAAAGCCATGTTGCAGGACATTGCGGTCCTCACGGGCGGCACTGTGATTTCCGATGAAGTCGGCCTGTCGCTCGAGAAGGCGACATTGAACGACCTCGGCGAAGCGAAGAAGATCCTGGTCGAGAAAGAAAACACCACGATCATCGACGGCGCCGGCAAGGCCTCCGACATCAAGGGCCGCGTCGACAGCATTCGCCAGCAGATCGAGGAAGCGACCTCTGACTACGACAAGGAAAAACTCCAGGAGCGCGTTGCCAAGCTCTCCGGCGGTGTTGCCGTGATCAAAGTCGGCGCTGCGACCGAAATCGAAATGAAGGAAAAGAAGGCCCGCGTTGAAGATGCGTTGCACGCGACCCGTGCGGCCGTCGAAGAAGGCGTGGTCCCGGGCGGCGGTGTCGCTCTGGTCCGTGCGCTCAAGGCCATTGAGAAGCTGGTCGGCAAGAACGAAGATCAGACCACGGGCATCAAGATCCTGGCCCGCTCGATCGAAGAGCCTCTGCGTCAAATCGTCACCAATGCCGGTGAAGATGCCGCGGTGGTCCTGAACCGGGTCCGCGAGGGCAAGGGCACGTTCGGCTACAACGCCGCTTCCGGCGAGTACGGCGACATGATCGAAATGGGCATTTTGGATCCGACCAAGGTGACGCGTCTGGCTCTGCAGAACGCCGCCTCTGTCTCGGGCCTGTTGCTCACGACGGAAGTCATGATCGCCGAGGCTCCGAAGGAAGAAGAGCATTCACACGGCGCCCCGGGCGGCGGCATGGGTGGAATGGGCGGAATGGATATGTAGTTGGAGCGCGTCGCTACCGGTTGACGGTAATTGCGATTCGAGAAAGAGCGGACTTCATGTCCGCTCTTTTTTTTTCCGCGTGCGACCAGGATTCAATGGTGGTCGAGGATGGGTCCACGCATTGCCCGCGGTGCCATTACCCACTAAAATGCCAATAAAGTGGGTAATCACGAACAACTCTATCGCCTGCAAGAGGAAGCGATCCGTTCGTTGTACACGGAGGTCAAAGAACGGGCCCGCAGCGCCGCGGAACTGCTCCCCGGAACTCCCGGCACGCTGGTCAAGCGAGCCGGTACGGGCCATGAGTACTGGTATCGCTCCTTCTATCCCGTGCCGCGAAAGCGCTCGGAGCAATTCGTNGGCACGGTGAACAACGCCGCGGCTTACGAGACCATGCGCAACCGCATCGCGCACTCGGAATGGACCTCGAAACAGGTNGGGGCGCTATCCAAGCTCGGATACATCGTGGCTGACAAGCTGTCGGCGGCCATCTTGGTCGAATTGCACAACCGCGGTGTATTCCGTGCCGGCATGGTGGTTTCGGGCGCGCTGGCCTACGCGAATTGGCTCAACGAATTCGGGGCCGTTGCACCCACGCGAGGGGCTCAAGTACACCTGGAACTCGCCCGGCGTCAGCCTTTGAAGCTGCCCANTGCGGNTACATTTGCCTCGATCTTGCAGACGACGCAATTGGCNTTCACGGAAATTCAGGGCGTTTCGCNCAAGAAGCCCTCGACTTCCTTCGCCGTCGACGGCGGCTTGACCGTTGATCTCGTCGCGCCAGGCGCGATTGCCGGCGAAGGGATCGCTATTCCAGAGCTCGATTGCCATGCGCAGACCGTTCCGTTCTACGCCTACTTGCTCGAAGCCAGCCGCCCCGCAGTGATCCTGGCCGGCGGCCACTGCATTCCTGTCATGTTGCCGGATGCGGCGCGCATGATCTGGTATTCCTTTTACATGAGCGCGCGACACAAGGATGCGGCGGCGGCCGAGAATGAATTGTTCAAGGGAGCAACGCTCGCGGCGATACTCATCGAGCAGAACGGTCTGGTGTTGCGCGAATCCTATCGCGGCGCCCCTAGGGAGCTTCGCAACGCTGCGCACTCGCGGCTGGCGCGGCTCGAGGGCGTTCTGGCCGAGCATGTCCAGGTGCGGGATGAATTCCGGAAATTGAGATAGGGCGCCGCGGCATCCGGATCACTGCGACTTCTTGACGTAGGCGATCTTTTTTTCCCTGATTTCGCAGGCCTGCGCGACCAGATCGGCGCCCTCGTGAAACATGTCGTCTTTCGATAATCCCACCAAGTCGACCAGCCGGCACATGGTTTTCTCCTGCGGCTCGACGCTGCCGTCCGCCAGAATGTGTGCGATCGATATCCCGAGTTCACTGAGCGCGCGGCTGACGAGCAGCGTTCGGTGGCAATCGAGCGGCTCCTTCTCTGCGCACATCAGCGCCAGCCGATACCTTTGCGCGCCCGTGAGCACCCGCTCGATGCCGGCCTTGAAGG
>JGI12627J18819_10000551_pt1 | contig 12441 bp, 12 predicted proteins | sample TexAe_OM1H0_M2_FD_18819 | JGI IMG/M metagenome (IMG submission 18819)
GATCGCATAACCGGGCCCGCGATCCACGACGTCCAGCGACAGAATGTCCGCGCCTACCGACCCCAGGGCCACGGCCAGCGAGCCGAGGCTACCGGGCCGGTCGGCCAGCTGTACCCGCAGCAGATAGGAGGACACGCGGACACTGTTGCACAGCGGCGCTTTCTCGGCATTTCGGCGGATGCCAGGCGTCGCGCCCGAGTCGCGCTCGCTAGGCTTTTCAGTCGTGTCCCAGATCTCTCGTGACGAGGTGGCCCATCTGGCCCGGCTGGCTCGCCTGGCGTTGACCGACGACGAGTTGGACCACTACGCCGGCCAGCTCGATGCCATCCTGACTCACGTGGGCCAGATTCAGGCGGTCGACGTGACCGGTGTCGAGCCGACCGACAACCCGCTCAAAGCCGTCAACGTCACCCGACCCGACCAAACCGCGCCGTGCCTGACCCAGCAGGAGGCGCTGGCCGAGGCGCCCGAAGCCCTCGACGGTCGCTTCGTGGTCCCGCAGATCCTCGGGGAACCGCAATGACGGACATCATCCGGCTGGATGCGGCGACGCTCGCCGCGAAAATCGCCGCCAAGGAGCTGTCGTCGACCGAGGTCACCCAGGCCTACCTGGACCAGATTGCGGCGACCGATCTGCATGTCGCGCCCGACGCGGCGCTGTCGGCGGCGGCCGCTGTCGACAAGTCACTGGCCGCCGGTGAGCAGCCGGTCTCGGCGCTGGCAGGGGTCCCGCTGGCCCTCAAAGACGTGTTCACCAGCGTCGACATGCCCACCACCTGCGGCTCGAGGATCCTCGAGGGCTGGCGTTCGCCCTACGACGCGACGGTGACCGCGCGGTTGCGCGCAGCCGGCATCCCGATCCTCGGCAAGACCAACATGGACGAGTTCGCGATGGGCTCCTCGACGGAGAACTCCGCATACGGCCCGACCCGCAACCCGTGGAACACCGACCGGGTGCCGGGCGGCTCGGGTGGGGGCAGCGCCGCCGCGCTCGCGGCGTTTCAGGCCCCGCTGGCCATCGGCACCGACACCGGCGGCTCGATCCGGCAGCCGGCCGCGCTGACCGCGACCGTCGGGGTCAAGCCCACCTACGGCACGGTCTCCCGCTACGGCCTGGTGGCCTGCGCGTCGTCGCTGGACCAAGGCGGCCCCTGCGNGCGCACAGTCGTCGACACCGCGCTGCTGCACGAGGTGATCGCCGGACACGACCCCCGCGACTCCACCTCCATCGACNCCGCGGTGCCCGACNTCGTCGGCGCCGCAAAAGCCGGAGCCGCNGGCGATCTCAAAGGCGTACGGATCGGGGTCGTCAAGCAGTTGCGCGGCGACGGCTATCAGCCCGGCGTGCTTGCGTCGTTCAACGAAGCCGTCGAGCAGTTGACCGCGCTCGGTGCCGACGTGTCCGAAGTCGACTGTCCCCATTTCGATCACGCGCTACCTGCCTACTATCTGATTCTGCCGTCGGAGGTGTCGAGCAACCTGGCCCGCTTCGACGCGATGCGCTACGGGTTGCGCGTCGGGGATGACGGAACACACAGCGCCGAGGAAGTGATGGCACTGACCCGGGCCGCCGGATTCGGGCCGGAAGTCAAGCGGCGCATCATGATTGGCACCTACGCGCTGTCGGCCGGTTACTACGACGCCTACTACAACCAGGCACAGAAGGTGCGCACGCTGATCGCGCGCGACCTCGACACCGCTTACCAATCCGTCGACGTGCTGATTTCACCCACCACACCGACGACCGCGTTCCCGTTGGGGGAGAAGGTCGACGACCCACTTGCGATGTATCTGTTCGACCTGTGCACGCTGCCGCTGAACCTGGCCGGACACTGCGGGATGTCGGTGCCGTCCGGGNTGTCCGACGACGACAACCTGCCGGTNGGCCTNCAGATCATGGCNCCGGCGCTGGCCGACGACAGGCTCTACCGGGTNGCGGCNGCCTACGAGGCNGCCCGGGGANCNCTGCCGTCGGCCATCTGATCGGCTGCCGCAACGGCNCTCTCGGGGCAAGATGAACACATGCGGATTGGAATTCTCACCGGGGGTGGTGACTGTCCGGGNNTGAACGCCGTCATCCGGGCGGTGGTGCGGACGAGCGACTCGCGATACGGGTCGTCGGTGGTCGGATTCCAGGACGGCTGGCGTGGCCTGCTGGAAAACCGGCGCATGCAACTAGCCAACGACGACCGCAATGACCGGCTGTTGGCCAAAGGCGGAACGATGCTGGGCACCGCGCGTGTCAATCCGGACAAGCTGCGTGCCGGACTTGACCAGGTCAAGCAGACGCTGGACGACAACGGCATAGACGTACTGATCCCGATCGGCGGCGAAGGCACGTTGACCGCCGCGCACTGGTTGTCTGAAGAGAACGTCCCCGTTGTCGGGGTGCCGAAGACCATCGACAACGACATCGATTGCACCGACGTGACTTTCGGCCACGACACCGCGCTGATGGTGGCGACCGACGCCATCGACCGGCTGCACAGCACGGCCGAGTCACACCAGCGGGTGATGCTGGTGGAGGTGATGGGCCGGCACGCCGGCTGGATCGCGCTCAACTCCGGGCTGGCTTCCGGGGCGCACATGACGCTGATCCCTGAGCAGCCCTTCGACATCGACGAGGTGTGCCGACTGGTCAAGCGGCGCTTCCAGCGCGGCGATTCCCATTTCATCTGCGTGGTCGCCGAGGGCGCCAAGCCGGCCGAAGGTTCGATGAAGCTGGCCGAAGGCGGCACCGATGAGTTCGGCCACGAGCGGTTCACCGGGGTGGCCGCGCAGCTGGCGATCGAAGTCGAGAAGCGGATCAACAAAGACGTCCGGGTCACCGTGCTCGGCCACGTCCAGCGCGGCGGTACGCCGACCGCCTACGACCGGGTGCTGGCCACCCGGTTCGGGGTCAACGCCGCCGACGCCGCGCATGCCGGCGAATACGGGCAGATGGTGTCGCTTCGTGGTCAGGACATCGGCCGGGTACCGCTGGCCGACGCGGTCCGCCAGCTGAAGCTGGTACCCCAGAGTCGCTACGACGATGCCGCCGCGTTCTTCGGCTGACGCTCACGCCGAAGGGATCCGTGACGTAACGGCTAGCGGTAACCTGACGAAGATGTTCGGCCTTTTGACCTGCGGCGGGTGGCAATGACTGCTGAGCTGGATGGCCACGGCGGCGAGGTCGATCAGGCCTTCGCCGGAGCGCCGCAGCGCGTCGGGTGGTTTCGCTTTTACTTCGAGGATCAACGCTGGGAGTGGTCGGAGCAGGTGCAGCGCATGCATGGCTACGAGCCGGGCACGGTGACCCCGACCACCGAACTGGTGCTGGAACACAAACACCCCGAGGATCGTGGCGAGGTGGCCAAGACCATCGACGAGATGCTGCGTGCCCGCCGCGCATTCAGCACCCGGCATCGCATCGTCGACACCCGTGGCGTCGTGCACCAGGTGGTCGTGGTCGGCGACCTGCTCACCGACCCTCAGGACGTGGCGATCGGCACACACGGCTACTACGTGGACATCACGCCGTCGTCGGATCGGGCGCGTGAGGACCTCATCTCGGCGAGGGTCGCCGAAATCACCGAGCACCGCGCGATCATCGAGCAGGCCAAAGGCATGCTGATGCTGATCTACGGCCTGGACGATGACTCCGCTTTCGATCTGCTCAGATGGCGCTCGCAATCGAGCAATGTGAAGCTGCGCCTGCTGGCCGAGAAGATCGTCGACGACTTCCGCGCCGTCCGCGACGACGGCATCACTTCTCGATCCGCGTTCGATCACGCGCTGCTGACCATCGACGAGGGAGTCCGCGGCGACGGCGATGGCAAGGCCGCTTCGACCGCCAATTAGGATCGACCGCATGACTTCTGCTGCGAGCGCCGCCCACGCGCCCGGGGCGGAGCTGCTCGACTACGACGATGTGATCGCGCGCTACGACCCGGTGCTCGGCCTGGAAGTGCATGTTGAGCTGTCCACGGCCACCAAGATGTTCTGCGGCTGCGCCAACGAGTTCGGCGCCGAACCCAACACACACGTGTGCCCGGTGTGTCTCGGCCTGCCCGGATCGCTGCCGGTGCTCAACGAGGCGGCCGTCGAGTCGGCGATTCGGATTGGCTTGGCGCTCAACTGCGACATCGCGCCATGGGGCCGGTTCGCGCGGAAGAACTACTTCTATCCGGACCAGCCGAAGAACTACCAGATCTCCCAATACGACGAGCCGATCGCCGTCCAGGGCTACCTCGATGTCCCATTGGACGACGGCACCACCTTTCGGGTGCAGATCGAGCGCGCCCATATGGAGGAGGACACCGGGAAGCTGACCCATCTGGGCAGCGACACCGGGCGGATCGCCGGGGCGACCACCTCGCTGGCCGACTACAACCGAGCCGGTGTGCCGCTGATCGAGATCGTCACCAAGCCGATCGAGGGCACCGCCGAGCGGGCACCGGAGATCGCCCGCGCCTACGTCACAGCACTGCGTGGCCTGCTGCGTTCGCTGGACGTCTCGGATGTGCGGATGGACCAGGGTTCGATGCGCTGCGACGCCAACGTTTCGCTGAAACCGAAGGGAGTCAGCGAATTCGGCACCCGAACCGAAACCAAGAACGTCAACTCGCTCAAGAGCGTCGAGGTGGCGGTCCGCTACGAGATGCGGCGTCAGGGTGCCGTGCTCGACTCGGGTGGCCGAGTGATCCAGGAGACCAGGCACTTTCACGAGGACGGTTACACGAGCTCGGGCCGCACCAAGGAAACCGCGGAAGACTATCGCTACTTTCCCGAACCCGACTTGGAGCCGGTCGCGCCCAGCCTTGACCTCGTCGAGCGCCTGCGTGAAACCATTCCCGAGCTACCATGGTTGCGCCGCAAGCGGATTCAGCAAGACTGGGGTCTCTCCGACGAGGTGATGCGTGATCTCGTCAACGCCGGCGCCGTCGATCTGGTTATCGCGACCGTCGATCAAGGCGCCTCCAGCGAACAGGCCCGGGCCTGGTGGGGCAACTTCCTGGTGCAGAAGGCCAATGAATCGGGCGTTGAACTCGACGAATTGCCCATCAGCCCAACGCAAGTCGCCGCGGTGGTGGCGCTCGTGGACGGCGGCACGCTGACCACCAAGCTGGCCCGCCAAGTGGTCGAGGGCGTGCTGGCCGGCGAGGGTGAACCTGAACAGGTGATGACCGCGCGCGGGCTGGCCGTGGTGCGTGACGACTCGCTGATCCAGGCGGCGGTCGATGAAGCTCTGGCCGCCAATCCCGATGTGGCCGAAAAGATTCGCGGCGGCAAGGTGCAGGCGGCAGGCGCGATCGTCGGCGCTGTGATGAAGGCGACCAAGGGGCAGGCCGATGCCGCGCGGGTGCGCGAGCTGGTGCTCGCGGCCTGCAGCTAGAACAAGCTGGTCAATTAGCCGAACGGATGGGCAAGCGGAGCCAGCACCAACTGGAGGCCCGGATAAATGCGGATCGATTGTCTGTTCGCCGAGCATCGCTCCGAGCAGGTTGCCCGGACCCGTGTGCATTTTCCGAACGCTACCGGTTTGAGTCGTGGGTATGGTGGGCGACGATGACGAGCATCGGCGATCAGCTTCGTGAGCAGACAGTGGACACTGTTCTCGGCCGAATTCGGCTGCAAATAGGGGGATCCGGTTCCCCTATTGTTTTCTGGCCCAGCCTGCTGATGACCGGTGACATGTGGTACGGGGTTGCCGATGGTCTTATCGCGCGACGGCAGGTGGTGCTGGTCGACCCGCCCGGGCAGGGCGGCAGCCAGCCTCTGACGCGGTTATTCAGCTTCGACGACTGTGCCCGGTGCGTGGTCGACATCCTCGATGGGCTCGGTATCGACAAGGCGCACTTCGTCGGCAACTCTTGGGGCGGCATGATCGGCGGGACCTTCGCCGCCACCTATCCCGAGCGGATCGGGGGAGCGGTGCTGATGAACTGCACGGCGGGCCGGGCCGGCGCCCGCCAAAAGGTGCAGTTCGCGGTCCTGCTTGCACTGGCGAAGTGGACCGGTGGGATAGGAACGCTGCTGAATCGGCCTGTGCTGAAGGCATTCCTGGGGCCGACCACCTTTCGGCAGCGTCCCGAGGTCGTCGCGCACGTCCGTAACACAGTGAAAGCCGTGGACGTCGCATCTGTCTCGTGGGCGGTGAAGAGTGTGGTCCCGCGCCGGCCGGACCAGCGTGCCTTGCTCGGCACTATCAAGACGCCGGTGCTCGTTGTCGGCGGCGTCGAGGATGTGACCTTTCCGCCGCCGGAAGCGATCGCGATGGCCGATGCCATCCCCGGATCGTCGGTCCGGGTGCTCGATGGGGTGGCCCACCTGGCCGGCTTGGAGGACCCAACGCTGGTCAGTGCTTTGGTGGAACAGTTTCTGTTCGGCGACAACGAAAACGGCTCTGACGCCGCATAATCGGCGCTAGCGTCCGAATCGCCGCATCGGCTTGACACGCCTGTTCGGTGGCCAAACCGGTCACCAGGTCGACAAATTCGATCACTGTTCATCGCATCCCGGCCCGCATGGCATGCCGATCCTCGACGACGCGGTGGCGTGGTTCGTCGGCACGACGCTGAAGCGAGTCGACCTCGGCGATCACGTCGGCTACCTGTTGGAACCGGTTGGCGGAGCAGCCGGGGAGCCGAAGGACGAGCTGGTCAGCTTCCCCGATGTGGCCGATCTGACACCGGGCCACAACGCCTGAGACGTTAGGTCTTGTCGTCGTTGGCCCGCGGGAAGCCGCCGCCCTGCGGGAACAGCGGGAACACCACGTCGTCGAGTTTCATGGCGTCCCCGGCGGTTTTGTTGACCGTCGCGCCCCATACGTTGCCGTCCGGTGACATCCGCAGCGCCCATGCATGTCCGTGAGTGTCCTGGCGAACCACATCGGGTGGGCCGGTGACCGCGCCGGTGCCCTGGGCCAGGTGGACGGCCACCGTCTGCTTGGTGTTGACCAGGTTGACCAGCACGGTGCCGTCCAGCGCCGAGCAGCCGGCCACCCCAGGTCGATCCGGCCACGTCCACACGGTGGAAACCTTGGAGTCCTTGGTGATTCGCTGCAGCCGGTCGGCGGTGGGTGCGCGGTCGACAACGAACATCGAGCCATCGACGGGGTCGGTGCACAGGCCGCCGCCGGCGCCGATTCCGCTCAGCGCGGTCGTCGGCGGCGCGGGGTGCAGCGTGGTGGGCTGCTCGAGCCGGAGCACCTTTCCGGCAAGCGATGCCGGATCGTTGGCCATCGCCGGGTTGCCCGCGTCGCCGGTCATGACGACCAGCGTGGTGGGGCTGGTGAAAAGCAGTGCGCCGGTGTTGCCGTTGCCGCCTTTGGGAATTCCGGTCAAGATGTCTTTGGGGATGTCGCCGTCGGCGACACGGATGACCCGATTGTCGGTCGGTGTGCTGATGTAGGCGTACATCAGTCGGTCCTGTTTGTAGGTCGGGGACAACACGATGTCCATCAGCCCGCCGTCGCCGGCCGGGTCCACCGGGATGACGGTTTTCACCTTGGGTTCGGCGCTCACGGACACCTCTTTGACCGCGCCGGTCGTCCGCTCGGCAACCAAAGCCGATTTGCTGTCGGGTTGCATGAGCAGGCCGCTGGTGCTCTCCAGGCAGCCCTGCATCACTCCCGGCGCCGGGCATTCCTTGGGGAATGGCTTGTCAGGCAGCGGCGGGGGTGGTGGTGGTGACGAACTCGGCGGAGGCTGCCGTTCGGGATTGGTGGTGAACGGTTGCGACTGAATATCGTTGAACTGGGCGCAACCAGCCAAAACGAGCATCGTCGCGCAGAGCACAGCCGAACTGCGCCGCCCCGACCTCCACAACCGCATAGCTGCCAGATTACGGATATGTCCGCTCCGGTGCCCGTGACGGGTACCGCACGCCATCCGCCGTCGCCCGCAAACAACCGGCCCACCCGCGACGACGGGCAAATCGGACCACCGAAAGCGCCGCTCAAATCCCCGATTCCCAGGAAATTGCCCTTACCCTGGCACGGGTGAGCAGTCAATCGAAAAGCACACATTGGCAACGACCGGACTCATCCGCGATGCCGACTGCGGAGCGGCCGACCTCCGCGAGCGTGGTCGACCCCGAAGACGACCTGCCATCGGACACCTATGCGGGTGATTTCGAGACGACCCTGATCCCGCACTACGACTCCAATGATTCCGGCAGCGTGCGGTCGTCGAGCAGTGGCGTGGGTGTGATGGGCGGCCACGAGCCATTGCCCTATCAGCCCCAGCCCACCGGCGGGCACTCGATATTCGCGCCCGACGGGATGGACGGCCACGAGCACTTCGACGACGAGCGGGTCCGCGCCGCCGCCCGTCGCGGCACCCAACCCCTGGGCCTGTTGATTCTGCGGGTGGGCCTCGGTGGCGTATTCGTTGCGCACGGGCTGCAGAAGCTGTTCGGCTGGTGGGGCGGAGAGGGTCTGACAGGCTTCAGGAACGCGCTGTCCGGCATCGGCTACCAGCACGCCGACATCCTCACCTACTGCGCCGCCGGCGGCGAGATCGCGGCGGGCGTGCTGCTGGTGCTCGGCCTGTTCAGTCCGCTGGCTGCGGCCGGCGTGCTGGCCTACCTGACCAACAGCCTGCTGGCCGGGATGTCGGCGCAGCACGGACCCCGGTCGTTCCCGTACTTCCTGCCCAGTGGGCACGAATACGAGATCACGCTGATCGTGATGGCCACCGCGGTCATCCTGGCCGGCCCCGGGCAATACGGCTTCGACGCAGGTCGCGGCTGGGCCCGTCGACCGTTCATCGGGTCGTTTGCCGCTCTGGTGGTGGGCATTGGCGCCGGCGTGGGGTTATGGATACTGCTCAACGGCGCCAACCCGGTGGGCTAGTCCGCGTACGGATTGGGCACTCGGCCGGCGCTGGCCTGGGTCAGCTGCGGCAGCGTCGCAAAAGTGACCGCCGGTAACCGCAACTCACCCTCGCTTTTGAGCTGAGCGCGCGCCCACGAGCCCCTGCGGAATCGCAACCCGTCGATTTCCTCCCACCGCACCGATCGGCTGCCGAGCAGGGTGCGCACCGCGACACCGTTGCCGTCGGCCTGTGTGCGCAGCCGAACAATCAACGCCGACAACAGCGCCGGGATGATCAGCAGCGGTGCCGTCACCGGCCAGGTCAGCACCGGCACGAGCAGCCCGAGGGCGAAAAAACCCACCGCGAAGTGGGCCATCGGCGAAATGCTGATCACCACCGGCGGTGTGGATGGGTTTTCCTCCGCTGAATCGGTGGCCATGCATGCATCATGGCACCGGTATCCGGTGGCGACGACAACGCCTGACCTGCGCGGTCCGGCAACCATCGGGATTTGACGTTTGACCAGTACGGCGGCTACCGTCGTGGGGCGATGAACACTTCTGGAAAGCTCGTAGTAATCCGCATGCGCGTTGGTGCCTGACTGATCAAGTCCACCGACGCGCAACCCTCGTGCAGCTGCTGAGCTGACGGGGGTTTTTTGTTGCCCACCATCGAAGTGAGTCAGCAAAAAGATCACCTACAACTTTCCAGAGCGAACAACGACGAAGAGGACACAGTGAGCGCACCCACCAGGCCGCATTCCGAGCCGCCGGCACCGGCTTCGACGCCTGCGTCGCAGGATGTGGCACGCATCGCCTCCGATGCGGCGAAGCCCGCCGCCAAGCCGCCGACGGCCCGGCCGAAACATGTTGCGCCTGAGCAACTCACCGGCGCACAGTCGGTAATCCGGTCGCTGGAGGAGCTCGACGTCGAGGTCATCTTCGGTATCCCGGGCGGCGCCGTGCTCCCCGTCTACGACCCGCTGTTCGACTCGAAGAAGCTGCGGCACGTGCTGGTTCGCCACGAGCAGGGTGCCGGCCACGCTGCCAGCGGCTACGCGCACGCCACCGGCAAGGTCGGCGTCATGATGGCCACCTCCGGTCCCGGGGCCACCAACCTGGTGACTCCACTGGCCGACGCGCAGATGGACTCGATCCCGGTGGTCGCCGTGACCGGGCAGGTCGGCCGTTCGCTGATCGGCACGGACGCCTTCCAAGAGGCCGACATCTCCGGCATCACCATGCCGATCACCAAGCACAACTTCCTGGTGCGCGATGGCGACGACATCCCGCGGGTGATGGCCGAGGCCTTCCACATCGCCGCCAGCGGACGGCCGGGCGCGGTGCTCGTCGACATCCCGAAAGACGTGCTGCAAGCCCCGTGCACCTTCAGCTGGCCGCCGCGCATGGATCTGCCTGGCTACAAGCCGAACACCAAACCGCACAACCGGCAGATCAACGAGGCCGCCAAGCTGATCGCCGCCGCGCACAAACCCGTGCTCTACGTCGGCGGCGGGGTCATCCGCGGCGAGGCCACCGAGCAACTGCGGGAACTGGCCGAGCTGACCGGCATCCCGGTGGTCACCACACTGATGGCGCGCGGCGCCTTCCCGGACAGCCACCACCAGCACCTGGGCATGCCGGGCATGCACGGCACCGTCTCGGCGGTGGCCGGGCTGCAGCGCAGCGACCTGTTGATCGCACTCGGCACCCGTTTCGATGACCGGGTCACCGGACAACTCGACTCGTTCGCCCCTGAGGCCAAGGTCATTCACGCCGACATCGACCCGGCCGAGATCGGCAAGAACCGGCACGCCGACGTGCCGATCGTCGGTGACGTCAAAGCCGTGATCACCGAGCTGATCGCGGCACTGCGGCACCACGACGCAACGGCCAAGATCGACATCGCCGACTGGTGGAGCTACCTCAACGAGGTGAAGGCCACCTACCCGCTGAGCTACGGGCCGCAGAGCGACGGCAGCCTGAGCCCGGAGTACGTCATCGAGAAACTGGGCGAGATCGCCGGCCCCGACGCGGTGTACGTCGCCGGCGTCGGCCAGCACCAAATGTGGGCCGCGCAGTTCATTTCCTACGAAAAGCCGCGAACCTGGCTCAACTCAGGCGGTTTGGGCACCATGGGCTTCGCCATCCCGGCAGCCATGGGCGCCAAAATGGCCCGACCCGACGCCGAGGTGTGGGCGATCGACGGCGACGGCTGCTTTCAAATGACCAACCAGGAACTGGCCACCTGCGCGATCGAGGGCGCACCGATCAAGGTGGCGTTGATCAACAACGGCAACCTCGGCATGGTGCGTCAGTGGCAGACCCTGTTCTACGGAGAGCGGTACTCGCAGACCGACCTGGCCACCCACTCGCACCGGATCCCCGACTTCGTCAAGCTGGCCGAGGCGCTCGGTTGTGTCGGATTGCGTTGCGAGCGTGAGGAAGACGTGGTCGACGTGATCAACCAGGCCCGGGCGATCAACGACCGTCCGGTGGTGATCGACTTCATCGTCGGCGCCGACGCGCAGGTGTGGCCGATGGTGGCCGCCGGGACCTCGAACGACGAGATTCAGGCCGCCCGCGGTATCCGCCCGCTGTTCGACGACGGAACCGAAGGGCACGCCTGATGACGACCGGATCGACAGTCACGCACACCCTTTCGGTTTTGGTGGAAGACAAGCCGGGTGTGCTGGCCCGGGTGGCGGCGTTGTTCTCGCGGCGCGGGTTCAACATCGAGTCGCTGGCGGTCGGCGCCACCGAGCAGAAGGACATGTCGCGGATGACCATCGTGGTCTCCGCCGAGAGCACCCCGCTCGAACAGATCACCAAGCAGCTCAACAAGCTGATCAACGTCATCAAGATCATCGAGCAGGACGACCACACCTCGGTGTCTCGCGAGCTGGCGCTGATCAAAGTCCGCGCCGACGCCGGATCCCGCAGCCAGGTCATCGAGGCGGTGAACCTGTTCCGCGGCAAGGTGATTGACGTATCGCCGGAATCGCTGACGATCGAGGCCACCGGTGACCGCGGCAAGCTCGAAGCGCTGCTGAAGGTGCTCGAGCCGTTCGGCATCCGCGAAATCGTCCAGTCGGGCGTGGTTTCGCTGTCCCGAGGACCACGTGCAATTAGTACGGCCAAATAACCCATTCAATTTCGAAACCCATATCGAAAAGCCAAGAAAGAAGGAGACATTCAGGTGGCTTTGGAGATGTTCTACGACGATGATGCTGACCTGTCGATCATTCAGGGCCGCAAGGTCGGTGTCATCGGCTACGGCAGCCAGGGGCACGCGCACTCACTGAGCCTGCGTGACTCCGGAGTTCAGGTGCGGGTCGGGCTGAAGGAGGGCTCGAAGTCGCGGGTCAAGGTCGAGGAGCAGGGTCTGACCGTCGACACGCCCGCCGAGGTGGCCAAGTGGGCCGACGTGATCATGCTGCTGGCACCCGACACCGCGCAGGCCGACATCTTCAAGAACGACATCGAACCCAACCTCAAGGACGGGGATGCGTTGTTCTTCGGGCACGGGCTCAACATCCACTTCGACCTGATCAAGCCGCCGGCCAACATCACCATCGCGATGGTGGCGCCGAAAGGCCCGGGGCACTTGGTGCGTCGTCAATTCGTCGATGGCAAGGGTGTTC
>JGI12627J18819_10000553_pt1 | contig 12434 bp, 8 predicted proteins | sample TexAe_OM1H0_M2_FD_18819 | JGI IMG/M metagenome (IMG submission 18819)
TGGATGCGGCCGGCCTCGATTTGCTTTCCATCGTGATCGGCAGTGAAGGCATGCTCGCGGTGACCATCGAGGTCACCGTCAAGCTGATCCCGAAGCCGTTGTTGGCCCGCTGCATCATGGCGAGCTTCAACGACATTGAATCGGCCGGAGCGGCCGTGGCGAGCGTGATCGCCGAGGGCATCATTCCTGCGGGCTTGGAGATGATGGACAAGGCGATGACCGAGGCGGTGGAGGGTTTCGTGCACGCTGACTACGACCTGAGCGCCGCCGCGATACTCCTGTGCGAGAGCGACGGCACACCGGAAGAAGTCGAAGAAGAAATAGGACGCATGGAGGCGGTGCTCCGGGAAGCGGGCGCCTCACGAATCGAAGTGAGCCGCGACGAGGCGCAGCGCCTCAAATTCTGGAGCGGCCGCAAGAACGCCTTCCCGGCCTCCGGCAGCATCAGCCCCGACTATATGTGCATGGATTCCACCATTCCGCGCAAACGGCTTGCGGAGATGCTGCGGGCCATCCAGCAGATGGAAGTCAAATACGGACTGCGATGCGCGAACGTGTTTCACGCGGGCGACGGCAATCTGCATCCGCTGATCTTGTTCGATGCCGAAGATCCGGATGAAATGCGCCGTTGCGAACTGTTCGGCGCCGATATTCTGGAAACCAGCGTGCGGCTCGGCGGTACCGTCACCGGCGAGCACGGCGTCGGCGTGGAAAAGCTGAATTCGATGTGCGTGCAGTTCTCGCCGGCGGAACGCGCGCAGTTTTTCGGCGTCAAGACGGCATTTGACCCGCGAGAGTTGCTCAATCCGGGAAAGGTGATTCCCACGCTCCATCGCTGCGCCGAATACGGCAAGATGCACGTGCATCGCGGCATGATGCCCTTTGCCGATCTTCCCAGATTTTGATGGACGTCCAGGACGCCGCGGCAGCACGTCTGGCGGACCGTGTGCGCGACGCGGGCGCGCGGCAGTCGCCGCTCGATATTCGCGGCGGTGGAACCAAGCGTTTCTTCGGCGAGAATCCCCGCGGATCTGCCTGCGACGTGACGGAGCTTTCCGGCATATCCAGCTACGAGCCCACTGAACTGGTGGTGACGGCGCGGGCTGGTACGCTCGTCACTGACCTGGAAGCGGCCCTGAAAGAATGCGGCCAATGTTTGCCGTTCGAACCGCCGCGCTTCGGCGCCGGAGGCACGGTTGGCGGCATGGTCGCTTCGGGATTGTCCGGCCCGGCTCGCGCAAGCGTCGGATCCGTGCGCGATCACGTGCTGGGAGTCACTCTGTTGAATGGCCGCGGCGAAATTCTCACCTTTGGCGGCCAAGTGACCAAGAACGTCGCAGGCTACGACGTGTCGCGCTTGCTGGTCGGATCGCTGGGGATTTTGGGGATCATTTGCGAGGTGTCGCTCAAGGTGCTGCCGATAAGTGTGAGCACCGAGACATTGAGCTTTGATTGGGGCGAGGCTCAAGCGCTCGAGCATCTTTGCCGATGGCGCGGCCAACCGTTGCCGATCAGCGCCAGCGCCTGGCACGCCGGACGTCTCTACCTGCGACTCGCGGGGGCAAGCGCCGCAGTCACCGCCGCATGCGCGCGCCTGGGGGGCGAGCGGCTCGCGCAGCCTGAGGCAACTGCTTGGTGGCTCAGCGTACGCGATCACAGCGCGAAATTCTTTTCACTCGATGAGGCGGATATGGCGCGCGGCGAATCGCTATGGAGGTTATCTGTTCCGGCGGTGGCGAAGCAGCTTCCGCTCGAGGGGCTGCAATTCATCGAGTGGGGCGGGGCACAGCGATGGTGCCGGACCGTGGAGCCGGCCGCAAAGGTTCGGGACATCGCGATGCAGGCCGGCGGTCATGCGACGCTGGTTCGCGGCGCGGACAAATCGGCAGGCGTGTTCGCGCCGCTGAGCGCAGCGTTGATGCGTGTGCACCAAGGATTGAAGCAGGCATTCGACCCGGCAAGGATTTTCAATCCGGGCCGCCTGTACGTGGGGCTATAGCGCGATGCAGACTCATCTCAGCCCGGAATTCAGCGGCTCGCAAGATGGCAAGGAGGCGGCGGCCATCATGCGCAAATGCGTCCATTGCGGTTTTTGCAACGCGACCTGTCCGACCTATCAGCTGCTGGGCGATGAGCTGGACGGCCCGCGGGGCCGCATCTACCTGATCAAGCAGATGCTCGAGGGTTCTCCGGTCACTCGCAGCACTCAGCAACATCTGGACCGCTGTTTGACTTGTCTGAACTGCGAGACCACTTGCCCGAGCGGCGTCGAGTACGGGCACTTGGTCGAGATCGGCAGGAAGCTCGTAGAAGCCCGGGTCGAACGTCCGCCGGCCGAAAGGGCCGCGCGCTGGGCCTTGAAAGAAGGCTTGACGTCGAAATTGTTCGCACCGGCGCTGCGCATAGGCCGGGTGTTGCGGCCGCTTCTGCCGCGAGTGCTGAAGGAAAAAATTCCCTTGCGCAGCACGGCAGGCGTCTCGAATCAACACATGAGCCGAAGGCCTCGCAAGGTGATCATGCTGCAAGGCTGCGTGCAGCCGGCCATGCTGCCCGATATCGATCGCGCGGCTGTCCGCGTGCTCGATGCCGCAGGCATAGAGACCCTCCATTCCGCCGGTACCGGCTGTTGCGGGGCGTTGCGCACGCATTTGAGCGACGTCCGCGGCGGACTGGACGACATGCGGCGCAACATCGACGCCTGGACGCCGCTGCTGGCATCAGGAGACGTCGAGGCAATCATTTCCTCCGCGAGCGCTTGCGCGCTGGCAATCAAGGAATATGGACACGCCTTGCAGCACGACAGCGTCTATGCGCAAAGAGCAGCTCAGGTCAGCGCATTGGCGCGCGATTTGAGCGAGCTGTTGCCCGAGCTGGTTCCGGTGCTCAAGGAGCAGCTGCGCGGTGTCCCGGCGGAGCGCCTCGTATTCCATGCCCCATGCACGCTGCAGCACGGACAGAAGTTGCGCGGCGGCGTTGAGTCGAGCCTGCGGGAGCTGGGCTTCAATGTTGCCGCAGCTTGCGAGGAGAGTCATTTCTGCTGCGGCTCCGCCGGCACTTACTCGGTGCTGCAGCCGCAGCTTGCCACGCAGTTGCGCGACCGCAAGCTCAAGAACCTCGGCAAACTGCAACCGGACAATATTTTGTCCGCCAACGTCGGCTGCATACAGCATCTGCAATCCGGAACCTCGATCAAGGTCATGCATTGGATTGAAACCATCGATCGGGCGTTGAACTAGATGGATGCGATCGCGGCGCACTTGCTGGCGGCGCAGCGCAAAGCCGAGCTGCTGTTCGCGCAGGTCATCGATCGCGGGCTGATCATCGCCGGCAAGCTCGAAAGCGATCTGACCGCAGAGATTTATGATCTTGCCAGATCGCAATTCGGCGTGAAGCGTCATTGGCACAAGCGCATCGCGCGTTCCGGACCCAATACGCTCCTGACCTATCATGACGGCGATTCGGATCGATGCATCGGGGACGACGATGTCGTGTATCTGGACTTCGGACCGGTTTTCGAGGACTGGGAAGCCGACTTTGGCCGCAGTTATGTGCTGGGCGCCGACCCCGCCAAACGCCGTTTGGTCGACAATCTTGCGGAAGCGTTTGCACGCGGCAAGCGCTATTTCCAGCAGTCCCCGAATTTAACTGCCGGGCGATTGTACGATTATGTCGCCGCCCTGGCCTTGAGCTACGGCTGGGAATTCGGCGCCCGCACGGCAGGCCATTTGATCGGCCGCTTTCCACATGAGCGGCTTCCGGCAAATCCCGAGCATTTCTCCATCCGTCACGGCAATGCGTGCATGTTGCGCGAGCCCGACGAGGCGGGCCGGCCCCGCCACTGGATCCTGGAAATTCACTTCATCGATCGCAGCCGAGCGTTCGGCGGCTTTTATGAGGAGCTGCTGACGGTCGATGCGGTGGAAAGCTAGGGCGCGCCAACGGTTACTGCCGTCGCATGAAACGGATTGAGCGGTTGATTTCCGCGCAATCCTTTCAGCTGGCCCTCGAGCACATAGCCGGTGGGTCCGACCACCGCGACCGAAACCGGCCCGTCGGGATAGCCCTCTTTGATCGTGGTGAGCTGGCCGCTGTCGCCGGTGACAGTGAGCTTGTCGAGACGGCCGGCGCCGCCGCTTTCGATCAGCAACATGCTGTTGCCGAAGCGGCGCATGCCGTCGGGGCGCTCGATCGGGCGGTCTAGTTTTATTTCCGTCACCGTGCCTGCGCTGCCATCGGGGTTGATGGCCACGCCGAAGACCTTATTGCCATTCAGCGTGTTGATGAACACGCGTTTGCCGAACACCGCGATGCCGTCGACGCCGGCTCCCTTGGCGCCGAAGGCGCCGTTCCCGGCCCAAACTTCGAGACCCTGGCCGCCGTTTTTCAACCGGGCGATTTCATTGTTGCTGGTGTCGGTGACGTACGTGGCCCCGTCGCTGCCCACATCGATGTCGTTGCAGAACGCGCCGGGCGTGGGCATGGGATAGCTGCCTTTGGCCTTGCCCGTTTGCAGATCGAAAGCCGTGAGCGCTGACTGAGATCCCTTGGGTCCAACGACCGAGAAGCACGCCCAGACAGTATTGGATTTGTCGTGGGCAAATACCCCAAGAACCGAGAGCGTTGGATCGGTACCGGCGTCTGTCCAAGGCTCCGCGGTCGTGCTTCCGGGCTTCACGACAAAGACGCGGCGCGCGCCAATGCTGCCGATAAAGATTCTGCCGTCCGCCGACGAAGTGATGCTCTCTGGGAAAATCCTTTCGCCGGGGACAATCAACTCGCCGCCGTTGGTGGAGCTCGTGGCGGGCGCCGCGGCTGAGGCAGCCTTCGGATGGTTGAGAGCCCAGACGTAGGCAGATACCGCCATGACCTGATCGCTGCTCAGCTGCGCGCCGCCCATGGCCGGCATCGGTGAGCGGAAACGCTTCGGTTGTGCCACCCCGCCGGCAATGGTTCTGGTGATGCCGGCATAGCTGCCGTCGCTCCAGAGCCATTTGCTGGTAATGAGGTCGGGGCCCAAAGGCGTGCCCTTGGCATCGGAACCATGGCACCCGGTGCACGTAGCGCCGCCGACCTGGCCGTGGTAGACGCGATCGCCCAAGGCCACCATGGCCGGCGTAGCGCCGGGAGGCGCATCCAGTCCGGCGGTTGTCGACCCTGCATCAGGGTGCGTGCCCTCGGGAGGCTGGGCGTTGGCAGCCGCGACGGGACCGGGCGCATCCGTCGCGCTGGGACAAGCGACTGTGTGCGCATTGCCCGCGTCCGTGCCGCCCTTGTAGACGATGCGATAAATCCGGCCCGCTACATCGTCGCTCACATAGAGCGTTCCGTCCGGTCCGACCGCCAGGCCATCGGGGCGATGAGCCGCCTTTCCCGGCGATTTGTCGGCGCCTGCGAATCCATCGGCGAATATCTCGCATCCGCCGGCGGCCTTGTCACCGGAGAGCGCCTGATACACGACGTTGTAGCCGCCCTGCGCATAGGGGGCACGATTCCATGACCCGTGGAAAGCAATGAACAAGCCTTGTTGGTAGTGCGCCGGGAATTGCTTCTGGTTGTATAGCGCCATGCCATTCGGCGCCCAGTGCGCCGGAAAGTATGCGGTCGGTTCGATCTTCTGCGCGCAAAGGCCGACAGTTTTTCCATCCCCGCCATATTCAGGCGCAAGCACCAGTCCAGGCTTGAAGGGATCGTGATAGCACATGGGCCAACCGTAATCGCCGCCTTGCTTGAGCAGCAGCACCTCCTCGGACGGCAGAGTTGCTTCTTGGTCTGCATCCTTGATGACTTCCGGCCAGTTGGTGTGCAGCTGATCGCGCCCGTGTTGGGTGACGAAAACGCGATGTCCGGCCGCATCGACACCGAAGCCCTCGCCGTTGCGGATGCCGGTCGCGTAGCGGTCCTTCGGCGAGAAAACCTGATTGACCTTCTTGGCGTCGTATCGCCAGATACCGCCGCGGGTTTCCAACTCGGTGCAGGGGCTGATGCCGGGCGATTTCAGCGTGCGATTTTTTTCCTGGCAGGAATTGGTGGCGCTCGCGACGTCGATATAGAGATTGCCGCTCGCGTCGATCGCAAAGGGATGCATGGGGTGATCGCCCCCCAGGGGCAAGCCGCTCACAACGACCTGGTACTTCTCGCCGGGAAGGATCGAGTTCTTGCTCAACGGATATTTCAGAATTTTGTCATTGAGCTCGGCGTACAGCCAACCGTTGTATATGCCGATGCCGGTGCCGCCCGCGCCGCCGCTTTGCACCGTTTCACCGAATCGCTGATTCACATCCGCCTTGCCCGTGCCGTTGCTGTCTTTCAATGCGACCAAAAAACCGCCGGCGTGCGGCACGTCGTTGCCGTAGTACCGTCCCGACCANGTGTTCACGTACACAACGCCATTATCGGCGACAACCATGTGCCNCGCGTGACCGATGCCGTCGGCGAAAATATTCGCGCAAAAACCCGCTGGAAGCGTGAGGCCGCTGTCGTCGCTGCCGCAGGCGGGAGTCTTGGCCGTGTCGGCGGCGCGGCTTTGAGGAGGGGAAAGACTGAGCGCACAGACTATGGCCGACACCGCCGCGCCGTTTAAAAAACTATTCTGCGATCGGCTCATGCGCATCTTGAATCTCCCCAATTGCTGCGGTTCGCTATTCAGTGTATATCGCGCATCGCGCCCCGGGCAATCAAGGTGCTAGAGTCTCGCCAAGCTGCGAGGGGGACTTCGATGTGCTTGATTCTGTTGGCGTGGCGCGGAGATGCAAAATACCCGTGCGTGATCGCAGCCAATCGCGACGAAATGCACGCGCGCCCCACGGCTGCGGCGCATTGGTGGCCCACGCATCCGCAAATTCTCGCCGGCCGGGATCTGTCCGAGGGCGGGACCTGGCTTGGCGTCACTCGAACGGGCCGCTTCGCGGCGTTGACCAACTATCGCGATCCTGGGATGCGGCGCGCGGCTGCGCCCAGCCGCGGGGCTCTGGTCACATCGATTCTCTTGTCCGCGGATCCGGTTGCAAAGACCATCAATCATTTGCGCGCGGTGAGCGCGGACTATAACGGCTTCAATCTGCTGTTTTCCGACGGTGAGACCTTGGGTGTCTACGAGAGCGTCACCCAAGCGGGCCGGGAACTGGGTCCCGGCATCTACGGACTCTCGAATCACTTGCTGGACACCCCCTGGCCAAAGGTGGAAACGGCCAAGTCGCGCATGGCGAAGGCACTCTCGCGCCTCGAGAGCGCCGATCCGTTGCTGACATTGCTGCGTGATGACAAACCCGCGCCGGATGAGCGGTTGCCGCGCACCGGCGTGAGCTTGGAATGGGAGCGTCTTCTTTCAAGCGCCTTCATACGGGCGCCGGATTACGGCACACGCTGTTCGACGGTGTTGCGCATTGATGAAAGCCGGCGCGCATGTTTTGATGAGTGGACCTGGAACCCGGCGGGCGAGGAGATCGGCATGGTTCACTTTCAGTTCGCTCTGGAGTGACTTATGTTTGTTGCGGCCGGCACCGCTTGGAGGCCTGGCTCTGTGCCAAAATGACGCATGGCAATTCCTGACGCGCCCGCTATCCCGCCGGCTCCGCAAATCCGCGATCGAGCGGTAGGTATCCTTGCCACGGCGGCGGTTCTGGCGCTGCTGTTCTTTGCCCGCGACGTCCTGGTGCCGATTACTCTGGCGTTCATCTTGAGCTTGTTGATTGCCCCTCTGGTACGCGCCCTGCGGCGCATCGGATTGGGGCAAACCTTGTCCGTGCTGGCAGCAGTAGTGGTGCTGGCGTCGTGCTTCGTCGCGGTGGGCGGCGTCATCGGCGCCCAGCTCATGCGCATGTCGAGCAGTCTGCCGAAATACGAGCGCACGCTCGAGCGCAAGTTGGAAACTTTGAACAATGTCACGCTGAAGCGCGTGAACGCACTGACGTCGCAGGCCGGCAAGGCATTGAACAGGAATCCCGAGCCGCCGGCGCCGCAGACGCTCCAGCCTGATGCCGCAGCTCCGCAGACGCCAATTCCGGTCGAGGTGCATGAAGCGCCGGCAAAGCCTCTGCAGGTGATGCAAAAGGTTCTGGGCTCGATTTGGGTTCCGCTGGAGACTGCCGGCATCGTGCTGGTGGTATTGGTGTTCGTTCTGCTCGAACAGGAACAGATTCGCGACCGGTTCATTCGCATCGCAGGGGGCGCCGACATACGCCTCACGACATTGGTCATCAATGACGCCGGGGAGCGTTTGTCGCGGTTTTTCGTGTCTCAGTTTGCGGTCAACTTCGGCGTGGGAGTTTTGGTCTGGGTGGGATTGAGCATAATCGGTTTGCCGCATCCTATCGTCTGGGCAGCATTGACCACGCTGCTGCGCTTCGTCCCCTATGTCGGCGTCTGGATCGCCGCACTGTGTGCCGGGTTGCTGGGGGCAGCAGTCGACCCCGGATGGAGCATGGCGCTGGCGACCGTAGGCCTGTTCGTGATCGTCGAATTGATCGCATCGCAGCTGGTCGAGCCGCAGCTCTACGGGCACACGACCGGCCTGTCGCCGCTGTCGGTGGTCATCGCCGCAATATTTTGGAGTTGGCTGTGGGGGCCGATCGGACTGATCGTGTCAACGCCGCTGACGTTGTGCCTGCTCGTGGCAGGAAGGCATGTCAAGGCCCTCAGCTTGCTTGACGTGCTGTTGGGCGACACGCAAGCGCTCACCATGCCGCAGCGTTTCTACCAGCGCGCACTATCCGGGGATTCCGACGAAATCATCGCGAGCGCGCGCGATTTCCTGAAGCGAAATTCGTTCGCCAATTATTGCGACCTCGTATTGCTGCCGGCCCTGCATCTGGCCCGCCTCGATCTACAATCAGGAGCGATCAGCAAGGATCAGCAGGCCCGGGTGCGAAGCGCCATGGTCGCGGTCATTGCCGCCATCGGCGGAGACAGCCCGCGATCCTCACGCCGAATACGCCGCTCGGTGCTCGACAATTCAACCGCCGGACGGCTGCTGCGCCAGCAGCGGGAGCAGGTCAGCGGCCGTTGGCAGGGCCCGCTCTCGGTGCCCCCCGGTTCGGTCATCGTCTGCATGAGCCTGGGTTCCATGGCAGATGATCTGGCGACCGAACTGCTGGTGCGCATTTTACGGGATCAAAAGATAGACGCGCGCCACATGTCGCTCGAGGATTTGAATGCGGCGCCTCCGCCCAACGCGGCCGAAGCGGTTTCCATCGCATATGTAGTCAGTGCGTTTCCCAGCGAAGAGCGGCGCCACGGCGATGAAGCGGCGGAAAAGCTGCGCCAACGATTTCCTCATGCCTGCATCGTCTCCGTGTTCCTGCCCGGCATGCTGTTGCAGGCAGACGAGATGGGCTCCACACAAGTCATGAAAGATGCGGACAAGTCCGCGAGCTCATTGGGCCATGCGGTGCAGATTTGCTTGGATATGCAAGCAAAGCCGGTCGAGCAATGACGTCGGCTGCCAATACGGTCCTCATTACCGGCGCCGCCCAGGGACTGGGATTCACCACTGCAGCTTTGCTTGCGCGGCGTCAGTGGCGGGTCGTCTTGGCCGACATTCAATCCGTCGAACGGCAGGCGGCGCAATTGCGCGAGCAGGGTTTCGAAGCGCGCGGGATATCGGGAGACATCTCCTCCGAGGACTTCGTCTCCGGTCTCGCGGAGACCGTGCGGCGCGAGTACGGCGCCCTGGATGGCTTGGTGAACAATGCCGGCATCAGTCTCATCGCCCCTGCCGAGAAGACCAGCGCTGCGCAATGGCAGCGGGTGATGGCCATCAATCTCTTCGGTCCGTTTCTCTTGAGTCGATATCTAGGCAGTCAGATGCTCGGCCGTGGGCGCGGCAGCATCGTCAATGTGGCTTCGATCGCCGGGCTCGCGGGGGTCAGCCACCGCAGCGCCTACAATGCGTCCAAGCATGGCTTGGTCGGACTCACCCGGACCCTGGCTGCGGAGTGGGGCGGGCGCGGCGTACGAGTCAATGCGGTTTGCCCCGGATGGATCAAAACCGAAATGGACGCGGTGGATCAGGGCGGCGGCGCGTACAGCGATGCGGACATCATCGGCCGCGTGCCGTTGGCTCGGTTCGCGCGATCCGAAGATGTCGCCGAAGCGATCGCGTTTTTGCTTGATGCCGAGCGGAGCGGGTTCATCAACGGCGTGAGCTTGCCGGTGGACGGCGGATGGACCGCGGACGCGAGCTGGAACGCCTTGCGCGCGCAGACCCGGGCCTGAAGGATGTGGCTGCAAGCGACAAGCCGGATTGAACGGCGCGCGCTGCTCGCAACCTACCTGGGTTACGGTCTGGATGGTTTCGATTTCATGATTTACAGCTTCATCATCCCTTCGCTGCTGACGCTGTGGGGCATGACCAAGGCAGAGGCCGGGTACATTGCCAGCGGCGCGCTGATCACCTCGGCCATCGGCGGTTGGGCAGCCGGCGCTCTCGCCGACCGCTATGGCCGTTCTCGGATTCTGCAGCTCACCGTGCTCTGGTTCGCGCTGTTCACCTTTTTGAGCGGTTTTACGCATTCCTTCGGCCAGCTGTTTTTTGCGCGCGCCATGCAGGGGTTCGGCTTCGGCGGCGAGTGGTCGGTGGGATCGGTGTTGGTCGCGGAGATCATCGACGCGCGCCATCGCGGCAAGGCCACGGGCTTGGTGCAAAGCAGCTGGTCGGTGGGCTGGGCCGCCGCGGCATTGGCATTCTGGGCTGTGAGTTCGCTGGTGGAACCGGCGATCGCCTGGAAGATCGTGTTCTGGCTCGGCATTCTCCCGGGCTTGCTGGTGCTGTATATCCGCCGCAACGTGCCCGAGCCGCCGCTGTTCGTGCAAATGCGCGCGGCAGCCGCCGGGCGCGTCGAGCGCTCGAGCGGCTTTCTGGATATTTTCCGGCCCCCGCTGCTGCGTACCACCATCCTTGCCACTTTGCTGTCGACCGGCATGCTCGCCGCGTACTACTCGATCACGACCTGGCTGCCGACGTTTCTGGCGACCGAGCGCCATTTGTCGATCGGCGGCACCACCGGTTACTTGCTCATGGTGATCACCGGTTCGCTCGCCGGCTATCTGGTGAGCGCATGGCTCACGGATGCGGTCGGGCGCCGGCGTGGATTTATCGTATTCGCCGTCGGCGGCGCGGTGCTGATCCTGCTTTATACGCGCCTGCCGGTGGCAGGCGGGATGTTTCTCATCGGCTTTCCGCTGGGCTTTTTCATGTTGGGGATTTTCTCCGGCATGGGGGCGTGCCTCTCGGAGCTTTTCCCCAGCGCGGTGCGCGGGTCGGGCCAAGGATTTACCTATAGCTTCGGGCGAGGCATCGGCGGATTTTGTCCCTCCTTGATCGGGCTCTTGAGCACCCGCTTTGCCTTGGGCGATGCGATCGCAGGCTTCACGGTCGCCGCGTACGCGCTGGTTGTGGTCACGGCCTTGGCGATTCCGGAGACCCGCGGCCGGGTGCTGACCGCAGAGAGCGTTGCCGAAGCATGAGCCGTTGGGAATTCTGGATTGACCGGGGCGGCACTTTCACGGACGTGATCGGACGCGCGCCCGACAAATCCCTGCACACCCTGAAACTGTTGTCGGAGAATCCGGCGCAATACGACGATGCGGCCCTGGAGGGAATGCGTCGCTTGCTTGACTTGAAGCCTGGCGAGCCGATCACGGCGGAGCGCGTGACCAGCGTCAAGATGGGAACGACCGTTGCCACCAACGCGCTGTTGGAGCGCAAGGGCGAGCGCACGCTGTTGGTCATCACGCGTGGGTTTCGCGATGCCTTGAGAATCGCCACGCAGGCGAGGCCGCGCCTGTTCGATCGTCATATTGTGCTCCCGGAGATGCTTTATGAACGCGTCATCGAAGCCGCCGAGCGCGTCGGTGCGCACGGCGAAACCATCTTGGCCCTGGATGGCGCGGCGTTGCGCTCGCAAATGCAGTCCGCCTATGAGGACGGTCTGCGCTCCTGCGCAATCGTGTTCATGCACGGCTACCGGTATGTGCATCATGAGCTTGCCGCCGCGAGCATCGCCAGCGACATAGGATTCACGCAGGTCTCGGTGTCGCACCGGGTCAGTCCGTTGATGAANTTGGTGCCGCGAGGCGATACCTCGGTGGTCGACGCTTATCTGTCGCCGATCCTTCGCCGCTATTGCGACAAGATCTCTGAGCGCATGCCGGGCGTGCCGCTTTTCTTCATGCAAAGCTCCGGCGGCCTCACCCAGGCGCAGCGATTCAACGGCAAGGATGCAATTCTATCGGGACCTGCCGGCGGCATCGTCGGCATGGCGCGAACGGCGCAAATGCTTGGCCACCACAAGCTCATCGGCTTCGACATGGGCGGCACATCCACGGACGTGAGCCATTTTGCCGGCGAGTACGAAAGAGCGTTCGACACGGAAGTCGGCGGGGTTCGGGTCCGAGCACCGATGATGAGTATTCACAGCATTGCCGCCGGCGGCGGA
>JGI12627J18819_10000555_pt1 | contig 12375 bp, 14 predicted proteins | sample TexAe_OM1H0_M2_FD_18819 | JGI IMG/M metagenome (IMG submission 18819)
ATTTTTTTGTTTCCTCTCCCCCCTATTTTTGTTGTTCTTTCGAACACATTCTTGTACTCTTATATACGATGGGAAGTGTGCAGAGTTTTCATGCACCTTTTTACGTATAATTTTTTTCTTTTTAAAGATATGAGCTTTTTTTTCCCGAAACGGATTTTGTATATGCCTGAACGGAATCATAAAGATGAACTTGTTACCTTACTTTGTTCTTTTTGGTATCAACCAATAAGATTCGGCATTCGCGCACAAAAATCCTTTTCTTCTGTCCCCGTTTCGTCAGATGTGGGGTGAAAAGCTATCTGGAGTTCGTGTGCGCGAAGGAGAAGAAAACGGATTATTTCCATATAAAAATGAATACTACAAAAATCCCAAGGGTCAGGTAAAATAAATTGGTGGCCAATTATATTCTCACCTGAAAAATTTAGAATAGGAAGACTAAGGCTTTGTAATTCACTTAAAACAGTAATACGTTCAGCTGAATCAATAGAAAGGAGAATAACTAAATCCGGAGTTTGATTTTTTAATAAAGGATTACTTCAAAAACCAGGTATTCAAGGTTCCTCATAACATTTTACGTTCGTTCCAGCAAATCAATCTTCATAGGAAAATGCTTGTTTTTGATCAGTATTAATAACGGCAATCTTAACCTCGGTATCGAAGAGGGCTCAAAGTACCCTCACCAGTTCTGTCAAACGTAGAGATTTCCGGATTGGATTTTCAAGTGTTTCGGTTTTTCGTTTGTACTGAGAAGAATTTCCTCATGGTGGAAGGATTGGCTTTTTAGCCTGATGCAAACCCAAATTGAAAAGCGGAGGGAAAAGAGGATTTGGAGAAAGACGGTTCTTCATAACTTATACTACCCTCTACCGGACTCGAACCGGTACCCGAAGACTAGATTTTAAGTCTAGCGCGTCTACCAATTCCGCCAAGCGGGTTAAAAATAGTATACCCCGAGGGGGAGTCGAACCCCCAAGCCCTAGATCCTAAGTCTAATGCGTTTACCAATTCCGCTACCAGGGTGTGGAGATTATTTTAGCTCAATTTCGTCATAGGCCTTACTTTTTGTATCATGCCATTTATCTAATATATCTAACTCCAGACGGGGAAGAATTTTAAACCGAGCCTCCAGCTTTTAAAGTAACTTACTCTGCTATGTCTAAAATCATGTAGACCTTGTCCTAAAAGCAATGTGCTTCTCTGCATTACTTTTGAGCATATAAATTTGAACTTTATAATCTAATAATAAAGAATAATAGTTAATTAAACTCCAAATAGAATTAAGAAGGCCATCATCAGACCGAACAGGGCGATAGCTTCGGTTAATGCAAATCCCAGGATAGCGTAAACGAATAATTGTTTAACTAATGAAGGATTTCGTGCGATTGATTCAATTAAAGACGAAAAAACAATTCCAATTCCAACTCCTGATCCCGCTAAAGAGATCGTAGCTAACCCTGCTCCAATTAATTTTGCGCTTTGTAACATTAGATTTAGTTTTGAATTTAATACAAAGACATGAAGACGTAGTTGACTCGCGGTTTATAAATTTCAATTCTATGGCTCTTTGAGGCTATGAAGAAACAGGTATACAAGTTTACACCACTGCAACTTTTACTTTAATCAGGGATTTTTGACCGTTAGTCTTAGGGGGTCGACGTCAAGCCGATACTCTTAATTAGAAGTCTGCTCTACAGTACCGATAGCTACAACAATAGTACCAATCATTGCTGCCAGTAAAACCATCGAGCTTAATAAAAAAAGCGGCGCATAAGAAGTGTAAAGAAAATCAGAGAACAAAGCCACGTCATTTAATCCATAACGAATATAATAATCCACTTGTTTAAGAGCGTGTGAACCCGTCCCCGTCAGCCCAGCAAAAGCTGCATTATTATAATAAGCGTTAACATAAATTCCATTTACTAAAAATTTGTATCCTTGAAATGAAACAGTACCGCCAATTAGCGAAAAAATTACCAAGGTCGGACTTCAAGAAATATTTGCTATTTGCGGATCTTTGATGTTCAAAAGCATAATAACAAATAAAAATAATATCGCAATAGCACCAATGTACACGATCAATAAAATCATAGATAAAAATTCCACCCGAATACTTAATAAAAGTACGATCGAACTGATGAAGACGCCGATCAGGCAGAACAAGGCGTTTATGGGATTTCGGACAAGTATAACTCCCGTTGCCAATACCAAGGCAGCTGTGGCAACGCCTATATAGAGGGTAAAGTCCCATAAACTACAGAAGAAAGCAGCTAAGCTTCGAAGTACATCACCGCCAGTAGCGAGTAACGCACCCAGCACTATAACCAATATTAAGGGGAAGGTTAATCAAATTAGATTTTGATATTTATTAAACATTTTTTACAGGAGTACCGTGTGGCGCAAGAGGGGATCGAACCCCCGCATCTGGATTATGATTCCAACGTTCTACCACTAAACCATTCCGCCAATACGGACACTATATAGATTTGTATTTACAAAAAATTCACTTACCCTAAACCCAACGATAGTGCGAATAGGCCCTATTGTTTACAACTGAACGATACAAAGCTTCTTTTTTCTTCAAAGCCTCACTTGGCTGGGACGATACAACAGCCAATACTTCCGTGGCGAAACTCAAATGAAAAGGAGTCTGTGTATTTTTTCAAGCTACTTCCAACAATCATTGAAATGCCATCTTATATTGCTGAGTAGCTTTTAAAGGCACCGGAACAGAGTAGTAATTTCGTCCTACCCGGCGTATTACAAGAGTGAGTGCTGGTTTAAGACGTTCAAGCGCCACATAAAAGAACTTAAATCCATTCCCCTCGTGGTCGTAATGGTTAAGTTCTTTTATCATTCTAAGAAATACCTTCTCCGCCATACCCTTCCGGCCATCATGCATTAATTTATTTTGAAGTATTAAAAGCAAAGGGACATTTCCTTTTAAACTTACTGTAGTTTTCGCAAGAGTCTTAGTTTCGCACCGCTTCGTTTTTTCTTGTTTACTTTTGAAAGTATTGCGGCGGCCGGTGTTATATAGTAAACTTCCACTCATAGGTACTGTAGCTTTCCGAACTTTTCGCCGACCCAGAGCAGAATAGCTTAATCGATTGCTACCCCCTCGTTTTGATACTATAAAGGAAGCTCGGGTCGACTTGGATAACTGGTTGCTACTTCTTGGGGGATATAAATTTTTATGCGAAGCTTTCTTATTCTTATTCAGGGCCATTGGATAAAAAAGAGGTTCGTGGCGCTTTAATATTTCCCCCTCTTATAACACTTACTACCGTATTTGGAACGGGCGTTTTCCCGTCCTTGAAGAGCAACGAAATCGAATTTGCCGCGAATCATGGTATACTTCATTCCGGGTAAATCTTTAATTCGTCCACCTCGCACCAAAACATTAGAATGTTTCTGGAGCGAATTTTGTCCAATACCTGGCAAGTAGGCATTAATGCGACGACGGTTCGTCAATAAAACCCTCGCGACTTTTCGCAAAGCTGAATTCGGTTTTTTAGGAGTCATTTCGTAGACCCGTAAACACATACCTTTTTTTTGTGGACATTTTTGCAACGCAATCCTTTTATTTTTATGAGTTCATTTTTTTCTTTTTTTCCTTGCAAGTTGGATAATTGTAGGCACTCTAATATTATTTTTTCTTTTTACCTTCTTTTTTTCTCAACTTAAAACTACGATACCGAACTCCTTTCCCCTTATACACATCAGGTTGCTTAAACGAATAGAGGTCAGCGGCAGTCTGATTTATTACGCTAGGATTGGACCCCGATAAATTAAGACGATTTTTCTTCCGGCTAAATATTAGACCGACAGTAGTATGCAGAGGATAATAGACCGGATGACTATACCCTACCACCATTCTTATTAATTGATCCTTATATAATTCTCCTTTATAACCTACACCCACGGTCTTTAATTTCCCTTTATACCCTTTTGTAATACCGAAGAAGACTCTATGAAAAGCCCCCATTAGAGTTTTAATCTCGGCCTGCCATTGGGGAGGAATAAAATTAAATCGAACCGTTCGTTGATNGACGGAGGAAGAAAATTTTGCAGGTATAAGTATTCGAACATCTCCGCGACTACTTTTAAAAATAAATTGCCGCCCTTCTCTTGTTAATAAGGTAGTGAAAGANAGATAAACTGGGATTTGCATCGTGTAACAGTCAGGCCACTTGATGTTGTTTACCACGGTTTGCGAAGGGTTTTGATTAGACAGGTTTTTATCCTTCCAATAAATTTCGGAGACATTAAACATATTTACAGTCGAGTTGGAAATTCGACTTAGTAACAAATACGATTGGGGAATTAGTTTGCGTTTCGTTCAGGTACCTTTTAACATAGACATTAAGTTTCCCACGGAGACGAATAATTAAAGTTTCGAAACTCCTGACTTAACTCAACAGGTTGGTATACTACACGCTTCTGCTCATCACTATAAAAAACTTCGAGAAATCCAGTTAAAGGAAAATCCTTTCGCAACGGGAATCCCGAAAATCCGTAATCAGTTAAAATACGTCGCAAATCGAGATGGTTAGTAAAATATATTCCAAAAAGATCCCAAACTTCCCGCTCTTGCCATCCCGCACTAGAATATAGTGAAGTGCTAGATTCGAGGTCAGTTAGTTCATCAGTTTGAACTAAACTCGTGATTCGATTCCCATAATTAATACTGAGAAGATGATAAAGGATAGTAAAACGATACCGTTTTCCTGGCCGGTCATAAACAGCAATATCGACCAGTTGTTTAAATTGCGAAAAGGAATGGTTCTGGAAAAAACACACGGTAGGTAAAAAGTTTCGGCGGCTTAAGGTCAGCGAACTATTATAACCACGGACAAAGATATCCTTGGCCGCAGCCGGAATAGTGATTAAGAGATATTGGTAGACACATAAAGTTGTTCATCTTCAATGAGTAGCAAGAGGCATAAAGTAGTAATAATTTGTTCTAACATACTTGTTACCGATAAAAATAACTAACCGGTACCTTTTTAGATGGTTAAAAAGGTAAGAGCAAGTAAGAGTAATAAGAGGGTGGAGAGAATGTAAAAAGCGTATTGATAAACTAATCCGGTCTGATACTCCTTGCTTTTTAAACTCAAACGGAAAAAGGATGAATACAGGCCCCGGGGACCCATTAACTCTATAATCCCTTTATCAATCAATTCAAAAGGAACCCGAAAAGCAAATCGCAACACTGGTAAATTGATATACCGGTTATAGAGAAGGTCAAAATATCATTTATAGCTTAAAAACCGGTGTATTTTTTTCAGCACAGGGTGATACATAATAGTGTAATTAGATAAAATTTGATAAAGAAGTGTTACTAAAGCAACACTTAGAACGCTTAAAAAGAAAGGTAAATTTTTAATATAAAAAGGTAGAAATTCCACTACAAAAAATGAATTATGCCCTGGTAAAGTCAAAATGATATGATCCAGGAAAGGACTTCCAACACCAGCAAAAAGATCTTTTGTTACATAACCAAGAAAAATGCTACCCAATGCTAAAACCGCCAGAGGTCCTGTAATAAGAACAGGCGATTCATGGATATTATTGGCTACAGGCTTAGGAGCTTGCATTTCCTTAATGAAGCTTAAGTATATTAAACGGAACGAATAAAATGCAGTGAAGAAAGCTGTTACAGTACCCAATCAGTGTACAAAAGAACCATGTAAATTGTATTGACTATAACCTAGTTCCAAAATAATATCTTTGGAATAATATCCTGTTAAAAATGGAAACCCAATTAAAGCCAGAGATCCAATTCCCATAGCCGCATAAGCAAAAGGAAGAAGTTGACTTAACCCTCCCATTTTTCGCATATCTTGTTCGTTTGATAGACTATGGATAACAGACCCGGCACTTAAGAAAAGAAGAGCTTTGAAAACGGCATGATTCATTAAATGAAATAAGCTGATATTATAGGCCGATAGGCCGCAAGCAAAAACCATATAACCTAGTTGGCTACAAGTAGAATAAGCAATTACTTTTTTCATATCATATTGCACTAACCCAACGGTGGAACTAAAAAAGGCTGTTAAACCACCAACTAAAGCTACCAGCATTAAAGTGGTGTCCGCATACTCAAAGATAGGAGAGCATTTAATTATTAAAAAGACTCCAGCCGTCACCATGGTAGCGGCGTGAATTAAAGCAGAAACAGGGGTTGGACCTTCCATCGCTGATGGCAATCAGGTGTGTAAAAAAATTTGGGCTGATTTACCCATAGCTCCAAGGAGCAACAACACACTAATTAAGTTTAAAAGATTACCTTCCCAACCTAGTATATTAACGCTTTGGTTGGTGAAGAAAGGAGTTAATGAAAAAATGGTGCTAAATTCAGTGGAACGGAAAGCACAGAAGATAGTTATAATGCCTAAAGTTAAAGCCACATCACTAATTCGATTCACAATTAAAGCTTGAATGGCCGATTTATTCGCTTGGATTCTCGTAAACCAAAAATTAATTAAAAGGTAGGAACAAATTCCTACCCCTTCCCAGCCCAGAAATAATTGGAGCAGGTTATCGGCAGTTACTAACAATAACATAAAAAAAGTAAAGAGAGAAAGATATGACATAAAGCGAGGAAGATGAGGATCCTCGGCCATGTAAGAGCAAGAGTAAACATGAACTAAAGATGAAACCAAATTAACAACAAAAAACATAGTTAAAACCAGATTGTCACAATTAAAACCTCAAGTAATATGTAAAAGCTCCGAACTTATCCAAGTTCCCAGCTTGAGGTGAGAAACAATTGGTTCTGTTAAATTGTGATAAATAAGAAATAAAGTGAGGAATAAATTACCCAGCATGCCGATGACCGTTAATCAGCGTGCCCCGTTATGACCGATTCAACGCCCGGCCAAACCAGCTATGATGGAGTTTATTAAAGGTATAAAAACGATGGCCAAAAACATGTCTTTACTTTTACTAAGGGAATATAGTTCAGGGGAAGAATATGTGCTTTGCAAGCACGAGACATCGGTTCGATTCCGGTTATTTCCACTAAGATCGCTCTTTATTAGAACAAGTCCTCTATCCCCTTATAAAAAGGACTTTACTGACATAAATATTCTTTATTTTTATTTTTATGAAACATTATCTCTATCTCCGTCCTGCGACTCGAAAAGTGACCTCCCTTTTTACAGCGCTATTTTTATTCTTGAATATATAGCTCAGTGGTAGAGCGATGGACTTTTAATCCATGGGTCGAGGGTTCGATCCCCTCTATGTTCACACTATATACTAATTAAAGGTGAAATATAGGGGGTGTAATGAATCCGCTCTACTGTTCTTACCGACTACAGCGGTATATTCATTTTCCATCTAATACTTCTACATGCGTGCCTCTCAAAATAAAAAAACTCAATCTCTGGCTCTATCGGCGCCCGCCCCATCTTCCGTATCTAGTTTTTTCACTCGATGAATTTATTCCACAAATCACAAGGATATTGGTACTCTGTACTTAATCTTTGGAACCTTTGCTGGTGTCATAGGAACACTAATGTCCATCTTAATCCGACTCGAGTTATCGACCCCTGGAAACCATTTTTTCCTAGGGAACCATCAATTATATAACGTGGCAGTAACCGCCCATGCTTTTTTAATGATTTTCTTTATGGTTATGCCTGTCTTAATCGGAGGCTTCGGAAATTGATTTGTTCCGATCTTAATCGGTGCACCTGACATGGCTTTTCCCCGATTAAATAATATTAGCTTTTGGCTCCTTCCTCCTTCTTTAATCTTGGTTCTATTTTCTAGTTTAGCCGAAGGAGGCGCGGGGACAGGATGAACAGTATATCCCCCTTTATCAGGGATCCAAGCACATTCAGGACCTGCCGTTGATTTGGCTATTTTTGCCCTTCATCTTTCCGGGGCCTCATCAATCATGGGAGCAATTAACTTTATTGTAACAATTCTAAACATGCGCTGCCGAGGAATGGAAATGTATACCATTCCGCTTTTTGTTTGATCAATTTTTGTAACTGCTTTCTTACTTCTTCTATCATTACCGGTCCTAGCTGCTGCTATTACTATGCTTTTAACAGATCGAAACTTCAATACTAGCTTTTTTGCTCCCAATGGAGGAGGTGATCCAGTATTATATCAACATTTATTTTGGTTCTTCGGTCACCCCGAAGTATACATTTTAGTCTTACCAGCTTTCGGTATCGTAAGCCAAATCGTGGAAAAATTTTCCCGCAAACCTATCTTCGGTTATTTAGGAATGGTGTACGCCATGATTTCTATCGGTTTACTAGGGTTTATCGTTTGAGCTCATCATATGTTTACAGTTGGATTAGATGTCGATACCCGAGCTTATTTTACAGCCGCCACCATGGTAATTGCCATTCCAACGGGAATTAAAGTTTTCAGCTGATTAGCTACATTGTGAGGAGGAGCTCTTCACCTTGTAACTCCACTTTACTTTACACTTGGATTTATACTTCTTTTTACAATTGGAGGATTAACCGGAGTGGTTCTAGCAAATGCCGGATTAGATGTTGCTTTCCATGATACTTATTACGTAGTAGCCCACTTCCATTATGTTCTCTCAATGGGAGCTGTCTTCGGTATGTTTGCTGGTCTCTATTATTGAATAGAAAAAATTACCGGGTTGAAATTTGATGAACTCCTAGGAAGAATCCATTTCTGAACATTCTTTATTGGAGTAAACGTAACTTTTTTCCCTATGCACTTTTTAGGTCTATCCGGTATGCCACGACGTATATCCGACTATCCCGACGCATATGCACCCTGGAATTTAATTGCTTCATTTGGGTCTTTCATCTCGGTTATTGCGACCCTTTTATTCTTCTATATCCTAAATACCATGATTACGGCACATCGACGTAACAAACAACCCAACACGTGGGGGATTTAATAGCAAAAATTCAAACATGAAGAGCCGACTGCTAAGAACCGCTTATCTTCCTTTCGTCGCTCCCCACTCTTTTCATTTTGATACCCCAGAAAGGTGACAATTACTATTTCAAGACCCCGCCACTAAGATCATGGATAATATAATTGACTTACATCATGACATAATGTTTTTCCTGGTGGTAATCAGCACTTTTGTGTTTTACATGTTGATCCGCATCGTGCTCGCTTTTCGAGTCGAAAACACGGAAACAGTTCGAACATTAACTTTACAACATCACACCTGAATGGAAGTTATTTGAACATTAGTTCCAGCCGTTATTTTAATGTTTATAGCACTTCCTTCTTATATTTTGATTTATACTATGGATGAATTAATTGATCCTAAACTAACACTCAAGATTATTGGTCATCAGTGGTATTGGCATTACGAATACTCGGATACTACTAGACAATCTTTCGCAGACGAAGGAGTATCGTTCGACAGTTACATGAAACAAGATGATGATTTAACAGTAGGAGCGCTTCGTCTCTTAGAAGTTGATTATAGGATCGTAGCTCCGCTTGACACTTCTATCCGGCTCCTTATTACCTCCAGTGATGTAATTCATAGCTGAGCCGTACCCTCATTTGGTATTAAGTTGGATGCAACTCCAGGTCGATTAAATCAAATTGGACTAAACATCAATCGCATTGGGGTATTTTATGGACAATGCAGTGAAATTTGCGGAGTTAACCATTCTTTTATGCCCATTGTGGTAGAATCATGCTCGATTAACCAATATCAAAATTGGTTAGACAATATGCTAGCCGCCGCTTAATCTCCTTTATTGACATGAATAAACGATTAATCAATTCTGAAAATCCACTTTTAAAAGTACTTAGCAACCATATTATTGACTACCCTACTCCCGTTAATATTAATTATGCATGGAGTTTTGGGTCGTTAGCCGGGATCTTTTTTGCACTTCAACTAGCCACGGGAATTTTTCTAGCTATGCATTACACGCCGAATGTGGATTTGGCCTTTGCCAGTGTCGAACACATTATGCGTGACGTTAAAAATGGATGGCTATTACGATACATGCATTCAAATGGAGCATCGATGGTTTTCATTATGATTTATATCCACATGGGTAAAGCCATGTTTTACCGTTCTTATACTCACAAAAGAAAGCACCTCTTTTTTTCAGGTGTCCTTATTTTCTTATTGATGATGGGAACAGCTTTCATTGGATACGTTCTACCCTGAGGGCAAATGAGTTTCTGGGGAGCGACGGTTATCACCAACCTCATAACGGCTGTGCCGTTCGTGGGTGAAAGCATCGCTCAATGGGTCTGAGGAGGTTTTTCCGTAGGAAATCCCACTCTAACGCGTTTCTACAGTCTTCATTATCTCCTACCTTTCTTGGTGACAGCTATCATATTACTTCATCTCGTTCTACTACACACAGCGGGATCATCTAACCCATTGGGTATCAATTCATCTCAAGACAAAATTAGTTTCTATCCTTATTTTTTTCTAAAGGATGCCGTGGGTTTAGCCTTAGCTTTAATCTTTTATGTAATTTTAATTCATTTTTACCCGAACTTGTTAGGCCATAGTGATAATTATATCCAAGCTAACCCTTTAGTTACCCCAACTCACATCGTGCCGGAATGATATTTCTTGCCATTTTATGCCATCCTACGTGCTATTCCGAATAAAATTGGAGGAGTCGTAGCCATGTTAGGAGCTATTTTAATTCTCTTTGTTATTCCATTCGTAGACCGGTCACCAATTCGAACTCCCCGAGTCCGCCCGATTTTCAACTTTTTCTTTTGATTATTTGTAGCTAATTTCTTTCTTCTTGGATTTTTAGGAGGCCATCCAGCCGAGGAACCGTACATTACGGCTAGTCGATTAGCCAGCGCGTTTTATTTTGGCTTTTTTATTGTTATTCTACCGTTGACCAGTATGTTAGAACAAATTATTGCCATTGAAGTGGTCACTGAACATAACGGAAGTGGAGGGACTTAGTAACCAGCTAAAAATCCCGCTTTTCAACGAAAAGTCCATCATCTCTCGCCACTACAATCGGGTCGGACTTAAGCGACGTATCAATTCGACTAAAAAACCCCTCTGGAACCTTCAAACCGCAGAACTTTCTNTTTTCACTTTGTATCTCTCTTTTCTCCGTAAGTACTTACTGTTCTTCTCATACCAATTAGCGGTGAGATACTCTTTTACCGATGTAGTTNACTNAATTGATAAACATACTATTAAACGGGCTTTATTCCTTGGACGGGGAAGCTCTTGGCAAAGCCGGAGGTCCCCAGTTGACCAGACTGATGCGGCTGCTAATTGGAACCGATTCAATAACGCTACTTTCACAACAGGTCTAAACAACCATGGGCCTCGCGGACCGCAGCTGTGAATGCTGGTTTCCTCACTTTACTAAATTCCTGTGCTGTCTCCTTTTCTTTCTCGACCTCTTACTCTTTCGTTGGTTGTCCCTTTCGAATCTAATTTTTTTACCCCGATCTCCCCAGGTTTTTTTTATGTCCGAGATCCCGCAACATACATTAAGGAATATCATAATACTGTATTCGTTCTCGGAATCTTTTATGCGCTAAATAATCACTGCCCAGTACATTTATTAATCCATAAAAACTCATAAAAAGAAATAAAGTTAAGTTGTAAAATAAATGTTCGTTTATTTCCTCTTATATTGCTGTAACAAGTATTTCCGAACACATTATTGGCGTTGAAAGGGAGTGTCAGAAAATAACGAAAATAAGGGTAAAACTTCGCTTTGCAAAGGTTAAATTTCACCAACGATTTAATTCCCCGTGATATCTTTAGGGGGAATAATTGAACTGGGTAAAATAGCGTTTTCCTAAATCGTTAAGTGCAGATTTAAATTCTACTTTTACAAAAGCAAAAGTTTATTTTTCGGCTATTACGAATGATGAAAGGATCCCTTTGTTAAATGTAAGATTTTATTAGAAGTTAATAACATAGTAAATGGAAAAATAACTACTTTAAAACAAGGGGAAACTGTGCTGTTGTTCCGTCTACCCGCGATATTTTCCTACAGTAATATTGCTATGATATATAATACCTACACGCTACAGTTACTAAAATAAAGCTACAGCGCTTCAATTAAGCAAGATGGTTAGTAGAAAATTAAAATTTATTTATTAGTTTTGGAACTTTTTGGCGAAAATAAAAATTATGAAGGCTCTGTTTTAGTTAGAAATAACAATTTTAAATGTGAAAAAGTAAATAAAGTTAGTCAGTAGTAGACGGAACAACAGCACAGTTTCCCCTTCCCTCTTCCTATTATTGGTTTACTCCTTTCCAATGGTCGTCATATCTATTAGTCCATACTTATATAGTGTTTTTCCTTCCATTTTAAACCCCTCCATAACGTCAGAGTAAGCAGCCCCCCTAAGGGAGAAGGCACTTCGCTTTTAAAAAGCGAAGTGCCTTCT
>JGI12627J18819_10000556_pt1 | contig 12365 bp, 13 predicted proteins | sample TexAe_OM1H0_M2_FD_18819 | JGI IMG/M metagenome (IMG submission 18819)
CCGCCTAAGTGAACACCCGCGCCAGTATTAAATCAAGCAGTTTATTTAACTGTACGGCGGAGGGCCGCGCGGTGCCCTGACCGCGCCCGACGATTCCGTCGCCGCCGGTGACGCGGGCCATGCCGAATGCATAAATTCGCCACGTACAGTGACAATTTCGGAAATTCAATTAATTTCCCGAACGGACGAAAGGACATTCACGCGCGTTCAATCTTGACCCCGCGATTCACCGTCCCAAGGACTCGGCAGCCGACCCGAGGCGACCGACCCGTCGCCCGATCGCTCAACCCAAGGGAGGGAGGACCAGCGACACGACCGGCTTAAGTCCAGAAAATGGGACTCCCGGCGATATCGTTGGCTTAATAACGGCCGCAAAGGCTGAATTGGCGGTGAGGAGGCCTCTCATATCGCTAACCACCCCGACACCCCTTGGTTCTGTATATACTTTCGCTTCTCGACTGCTGCTGCCTGACTTCGATACCGCATTAGACACACGCTCAATACTGCAGGCCCAAAAACCGGCGCGGCGCCCCGAGCTACGCACCACATCGGAGGAGACCTTGGCGCGCAACTTGGTCACCATCGTCGCCACGCGGTTGATGGAGACGACTGCCTCCACCGTCGCCGATGTGAATGAACAGGTGCTCGCCGAGCTCGTCCAGCATCTCGATATCGACGCTGCATTTTTGCGCCATAACGACCACAAAATTCGGGTTTCCCGGTTGGTCGCGGCGTGGCCTCCGCGACGTGAGGACGCAGACCCGGACCCCCAGACGGTCGCACACTTCAGCAGCGCCGACCCGATCCTGGCGCTGTGCGAGCACGGAAAAAACTTGGTCGTAATCCGGCCGGAGCCGACCGAGCCGGCTTACGCACGCTGGGTCGCCGGCGCCTACGACCGCTGGGGCCTGGACGCCTCCAGGATCACGTCGCCCTCGGCAGCCGCGGCGCCATTGATCTCGGGCGGAGTCACCACCGGTCAGCTCACCTGCATGAAGTTTCGCCGCAAAAAGTGGCGGACCGACGAGCTCAACACGATCCAGACGATCGCGTCGCTGCTGGCGCAGCTGCATTCACGGATCACTGCCGAAGAGAAGCTTCGCGACCTCGCGGAGCACGACGATCTGACCGGTCTGCACAACCGCCGCGCGCTGATCGCGCACCTTACCGACCGGCTCGCTGTGGGGCGACCCGGTCCGGTTCCGGTTTTGTATCTGGACCTCGACCGGCTGAAGTCGATCAACGACTACCTCGGGCACAGCGCCGGCGACTGGTTCATCCGGACCTTTGCCGAACAGCTGCGCATCAAGGCCGGCCCGGGAAGCATGACCGCTCGGCTTGGCGGAGACGAATTCGTCGTCGTTCCCGACCGGCCGATGTCGATCGAAACCGCGGAGAAGACGGCCGACGAACTGTGTGTGGCGCTGCGCGATCGGATGGCGCTGGGCGGCCACATGATTACCCGCACTGTCAGCGTCGGCGTGGCGGTGGGCATGCCGGGACGCGACAACAGCAGCGATTTGCTCCATCGTGCCGACGAAGCCGTTCTGTCCGCCAAGCGCGCCGGCGGCAACCACGTAGCGGTGTCCAGTGACGACATGTCCCTGCAGCGCCTCTTCCGCAACGACATCGAACTCCACCTCAGCGGCGAAATCGACAGTGACGCATTGCTGCTGCATTATCTGCCCGAGGTCGACCTGTGGACCGGCGCGATCGTGGCGGCTGAGGCGCTCGTTCGTTGGCGGCATCCGACGTGGGGGTTGTTGCTACCGGAGTCGTTCATCGGCGTGGCCGAATCCGCCAACCTCGGCGGCGAATTGGGCCGATGGGTGATGCGAACCGCGTGCGCGGAATTCAGCCGGTGGCGTTCGAATGGCGTGGGGCAGAACGCCACGTTGCGACTCAACGTGTCGCCCGCCCAACTGGTCACCCGCGGTTTTGTCAGCAGCGTTGCCGACACGATCGACGAGTTCGGCATTGACGGCGACTCGGTGTGCCTGGAGATCACCGAGCGCGCCGTCGTCCGCGACATCGAAACCACCCGCAGGACGCTCGAGGAGTTGAAAGAGGTCGGGGTCCAGATTGCCATCGACGACTTCGGCACGGGCTACGCCGTTCTGTCACATCTGAAGTCGCTGCCGGTCGACACGCTCAAGATCGACACGTCGTTCGTCCGCGACCTGGGCACCAGTACCCGTGATCTGGCGATCGTCCGAGCGATCATCGGGCTAGCCGAAGCGTTCGGGCTGCAAGTGGTCGCCGAGGGCGTGGAGACACCCGCGGCGGCATTGACTTTGATGCGGCATGGATGTCACCGAGCGCAGGGCTATTTGTTGTCGCGCCCGCTGCCCGGCAATGCCATGGAATCGCTGCTGTCCTCGCGCTGGATGCCGATGCCTTTCCTGGCTGACAGCCAAGCCCTCACCCCAAGTACGATCTGACAACGTAAAGATGGTTTACGTAAAGATGGTTTATAGGTTCAGGATTCAACGATGAGCGACCAGCGTTCGGATACGACGCGAGACCAGATCTTGCGAGCTGCCGCGCACCAGTTCGCTCAACGCCCGTACTACGCCGTCGGCCTCGACGACATTCTTGCGGAAGCGCAATTGACCAAGGGCGCAATGTATTTCCACTTCCGATCGAAGCACGCCTTGGCACTGGCGATCGTCGACGAGCAGACCGAGAGAGCCGCCGAGTCCGTCAAAAACTTGCTCGCCCGGAAGTTATCCGGGCTGGAATCGCTGATCGACGTCTCCTACCTGATAGCCGTTGGAGACATCACCCATGATGTCACGCGAGCGTCATTCAATCTGCTCGAGTCGGTCGGCCGGACAGAGAAGCTGCAGACGCGGCTACTAGGGGGCTGGATCCAACTCATGGGCGAGATCGCCCAGCGGGGTATCGCCGAGGGCGATATCGTCGACCACGCTGACCCCGAAGGCGTCGGACGACTCTTGGTATCCATTTTCGTGGGAATGCGTCAGGCCAGCAATCTGGACGAACCGGTGCAGTTGCTCAGTGACTTCGGGAAGGCGTTGTCGACAGTGCTCGGTGGCATCGTACGACCGGACCGGATCGACTACTTCGCCCAGTTCGTCAAGCGACGTACCGCTCTGGCGATCAAGGCTGTGTCCCCGGCGGACGCGTAGCCGCCGAAAGGCGTTGCGAGAAACTAGCGTTCGTCAAGCCACAGCTGCTCGGTCAAATCTTGGAACGTCGCGAGCGCAATGTTGTCATCGGCACGTATCAGCGCCGACCTGCTCATGAGCGCCCGCACACTTGAGCCGTCCCGGTGGGCCAGTTCGACGACCATGTTCGCCAATGCCTGGACGACGGAGATGGGCGATTCGGATCCGGTGGTGAGCGGGAGGTGGAAGATGTCATCGAACTTCAGCGACAAGACTTCGTCGGAAGCCCAGCCGACCATCTCGGAGAAAGCGCTGTTTGCGAACAGGACGGTGCCGTCCTGTGCGATAGCGAGCACCGGGACCGGGATCCGCTCCAACACGACCAGGGCGGGCAGTTGCTTGAGAATAGCCATCGGTGACTCGCCCGGATGGTGACCGTTGCGTCTTCGCTCCACGAGCTGATTATGGTTCATTCGCGGCATTCGCAACTGCGCTATCTCCTAATAGTCGCGAACTGAACCTGGCAACCAGCATCGACGGCGTCCTCGCGCTGTTCCCAATGCGGCGCGAACGTGCCGTTGTAGGGTCACGACGTGGTCCACGGTCGTCTTTCAAATCCGGATTGCACGCTGGGGACCGACCCTCGCTCCGATCCGCGCATGGTCAAGGCATTTGCACAGTTCGGGCTAGACAACAACGCGCCGGTGTTGCCCTTCACGGTCGATTCGCCCTTGGAAGACCGACGGGCCTTCGCGGGGATGGTCGAGGAAGGCATGGGTGCGGTCTTGTCGGCGTTCGGGCAAGGCGTTCCGGACGCTGAAGGTGTCACCACGACGACGACCACGATCACCGGGGAGGACGGCAACGAGGTCACGTTGTATATCAGTCGCCCCGACGCAGCCGGTCCCTTACCGGCACTGGTGCATCTGCACGGCGGCGGGATGGCAATCGCAAGCGCCACGGACGTCGGCTATCAGCGGTTACGCGAGCACCTCGCCCGCACTGGTCTCGTCGTCGTCGGTGTTGAGTTTCGCAATTCCGCCGGGAAGCTCGGTCCGCACCCATTTCCGGCCGGACTGAACGACTGCGCCTCGGCGATCCGTTGGGTCGCGGCCAACCGGCGCGACCTGGGAATCAGCCATCTGGTCGTCAACGGGGAGTCAGGCGGTGGCAACCTCACCCTGACCGTCGGGCACAAAGCGAAGCGAGAAGGCTGGCTGCACGAGATCGCGGGCTTCTACGCGAACTGCCCATTTATCTCGAATCGCTGGCACGAGCCACCCGACGACCTGGCGTCGCTTCGGGAGTGCGATGGCTATTTCATTTCCCTTCAGCAGGCACAGATACTCGGCTCCATCTACGACCCGGACAAGTCACACTGGGACGACCCGACCTGCTTCGCAGGTGTTGCCACCGATGAAGACATGAAGGGCTTACCGCCGCACGTCATCTCAGTGAATGAGTTAGACCCGATGCGCGACGAGGGTCTGGACTATTACCGTCGGCTGCTGCGTGCGGGCGTGGCCGCGGTCGGACGGATGGTGGCAGGCACGTGCCACGGCGGGGATCTGTTGTTCCCGGGTGTGCTACCAGAGGTATTCGACGCAAGTGTGCGAGATCTCAGCGGGTTCGCCAAGAGCCTCGGTTGACGAAGGTGCGACTCAGACGGTGGCTTGGGCCGTGGCCAGATCAGATAGATGCTTCAGCGAGTTCTCGAGGTGCGTGGGATCGAACGGCGGGAATGGAATGTGCTCACGGAGCTCGGGCGCAACCGCAGACCAGTCATAGGTAAGGGTGACGTCAGCGTCAGCCGATCCGGCGCTGCGGACGTCATAACGCCAAATCCAGCCGCCGAACGAAAGGTTCCCGTCCCCGGCGGCGTCCTGGCCAGGTTGCCAGGCAATGGCGTGTGGGCGGTCGCAGACGACCACCTTGTTGGCCACCTCATAGTTCTTCGCGGGGTGGTTGTCGTGATACATCGCGACTCTGAAGATCTGGCCGGCAGCCGTCACCGGCTCGCGGTCGAGAGCCTCTCTTAACCAACCTGTCCCGTCGATAGCGGGGTGCGTCGTGGGGTCGGCGAGAATGTCGAACACTGTTTCGGCCGGTGCGGGGATGGTGATCGTGGCGATCATGGTGTCGTTGGTCATGTCAATACAGACTGCGCGAGGCCAGAAAATTCATCAAGCCCCTGACAGCTGCGCCTTCGCAGTCCGTGACAGGTTGTCGGCAAGAACTTCCGGCTCGCCCGCGAACAGCCCGTCGAGTGCCAGCTTGGCGACCACGGCCGGGTCGGCTTTCTGGTCTGCCGGGATATAGCTGACCATGTCGGTGTCCATATAGCCGACGTGCACGGCGGTTACCCGAATTCCACGCGGCGCGAGCTCCTGGCGGATCGCGTCGGTCATTGCCCAACCGGCGGCTTTGGCCGCGGAGTACGCACCGCTGGTAGGCGGATGCAGCCAGGACAACACCGAGAGCACATTGAGGATTGACCCGCCGCCGTTGTGTTCGATTATGGGCACGAAGGCGCGAGTGACATTGAGCGTGCCGAAGAAGTGCGTTTCCATCTCCAGCCGCACATCCTCCAACGGCCCGGTCAGCAACGACGCGCGCGTCGAGACACCGGCGTTATTCACCAAAACGGTTACGTCGGTGGCGGTCTCGGCGGCGCGGTGAACCGAGTCCAGATCGGTGATGTCGAGTTGGATGGGCACGACGTCCGGCAGGTCGATCGTCTCGGGCCGGCGCGCCCCGGCGTAAACCTTCGCGCCGCGTGCGACGAGTTCGGCGGCGATACGCCTGCCCAGTCCCCGGTTGGCACCGCTCACGAGTGCCGTGACGTGGTCCCGCTTCATCCGTGTCTCCTCTTTCGGTCAGTGAGGCCCCACGGGTTTGACGCACACCGTGTNACGGGTGACTGGTGTGCTTTCCGACCCGGGATGATCGTAATACCGGGNTTCGATTGGGGNGCGCGGGCGCAGTCGGAGGCGCTGAGCCGCGCCCGGCGCTACAAGGCGCGCTTGTACCCCCACAAGAACGCGGCCGCTACTGCACCGCCATCGCTGGATGAACGATCAATGCCATGAACACTTCAGCAAACACCAACCAGATTCACCACACCACGACAGGCACCGCGCGCGTCACGGGAACCGGATTCCTGCGCCGCGGCATCGCCGGCGCCCTGCTGGCCACGGCGATCACCGCGACCGCCGTCGGTCTCGCGGCGACGAGCCACGCCGACTTCGGGGACCCGACTCCGGACTTTGCCCACTCCGCGCGTGCCGACGCCATCTGCAAGACCGAACCGTGGGGCTTCCTCGGCTCCCAGCGCCGCACCCTCTGCGACGGTCCGGTATCCAGCGACGGCAGCTGGTCCCGGGAACGCACCATCTGGGTGCCCGCACACCGCACACCAGAGACCTGCACTTCCAGCAGTGACTACCACAGCTTCAGCACCTGTTACGGCGGGTACTGGGTCGATCAGAGGTTGGTCAGCAACGAAACCTACCCGGTGCGACCCGAGACTGTGCTGCCCGATGAACCAGGGCATGTGGGCTAGACGAGATAGGGCCGCGGGTCCGTTGCTGACTCGCGGCCGTGCTCAATCGTTGTGGAGCTAAGGGGATTCCATGAGCCTACCGCTGTCAAGCAGCTACGACTCCCGACTTCGGGCGCTCGTCATCACCGACGTGGCGACGGACGTATGTTCATCCCGTGCGCGCCTCCGGTTTGCCAGCAGCACGCGAATCGTGGTGATGTGCAGGATGATCGAGAAGGGCACCATGTATGCCGGAAAGAGGACCATCGGCCATTGGGTGAACACTGAGGTCGGTGGGTCGGTATGCACCACGGCGAGAGCTTGGGATGCCAAGAACCCGGTTCCCACCGCGCCGACGAAATCAAGCAGGCCAAGCACCGACCATGCAACGGGAATAGCGGTCGACGTCGACCAGATCAGGGCGATCACGGCGACGCAGGCAGTGACGCCGACTGCGATGTCGCCGAACGCGGCTGGGTAGGCGAAGAAGCCGGGAAGCTGACCGCCGACCTCCAACACCAGGAACACGCATCCCAACCAACGAGCGGTCTGTGTGATGAGCAGCTCGGCGAGCGTTCGCCGGTCGGCCAACAGCTCATCCAGCGATGACGAGCGTGCCACCGCAATCGGTCCTACAACGATGAGCGCGAAGAACAAGTAGACGAGCCACGGTGGCCGGTCCGGACCATCGTGAAAAGCCTCCACCTGGGTGTATCCCGCTGACAAGCCGAACCACACCGCGAACACGGCCACGAGGGCACACCCCAGCCTGAGCGACTCACTGGTCGAACGGCCATGACGTAGCGCAGACCGATACATGATCACCGGCACCCACACGGTGAAGAGGACAGCTACAGAGACCACCAAGATCGTGATGGTCACCGGTACGTCGGGAATCGGATGATCCACCGCTTCCTCCTCAAACCAGTCTGTTTCGAGACAAGGCGAGACAAGGACTGAGCGAGTCCCGTTAGTTGGTGGGCTGTAGTCGCTTTCGGTCTCGCAGCTGCTCGGTGAAGTAGTGGCTTTTGCCTCGGCCTGTGGTTTTGGCCTCGTACATAGCGGTGTCGGCGTCGCGCAGGATCTCTGCCGTGCCGCGCGGGTCGCTGTTGTCGATCACAACGATTCCGATGCTGGCCGTAATGCGGAGAGTCACGCCCTCGATGACGACCGGATCCGACAGGGTCGCGTGGAGTCTGTCGGCCAGTGCGTCGAGATCGGGGCGAGCGATCTGGCCGATGAGCAGGGCGAGGAATTCGTCGCCCCCAAGCCGGGCGACCAGGTCGTCGGATCGGACGGCGCGGCAGAGACGTTGCGCCGCGCTCCGTAGCACGTCATCCCCGGCGTCGTGGCCGAGCGAATCGTTGATGGTCTTGAGATTGTCCAGATCGATGAACAGGACCGCGGCCAAGACGTGGTGGCCAACGGATTCGAGTGCTTCGGCGACCCGGGTGACCACGTGGGCGCGGTTGGGCAGCCCGGTCAGCGAGTCGTGTGTGGCCTCGTAGGCGAGCCGTTCGCTGGCGGTGCGTTGTGCGGTGATGTCGGTGAATGAGATGAGCACCGCTGAATGCTGGAGATCGTCCGGGTTTAGCAGGCGATAGCTTGCGCACAGCCATACCCGCTGACCATCGGAGCGATCAACGCCGAACACGTAATCACTGATTGGGGTTCCGGTCTGCCGGATCTGGGTGAGCGGATGCCGGTCTGCACCGACGAGGTAGCCGTCGGTGTCGTAGATCGGAAAGTCGAGGGCTCTGTTGGCTGGCCGATTTTTCAGAGCCTCGGGCTTGGTGCCAAATATCCGGTCGGCCGCCGGGTTCGCGGATTCCACGCGGCCGTCGCCGCCGACGACCGCGACCCCGTAATCGAGTGAGTTCACCAGGGTTTGGAAGTGTTCGGCGCGGCGCAGGGCGGTCTGGCCCTGCTGCTCGACAACATCTGCCTGCACCTTCCCACTATCGAAGGCCCGATGGGCCTTTATCCATCGAGCTAAGGCCTCGAACCGCTGGCGGCCGATCATCGATTCGATGGTCAATCCCTACGCGCCGGCCAAAATAAAGGGGAGGAAGGGGAGGTCCAAAAGACCCATGTCGGCTCTGGCCGCGGGAGCGTTCGCCAGTCCGATCAGCCCGGCCGCGAAACCGGCGCCGACAGCCGCGCCGAGGGCGGGCGTGATCCGGCGAGGGTCCATCATGGACTCCAATCTCGCGTTGTGACCCGGCTCACATGACGCGACGGCATCGAGCTTAGCTCGACATGAGTGGAATATGTGAAAATCCTGACAAAACTTTAGGGTCACGCGTCGGTCGCGCGACCGCGAGACTTACCAACACACAATCGCAGGAGTGGTAAGCATGCCCACCGCGCCGCTGAGCGTTCAGAGCTTCCGCACTGGACGGTGCCCGACGGGCAAAGACGGGATTCCCACCGCCAACAACGGGTTGGGGCGCCGAAACCTCGATGCCGGTCTCCACTTGGTACCAAGTTCCGTCAGTATTTGGTTGGACCTTCAAGTTGTACACGCCTACGGGCAGCCAGTACGGGTAATAAGTCGGCATGCCCAAATGGACGTGGCCCCCCTTCGAGCGGGTCGCGTTAGACGGGACCACAATGTTGGTGCCCTGAAAGAAATTGTCCAGTGGCTCGGTCGGCGGTACGGCCTCGGCCCCCACGTTCACTTCGATCTCTGCGTCGGTGTAGTTCCACAGTGAGAACAGGACGTCACCGAAATGCGCAGAGACCCCTACCACCATGCCGGGAGGGTCTGTCATGATCTCTTCTCCTTTTGAATGACCTCGAAGCGGGGCCACTGGCTGCTCTTCGATGGTGGCGCGAAGCCGTGCAATTGTCGTGAGTACTCCACTACTCGTCTTGTCTCGACGTCATGCCTGCGACCACAGGAATCCGCAATAAGTCGCGTATCCGGCTACTCATGTCCAGGCGCGAGATCGCTGAAACGATGGGCTGATGTCGTTCACACAAGTCGATGACTACGAGCTGCTTTATATGTCCAACACCAATGCGCCTCTTATCGGGTTGGTGAACTCCGGAAACTGGTTCGCTCAGCTCGTCTTCCACCCCAACGGTGAGGTCCTGCCTCCCGACTCGTTGGTCGACGGCCAACTGAGCCTCTATTACCATCTCGATGATTTTGCAAACTGCTTCGCCCTGCTGCGCCACGAGGAGCCCGTTTACCTGGTTTACAACGGCCCTGGAGGTCCAAATCTCCTCTCGACCTTCGACAAGGCGCCCGGTACCTAGAACAACGATGGGTGGGTAATACCCGCCCGTGCGGTAAGCCGGCTGGGTCGCCGAGCTGACCGGAACGAGGTCCGTGTAGTCCGCGTCTGAACAGTTATCGGGCCGCCCCGCTCTCTGCTCGGGGCGGCCCACTCACGTTTCCTGCCCGCTTCGGGCACCTCTCGATCGCCTCGTTCGGGGAAGCGCGAGGTTGGCGAGACGGTGATTTATGTCGAGAAAGGACCGGCACCGGCCACTATGCTGCTGCGTGAAAGGAGGCGACGCAGTGGCAAGTCACCTGGCCGAATTGGAGATCAGGGCTACTGACATGGTCGCTGCGTGGAACGCCCTCGAACCCGTGGTCGCGCAGTGTGCCGGGTTGCTTGGGACACCTGCCACAAAGAGCGACTACTACGTCGGCCACTCGGACGACCAGGGCACCGTGGGAGGGGCTGATCTTCGTGATTGCCTCGATCGCGTGGAGAGCCCCGCATCGATCTCCGTTACGTATACAGCGGGGAGCAGCTCGGGCGCTGATCCTCAAAGCATCGAGCTGAGGATCATGCGCTACCGGCGTTTCAAGGAGCTGAATGTTCAACTTCGCATCACCGGGCCTGTGGACGTGCAAACGTTGGGCTTGTTCGAGCGGACCAAAGGGACGCTGGCCGGCGCCATTGATCGCTTCAACGAACCGTAAAGCCCCCACGGCTCCTTCGCTCTGATCTGCCCGTCGGAGGGGCAGGGCATACCGCCGGGTCAACGTGTCCCGATCGGTCACCGAGTCGGGCGGCTTGGTCTGGAGCTCGCCGAAGACGTGGGAGCGGCGGTCGGTGCCCGTTTCCGGCTGCGCTGTGTGGCATTCTGCGTGGGTGTCCACGGCGGCTGCTCCTTCGGGGGTGGTGACGTTTTTGTTCACCGATGTGGAGGGTTCGACCCGTCGGTGGGAGGCCGACGCGGAGGGGATGCGGGCGGCGCTGGCCGCACATGACGAGGTGTTGCGCTCGGCGATCGAGGGGCACGGCGGTTGGTCGTTCAAACACACCGGTGACGGCGTATGTGCCGCGTTCGCGTCGCCTCGGTCTGCGGTGGATGCTGCGGTCGCTGCGCAGCGCGAGCTTCAGTTGCCGGTGCGGATGGGGCTGGCGACCGGCGAAGCCGAACTGCGCGACAGCGACTACTTCGGCACGGTGCTCAATCGTGCGGCACGGGTGATGGCCACCGGACATGGTGGTCAGATCCTGTTGGCCGACTCGACGGCAATTCTGCTCAGCGGCGTTGATCTGATGGATCTGGGATCCAGGCGGTTGCGGGACGTGCCGACGCCGGTCGGGGTGTTCCAAGTGCGTGCGCCGGGTTTGGCGGCGGATTTTCCGCCGTTGCGGGCGCTCGATACGAGTCCGGGAAATCTGCGGCGTGCGACGAGCAGCTTGATCGGACGCGAGTCCGAACTCGACGAGGTGCAAGCGGCGGTCAAGGCTCATCGGCTCGTGACGTTGACCGGTGCCGGCGGAGTCGGCAAGACCCGGCTGGCGTTGGAGGTCGCGGCACGTCTCGTCGATGAATTTCCTGACGGTGTCTGGTTTTTCGAACTGGCTGCGGTTACCGATCCGGCATCGGTGCCCGCTGCAGTGGCCGCAGTCCTGGGGATCACCCAACAACCCGGAATGAGTGTCAGCGAGACCGTCGCCGCCGCGTTGGAGGGCAGGATGCGGCTATTGGTGTTCGACAATTGCGAGCACGTGCGCGACGCCGCAGCCGACCTGGTCGAGTCGATCCTCGCGCAGTCGGCGACGGTGAGGATCCTGGCCACCAGCCGCGAAGGGTTGGGGATCCCCGACGAGCAATTGTGGCTGGTGCCCTCGCTGGACCTTGGCGCGGGCATCGACAGTGCCGCAGTGGATTTGTTCGTCGAGCGCGCCCGCAGCGTCGCTTCCGGGTTCTCGATGGCCACCAATGATCAGGCGAGCGCGGTGGTGGAGATCTGCCGCCGCCTAGACGGGATCCCGCTGGCCATCGAGTTGGCGGCCTCGCGGATGGCGTCGATGACCGCCAGCGAGGTGCGTGATCGTCTCGATCAGCGGTTCCGGCTGCTGGTCGGTTCCAGGCGTGGGCTGTCACGCCACCAGACACTGCGCCACGCGGTGGCGTGGTCCTACGACCTGCTCGATGGGGCGGAGAAGCCGCTGCTGGAGCGGTGTTCGGTGTTCGCCGGGGGATTCGACCTCGAAAGTGCCTGCGCCGTCATGGGTTCCGGTGATGAGTTCGCCATCTTGGATCTGCTCGACGCGCTGGTGCGCAAGTCGCTGCTGATCGCTGACAGGTCTTCGGGGCGGACCCGGTTTTCGATGCTGGAGACGATCCGCCAGTTCGCCGAGGAGCAACTCGTGGCCCGCGGCGAAGCATCCGAGATTCGGGCCGCCCACTCGCGCTACTTCGCCGGACGCGAAGCC
>JGI12627J18819_10000557_pt1 | contig 12325 bp, 12 predicted proteins | sample TexAe_OM1H0_M2_FD_18819 | JGI IMG/M metagenome (IMG submission 18819)
TGGTGCTGCCGGCTCTCCAGCTCGTCGGGCGCGCGGCCGGCCTGCTGCTGGGATCAACCGGAGTGGGCCACGACCTGCCGGACGTGCTGCGGGTGCTGGCCGACTTACCGGAGCCGATGGCGTCGGCGGCGTTCACTCGGACACTACGGGCGGTGGTCGACTGGCGTGGTCAGATAGTCACCATGCTGGACCGATGTTATTTGACTGAGTCCGTGCCTGTGCAAATCATCTGGGGCACAGACGATGTCGTTGTTCCCGTCAGCCATGCCCGGATGGCGCACGCCGCGATGCCAGGTTCCCGTTTGGAGATTTTCGAGCGCTCCGGGCATTTCCCGTTCCACGACGATCCCGACCGTTTCATCGAGGTCGTCGAGCGCTTCATCGATACCACCGAGCCCGCCGAGTACGACCAGGCTGTCCTTCGCGAGCTGCTCCGCAGCGGCGGCGGCGCACAAACTGTCTCCGGGCCGGTCGACACTCGTGTCGCCGTGTTGGAGGCGATGGGCTCCGACGAACGCAGCGCCACCTGATCCTCGCGACCCTCGCGCCAGTCCGACGCCGTACAGTCGATTTCATGAGCATCGATGTGACGGTGTTGCGCGTTTTCACCGATGCGCAGGGCAACTTCGGCAACCCACTGGGCGTGGTCGACGCCGCCACCGTAGCGCCTGAGCATCGCCAGCGGCTGGCGACCCAATTAGGTTACAGCGAAACGGTTTTCATCGATTTGCCCAGCGCCGGATCCACCACGGCGCACGCTCGCATCTACACCCCGCTCACCGAATTGCCGTTCGCCGGCCACCCGACCGTCGGGGCTTCGTGGTGGCTGCGTGCCAGCGGTACACCGATCCGCACACTGCAGGTGCCCGCCGGCATTGTTCAGGTGAGCTACGACGACGACATCGCCGTCATCAGCGCCCGATCGGCATGGGCACCGGAGTTTGCCATTCACGATCTCGAATCACTCGATGACCTTGCAGCCACCGACCCGGGTGACTTCTCCGACGATGTGGCGCATTACCTGTGGACATGGATCGACGAGTCCGCCGGAGCACTGCGCTCTCGGGTGTTCGTGGCCAATCTGGGTGTGACGGAAGACGAAGCGACGGGGTCCGCCGCCATACGGATGACCGAATACCTCAGCCGCGACTTGACCATCACCCAGGGCAAGGGATCGGTAATCCAGACCACCTGGAGCCCGGAGGGCTGGGTGCAGGTCGCCGGTCGCGTCGTCGACGACGGTGTCACGCACCTCGTCTAGCGCGCCATTTGCGTCGCGCGGATCAGCAACTGCCCCTCGAGCCCGGCAGCGCGGTGGACGCCGATCTCCGCGACTTGCGGCGACGTCACTATCGCGGCAAATGCGGCGGCCGAAGGATATTCGACCAGCACGCAGGTGTCCCACAGATCCTCGACGTCGCCGATCACCAACGAGGCGATATCGCCCCCGAACAGCACCTTTCCGCCACCTTGTTCGATGATGTTCTGCATCGGCGCGGCGTAGAGGTTGTAGGCCTGGCGGCCGGTCAGGTCACTGGGGCGTCCGTCGGGATAGACCGCCTTAGCCCGGAACCTGAGCAGGTTGACCATTACAACAGGACCGCCGGAATCGTCGGCCATCAATGCTTCGACGCGGGAAGCCGTTGGGTAGGCCGCATTTTCGACGTCCACGGTATCGTCTCCTTGGTTTCGGACCGTGCCGCTCAGCTCTTACGGTGCAACACCGCGGCCAGGTGGCGTTGCACCGGTTGTCCGACCGCACCCATCTGCAGTGAATACGACAGCTCGTCGGCGTCCACTCGGAAGCGGCGGCCAAGGGCAGTCACCTCTTTGGCGGTCGGTGTCAGACCGATGTTCGAGGTAGTCATCTCGAGATCGATCGTCGTGCCGTCGGCAGTGTATGTGCCGACCTCGATTTCGGTGATGCCGCTTGGGTGTGCGAGCACCAGTTCAACGTGACCGGGTCGCGGTACCCGAAGGTACCCCGTCTCGGCGTGCAGCGGCTTCCCGTCCGTCGCGGCCCTGGTCTTTTGGCCGTACACCAAAAACGGCTTGCCCACATGGGAAAACGCGACTTCCTCGAGGTACTCGAACGGCTCGATGGTGGGGTATTCCCCGGACCCACGACCCTCCCATGCGCCGAGCAGCGGAGCGAGCTCTTGCAGGTCGGGGTGCAGTTCAGGCGCCATCCGGCCAGCCTAGCCAGCGTGGATGTCCGGCGTGCGTACATGCTCGGGACGGAAGCCCCGACCCACGACAATCGGCGGGATGTACTGCAACGGACCGCGGCCCACGAATTTCGGGATACGGATCGGCGACAGGTCACCGGTCAAATACGGTTCGGCCGCCCTGTTCTGGATGAATACCTGACCGGCCTGGATGATCCGAGCGGGTAACTCGCGCCGGCTCTGCACCTTGGCGAGGTCGGCATCATTCAACCGACCTTCGCGCAGCGGCGCACAGAGGATGTTGGCCGCGGCCACAGCGTCAGCAACAGCGAGGTTGATGCCGATTCCACCGGCCGGTGACATAGCATGCGCGGCATCGCCAATGCACAGCAGGCCAGTGCGCCACCATGTCTTGAGCCGATCCACTCGTACATCGAGCTGGCTGGTGTCGTCCCAGGAGTGCAAATCGTTGACGTGTTCGCGCAACTTCGGCTGCGCGGACACCAGACGCTCTTTGAATGCCTCCAGTGAGCCGTCTCGCGGGTTCTGGCCCTTCGGCATGACATGCGCGACTTGCCAGTAGTCACCCCGGTAGATCATGGCCATCAGCAGGCCCCGACGGAGTACTCCGACCAGCTCTTGAGGATCGCCCGGGCGCCACTTCAGCCGGAACCACAAGACGTCTATCGGGGAGGCCGCGCTGGCGATCTCCAACCCCGCCGCGGCGCGCACTGCCGATGCGCGCCCGTCGGCACCGACCACCAGCTCGGCACGCACCTCCAGTTCCGGCGTGCGCACCCCGACGACCCGACCATCCTCGACGATCACATCCTTGACCTCGGCGTTGCGGATCAAGGTGAATTCCGGGTAAGCACTTGCCTTTTCGGCGAGAAAGTCCAGGAAGTCCCACTGCGGCATCAACGCGATGTACGGCTGTTTGAAGCCCAGCCATTTGAGCGCGGCGAAGTTGCCGAAAGTGCGAATTTGGCCGTCGGTGTCGAAGGCAACGCGCGTGATCTTGGTGTGCGGCAGACGCAAGAACTCATCGATCAACCCCAGTTCGTCCATGATCCGCAGGGTGGTCGGATGCACGGTGTCACCGCGGAAGTCGCGCAGGAAGTCATTGTGCTTTTCCAAGACAACAACCTGGATCCCGGCGCGGGCCAGCAACAGAGCATGAACCAGGCCCGCGGGACCACCGCCGACGACACAGACCTGGGTTCGCAGAACTCGGGTCATGCCCCGACACTACCTACGGAAAGTTTTCTCGAGACTGTCGACGGACCGATCAACCGGGAGCGGGCACCTTGCGGTGGGCGCGCAGCGCCTGGATCTCGCGCTCGAAATCGTCTGCAGACGAAAAGGACCGGTACACCGAGGCGAATCGCAGATAGGCCACCTCGTCGAGTTCTCGCAGCGGACCGAGGATCGCAAGCCCGACCTCATGGCTGGGCACTTCCGGTGACCCGCTGGCCCGCACGGTGTCTTCGACCTGCTGGGCCAGCAGGTTCAGCGCGTCGTCGTCGACTTGGCGGCCCTGGCACGCCCGGCGCACACCGCTGATCACCTTCTCGCGGCTGAAGGGTTCGGTGACGCCGCTGCGCTTGACGACCGCCAGCACCGCGGTCTCCACGGTGGTGAATCGCCGGCCGCACTCCGGGCATGACCTGCGGCGCCGGATGGCCTGACCCTCGTCGGTCTCCCGTGAGTCGACCACCCGGGAATCGGGATGACGGCAGAACGGACAGTGCATGACCGCTCCTTCGCCGCGCCGACAACGGGATGTCTGAGACCACCCCGAGCGTACCTGCGCACTCGCCCGCGGGCCTAGCGTCATCGGAGGTCGTGCCTGGTGTGCGCCGACGACGATTGAGCCATGCGGATTTCGGCGCTGCACGGCGGAGCCGTCAGCCCACCGGGGCGATGAGCGTCTGGCCGGCGGTCACCGTCGCGGAGTCGAGATCGTTGAGCTCGCGGATGCGTGCGGTGACCTGACCGGTCGGCGCATCGGGTGCGACCCTGGCGGCCAAGTGCTGAAGCGTCTCCCCGGGCTCGACCCGCACCACAGCGAGCTGGTCGGGCATGTGGCCCGCCGTCTGGTCAGAGCCGCCATGCAGCATGCCACCGAAGTGCGCCACCAGCCCCAGCCACACGGTGATCAGCGCCGCGAGCAGGGCCAGCGCCACCGTGGTCGCCGGTGTGATCGGACGTGGCCGATGTGGCGCCGTCGACATCAACACTCCGGTGCCCCGGTAACGCGGGGGCGCAGCGACCGGTCTCGACGGCTGCGGACCCCGGCTTCCGGGCCGACCACGACGGTTCGCCGGACGCACCTGGACCGGCCGGCAACGGATCGGCGCGTTCGGCGAAATCGTTTCGATGGGCATCATGTGCGTTTCCTCCAGTCGGCTCGTACTCGATCACTTGTTCGAAGCATAATCGATAGTGTGTTCGATTTCCGAACATGTGATCGAACTGTTGCACGCGCAGCAGACGATAGGACACCGCACCGACAACTTTCGCCGCCGCAGCCAGGGCGACACCGCGACACACCTCGAACACATGTTTGATATCGAAGCTCAATGCGGCTACATTCGTCCATATGAGCGACAGCGATACCCCGGGCGGCGACCCTGATCGCAGTGCGCGATCAGCGGATTCAGGGCTCACAGAACGCCAGCGCACGATTCTCGACGTCATTCGCGCTTCGGTCACCAGCCGCGGATATCCGCCGAGCATCCGGGAAATCGGCGATGCGGTAGGTCTGACCTCGACGTCCTCGGTGGCTCACCAATTGCGCACACTCGAGCGCAAGGGCTATCTCCGGCGTGACCCGAACCGCCCACGCGCTGTTGATGTTCGCGGCGCCGACGACATCGCCAGGCCGACGGTCCTCACCGATGTTTCGGGCTCGGACGCGCTGCCCGAGCCCACCTTCGTTCCCGTTCTGGGCCGCATCGCGGCGGGCGGCCCGATCCTCGCCGAGGAGGCCGTCGAGGACGTCTTTCCGCTGCCGCGCGAACTCGTCGGCGAGGGTGCGCTGTTTTTGCTCAAGGTGGTCGGTGACTCGATGGTCGACGCCGCGATTTGCGACGGCGACTGGGTCGTGGTCCGCCAGCAGAACGTGGCCGACAACGGCGACATCGTGGCGGCGATGATCGACGGGGAGGCCACCGTCAAGACCTTCAAGCGCACCGGTGGTCAGGTTTGGCTGATGCCGCACAACCCGGCCTTCGACCCCATCCCGGGCAATGACGCCGCCGTGCTCGGCAAGGTCGTCACGGTGATCCGCAAGATCTAACCGCTGTGGCCCAGTCGGTTAATCGGCCTTGATGAACCCGTTCGCTTGCGCGATTTCTTCGGTGGCGAACCAGATTTCGGCGAGTGTGTCCTCATATAGTTTGCTGTCGGGCATGTAGTAGACGCCGAAGCTGGCATTGGCCTTAACGGGGTATCCGTCGGGGACCTGGTACGGATCGTCCATCGGAAGGTGAATCGCCAACTGACCGGGCGCAATGGGCGTAGCCGCAGCGAAATGAGTGGTCTCGGCTTCGGCGTCCGCGGCGGCATGTCGCCCGCCTCGCACTTCGCCCGGTGTTGGGATCCGCGTCGGAGCTGTGTCCACCGCGTCGGGATCCTCGTCAAAGGGCTCGTCAACGTGTTCGTCGAGGTGCTCAACCAAGTGTTGGTCGAGGTGCTCGTCAAAGTGTTCGTCGAGGTGCTCGACCAAGTCTTCGTCCATGTCGGAAACCTGGGCAGAATCTCCGATTTCGTCGACCAGCGGCTCATCGACCAAGTCGGCACGCCCTGGTAGCGTCCAGTCGCTGGCCGGCTGACTAGGTAGCCGCACGGTCCGCGGACGCAGCGCCCGGTAGTCGTCGGAGAAGGTCGACAACTTGAGATCGCCGTCGGCATCCGGTGACCACCGCGAAACAGACTCGGTGACGGCCTCATAGCCGGCCTGGTGACCACCGCCCACTCGGGCGGCCTCGGCCTTGCGCGCGCCGGCGCGGCGTGGGCGCCGTCTCGCGGCCACCAGCAAGGCCATCCCAACCAGCAGCAGCAGCGCCGCGGCGACGCCGACTGGCAACCACAACCGATGCCGGTTCAGCAAGCTCCCCCTGCCGGGGGTCGGCGCCGAACCTGCCGGCATCTTCTGCCCGGGCACCTGCAGGCCGGACAATGCCGACGCCAAGTTCGCTGGTTGGGTGCTGAACGTGTTCTTCGCTTGATTCCAGGCGATTTGGCCACCGGCGAACTTCTGCGTGATCACGTCCTTATTCGTCGTCTGATCGCCCACCGGCGCGCCCAGTTTGCCGGTCGGTCCGAGGAGTTTGTCCCACGCGGCCTTGATGGCGCCGCGAACCACAAACGCGCCGTGGTCGGGCGTCCAGAAGATCACCGGATTGTCGTTGGCGGCAAACGCGCTCACCCGGCTGGCCGGCTTGAGACCGCCGTCGGCCTCATTGGCGATCGGGAAGCCGAGCGTGCTGCCGACCGGGCCGCCCAGCGACTCGTATCTCGCCAGAATGTCACTCTCGACGGCGTTGGCTCCGGTGGCCGGGCTGAAGAAGATCTTGCCGCCGGCGAAATTTTGGGCCAGCCCGTCGCCGCCCACCGGATACTGATCGCCCTGTTTGGCACCCAACGGGCCCGAAGGGCCGCCTGATGCGCGCCAAGCCATGTTGATGGCCGCGGTCGGATCGATGGGTGCCTGCAGATCGGTGAGCTGGCTTGCCAGATTGGGCGGGACGGTGGTGAATGCTTTGGTCAGCCTGTTCCATGACACCTTGCCGCCGCTGAAGGCCTGGGTGGCGACTTCGCCGTCGTAGGTTTCGTCGCTAACCGGGACACCGAGAGCGCCACCGGAGCTGCCCAGTTTGTCCCACGCGGCGTTGATCGCCCCGCGTACGACGAAGGCGCCGTGGTCGGCGGTCCAGTAGATCAGCGGCTTGTCGCTGGCCGAGAAGGTGCTGACCCGGCTGTCGGGGCCTGCCAGCCCGCGTGCTTCGTTCATGGTGGGAAAGCCCAGGTCGCTGGCCGCCGGGCCGCCGAGGGCCTCGTACTTTTCCAGGATGGCGCCCATCATCGACCTGGGGCCGGTAGCCGGCGTGAAGAACATCTTGCCGTGCACGAAGTCCTGGGCGAATCCTGCGCCGGCGGCGTACGCCTCGCCCTGTTTGGCGCCGAGATCCGAATTGTCGCCGCCGGCGTCCTTCCAGGCCGCGGTCATCGCGTCGTCGGCCTCGCCCAGCGGGGATGCCGTCGCGACGGGTGCCAATAATGCCGTGCACACTCCCAAAGCTGTCGCCAGTGCCACCAAACCAAGCACCGCGCGCCCCATGACGATGCCCGGTCGACCTTGCTGCCCTGCCATCACACCTCCCGGCGGCTGCCCAACGCGCAGCCTGTGGCCAGTTTCAACCGCACGGCGGGCTGCCACAACTCTGCTGCGGCCAACGACGCATGGGAAGTCATACGAAGACCCTACGGAATGGATATCCCGTCGATGCTGAATTGATGTCCACAAGGCTGGTTGGTGTCGCAACCTGCTCGTGCGATTTTGCGTTACGGTGCCCGATACTGCGGGTAAACGCCGTGGGGACGGGACACAAGAAATCGGAGCAGGCATGGGTGTTTCCGGACCGGTCTGGTTCGTGATCATCGCCGTGATCGTCGCGCTCGTGCTGCTCGACTACCTCGTCAACATCCGCCGCACACACACCCCGACGTTGCGCGAAGCAGCGGTGTGGTCGGCCGTCTACGTCGGAATTGCGATCGCATTCGGCGTCGGCGTGTGGGCCTTCGGCGGAATATCGATGAGCGTCGAATATTTCGCCTGCTACGTCAGCAACGAGGCCCTTTCGATCGACAACCTGTTTGTCATTCTGTACATCGTTGGCAGCTTCGCCGTACCGCGGATCGCCCAGCAGAAAGTGCTGTTGTTCGGCATTGTCTTGGCGCTGGTGGCGCGCACCGGATTCATTCTTATCGGGGCCGCGCTGATCACGATCTTCGATTGGGCGTTCTACCTATTCGGGATCGTGTTGCTGATTATGGCCGGCAATCTTGCCAAACGCTCGGAATCCGACGGCCCCGCCGCGGATACGGTGATCACCCGCATTGCCAGGCGGTTGTTGCGCACCTCGGACAACTACGACGGCGACCGGATGTTCACCCTCGAGCACGGCCGCCGGGTGATGACGCCGATGCTCGTGGTGATGATCGCAGTCGGCGCGGCTGACCTGTTGTTCGCCTTCGACTCGATCCCGGCACTGTTCGGGCTGTCTCAGAACGTCTACCTGGTGTTCTCGGCCACCGCGTTGTCACTGTTGGGCTTGCGCCAGCTGTATTTCCTGATCGACGGTCTGCTCGACCGGCTGGTGTACCTGTCCTACGGTCTCGCGGCGATTTTGGCGTTCATCGGCGTAAACCTGTTGCTGCAGGCCTTGCACGACAACAACGTTCCCTTCATCAACGGCGGCAACCCGGTCCCGGTCGCCGAAGTGAGCACAACGATGTCGCTGACGGTGATCATCGTCATCCTGTTGATCACGACGGTGGCGTCGTTGCTGTCGCCGCGGGGACGCGCGCAGAACGCGGTCGCCGGGGCCCGTCGGCATGCGACCGAGTACCTCGATCAGGCCGACGCGGCCGACCCGGTCGAACGGGAGAAGGTGTTCACTCAGATGCTCGCCGAAGAAGGCGAAATCACTGCGCTCCCAACGAAATACCGTAGGAGAATCCGACGCAAGCAAGAGCTGATGAAGCTACTGGGACAAGCCCACCGCGCGCACGACGCACCTGCGCCCGGGTCCCGGTCCGCATCGTCGCCGCGCTAGACGCCGAGGCTACGGCCAATTATTTCCTTCATGATTTCGGTGGTGCCGCCGTAGATCGTCTGCACCCGCGCATCGAGATAGGCACGGGCAATGGAGTATTCGCGCATGTAGCCATAGCCCCCGTGCAGTTGCAGGCAGCGATCGATCAGGTGCACTTGCTTCTCGGTCGAATACCACTTCGCCATCGCAGCCTGCTCGGCAGTCAGCTTCTCGTCGAGGTGCAGGCGGATGAACTCGTCGACCATGATGCGCACCGCAGTGGCCTCGGTCGCCAACTCGGCCAGCAAAAACCGGCTGTTCTGAAAACTTCCGACCGGCTTGCCGAAAGCCTTGCGCTCCTTCGTGTATTGCAGAGTTTGCTCCAAGACCGCTTCCATGGCTGCGGCCGCCGTGATGGCAATCGAAATGCGTTCCTGCGGCAGGTTTTGCATCAGGTAGATGAAGCCCATGCCCTCTTCGCCGAGCAGATTCTCGGCGGGAACTTTGACGTCGGTGAACGACAGCTCAGCGGTGTCCTGGGCCTCCAAGCCGATTTTGTCCAAATGCCGGCCGCGCTCGAAGCCCTCCATGCCGCGTTCCACGACGAGAAGGGAAAAGCCTTGCGCGCCCTTGTCCGGATCAGTCTGGGCCACCACGATCACCAGGTCGGAGTTGATGCCGTTGGTGATGAACGTCTTCGACCCGTTGAGCACGTAATGGTCACCCTGCTTGACCGCACGGGTCTTGATGCCCTGCAAGTCGCTGCCGGTACCCGGCTCGGTCATGGCGATCGCGGTGATCAGCTCGCCGGTACAGAATTTGGGCAGCCAGCGCTGCCGCTGTTCCTCGTTGGCCAGTCGCAGCAGATAGGGCGCTACCACGTCGTTATGCAGGCTGAACCCGATGCCGCTGAAGCGGCCGGCGACGGTCTCTTCGACGATGATCGTGTTGTAGCGGAAGTCGGGGTCACCACCGCCGCCGTACTCTTCGGGGACCGCCATGCCCAGGAAGCCCTGCTTGCCGGCCTCCAACCACACCCCACGGTCGACGATCTTCGCCTTCTCCCATTCGTCGTGGTAAGGGGCGACGTGACGGTCCAGGAACGCCCGGTAGGACTCGCGGAACAATTCATGCTCGGGCTCGAACAGCGTGCGCTGATACTTGACGGCGCTACCCATGGATGACCTCCGGCTGGAGTGGGGACTCTGTCGCCCAAGATATACCAACCGGATGGTTGGGCGGTCCGCGCGCCCACCCGGGCTTACAGTCAGCGAGGTGGACGAGACGATCCTGGTGGAGGAACGCGGGCAGCTGCTCGAGTTCTCCTACACAGACATGCTCTGCTATGCCGGGCCGTACTCGCCGGCGGGCGTGGCCAATGCCTTGAAGGTGATGCAGCGGGCATTTGCGGCGTTATCCCCCAACCAACCGCCGCAGCGGCGCTCGATCGTCATTCGCACCGCCTTTCAGGGGCCGGGGGCACGCGACGGCTTCGAAGCGGTCACCCGTGCAGTGACCGACGGCCGCTACACGGTCGACCTGGCCCTGGCGCGGCCCGATCGCGGGCGGCTGCTGCAAAGCTTCGTCTTCCAGGTCGCCATCGCCGGCCGCACAGCGACACTGCTTCTGCGTAAGGGCTTCGTCACCGCCGAATTCATCAATCTCGCAGGCAAATCCGACCGCGGCCAGGCGGAAGAGGCGCGCCTCGACCAGCTCAAGGCCGACTTGGCGCAGCAGATACTGGCGGCACCCGCCGAAGACGTCTACGACCTGACCGACTGAGTCCAACTGACCGGAACTTTCGCCCAACTGAGCGGATGCTGAGAAATCCTGGGTTGCCGTTTAATTCGGGATGAGGTTAGACGAACGGCTCGTTCGACGGCGCCGAGTGCAACACGAAAAACCTTCTTTGCCAGCGTCATTACCGCAGCAGTGGCTCGCCGTAAATGCTTTGGAACCTTCGTACCGTTTTTCCTTCCGCACGCGCCTACTTAAGGGGTACCTTAAGGCGGCCTGAAACATTACTGTCGAATGCTGAGGGCGAGGGCCGTGGGCAGTCGGTCGAGGGGGTACCTGGACACGCTGGCCTCGCAAGACCAGCTCAACCAATTAATGGGCGTCAGCGCCCCCGACTCGGAGGCGGCGATTCTCGCCGACATCGCTGGTGGACCGCCGCTCATTGACGGCGACACGTTGCCGACGGTGGGTGCGTCGGGTTTCGACGCAGATCTGACATCGATCGCCAATGACGACTTCACCTTCGGGTTGGGGGACCTTGAGGGCTATCTGGGTTCGTTCAGTGGCGACCTGGGCGGTCTCAGCGATCTGGGCAGCGGTCTCGACCTGACCAGCCTGCTCGACCCGGGCGGTCTCGACCTGGGCAGTCTCACCGACCTGGGCAGTCTCACCGACCTGGGCAGTCTTCTGACCAGTCTCCTCTAACGCGAAGGCGGAAGCGCCGGAGCCTGAGGTTCCGGCGCTTCCGCCTATTGCAGCCTTCTCAGGTCGCCGAGAACTCGCGCAGGCTGGCGGCCAGCGCCACCGGCACCCGCGCCCTGATCCGGGTCCCGTCGTTGGTGTGCTCGGTCTGCTGAATCCGGCCGTCGGCATGCACGCGTGACACCAGATCGCCACGGTCATAGGGGATTACAACGTCGACCGCGGTGTCGGTGGGGGCGGCGAGCTCAGCCATCCGTCGGCGCAGCGCGCCGACGCCGTCCCCGGTGTGGGCCGAGACGAACACCGCGCCCGGCAGCGCACGGCGCAGCTTGGCCAGCGCCAAATCGCCTGCGGCGTCGATTTTGTTGACCACCAACAACTCCGGCGCGGCATCGCCGTGGTGGTCGGCGACCACTTCGGAGATCACCTGGCGCACCGCGCTGATCTGGGACAGCGGGTTGACGTCGGAGCCGTCGACGACATGGACTAGCAGATCGGCGTCGACGACCTCTTCCAACGTCGAACGAAACGCCTCGACCAGCTGCGTCGGCAGGTGTCGCACGAATCCGACGGTGTCGCTGACCACGAAAGCGCGTCCGTCGTCGAATTCGCCTCGGCGCGTGGTGGGTTCCAGGGTGGCGAACAGCGCGTCCTGCACCAGCACGCCGGCGCCGGTCAACGCGTTGAGCAGACTGGACTTGCCGGCGTTGGTGTAGCCGACGATCGCGATGGATGGCAGGTCGCTGTCTAGCCGTCGGCTGCGCTGAGTGTCGCGGACCTGCTTCATCGCTTTGATGTCGCGGCGCAACTTCGACATTCGCTCGCGGATGCGGCGGCGATCGGTCTCGATCTTCGTCTCACCGGGACCACGCAAACCCACGCCGCCGCCGCTGCCAC